>OLQM01001456.1_pt1 | contig 26244 bp, 20 predicted proteins | sample 1673161 | NCBI WGS metagenome assembly OLQM01 (sample SAMEA3136761, study PRJEB25190) | human gut metagenome | reverse complement strand
AAGCAATTCTTGCAATGATCACAACGGCGGTGCTGGCGGCTGGCGCTTTGGCGGGCTGCGGCAGCGCTTCAGGAAATACCACGGAGGCTGCCGGGACAGAGGCCGGGACCACAGCGTCCACGGCGGCGGACACGTCCGCAGATACCACCGCGGACACCACGACGGCGGAAACGACTGCGGATGAGACTGCCGCGGATTTAAGCGGCTCCATCAGCATGGTGGGCTCCACTTCCATGGAGAAGTTCGCCAACGCGCTGAGCGAGGCATTTATGGAAAAATACCCGGATGTGACGGTTTCCGCCCAGTTTGTGGGCTCCGGCGCAGGGGTTGAGGCGGTGTTGAACGGAACCGCGGATATCGGCAACTCCTCCAGGAACTTAAAGGACGAGGAGAAGGAAAAGGGCGCTGTGGAAAATATCGTAGCCATCGACGGAATTGCCGTGGTGGTGGACCCGGCCAACGGGGTTGCGGATCTGACCAGAGAGCAGCTGGCGGACGTCTATACCGGCAAGATCAATAACTGGAAGGATCTGGGAGGATCCGACGCCCCCATCGTTGTGGTGGGACGCGAGTCCGGTTCCGGCACCCGCGGAGCGTTCGAGGAGCTTCTGGGGCTGGAGGCTTTTACAAGGTTCAAACGACACATTGTTACAGGCATCTCACCACGAGTTACAAACTGAGAAGAATAACCTCCGCCACGCATATATTCACGACTGGCTGGATGCCATTTGGTTACTGCAAGACAAGCTTCCATTTCTTCTTCCGTAATTTCCCAGAAAGGCTTCATTACCGGCTTGCCGTCACATGTCTGCCAACCGGTTCCGTCAAGCGTACAAGAACCGGAATTAATAAGATGAATAAAACCATTCGCAGCCTTGCCTTCCAGTCTCTTTCCCGTTACACGTTCCACTGCATTCGGACTCCAATAAGTACGTACATCTGCAAATATCTGCGCCGTATTCGTCAAGAGATGATTGAACAACATGGAAGTACAGTTTAGCGTATCGTTTTCCGTAGCAAAAGTAAACGCCTCACGAATACCGTTCCAGTCGAAAGAAGTGTTTAGAATAGCTTCTGAAAAATCGCCGTCAGGCTTATAGTCTGTCCATTGGCGTTGCCCCTGGAAACCAGCAGCAATTGCATTGTGTCCCATTGCTTCTTCCTTAAATCCCATCTCTGCCAGTTTGGGATTACCAATCATCATATCACGAAAAATGAGAGTCATTTTCACCACATATTCCCAACGTGCATCTTTCTCTTCACGCGAATACACCAAATGTTCTGGATTAAAATCCACCCCTTCATTGCTCTTACAATATTTTTCCACCCACACCATGGCACGAGCAAACTCTTCATGATCATAAATACCCAACTGAACACGACGCTCAATCTCACTGGCATCAACATACTCATTGCGCATACCCAAATATTCCTGAAAGAAATCGGGATTTGGAATGGACCCGGCGATACCCATGGATACACTACCGATTGAAAGATAAGACTTACCTCTCATCGTAGCTACAGCTATGCCTGCGCGAGCAAAACGTAATAATTTTTCCTTCACGTCTTCAGGTATTTCCATATTAGTAACTTCCTGTACATCACGTCCATAAATACCAAAAGTGGGTAATCCCTTCTGTGTATGACTTGCCAACGCTGAAGCTAAATAAACTGCACCCGGGCGTTCCGTACCGTTAAATCCCCAAATGGCTTTCGGCATTTCTCCATCCATATCAATGGTCTCAAATCCGTAACACCAGCAAGGAGTTACGGAGAGTACCACACCCACTCCACTGTTACGGAATTTTTCAGCTGCCATAGCGGCTTCAGCCACTCCGCCAATAGTTGTATCTGCAATCACACATTCCACAGGAGTACCATCGCTATGACACAAAACAGAAGAATAAAGTTCGGACACTTTATGAGCCATAGTCATGGTCATATCTTCCAATGATTCACGAATACCTCCACGACGACCATCAATGATAGGTCGAATACCAATTTTCGGCTTTCCACCGATTAATCTTGAATTTCTCATGGTTCAATTAATTTTATTGAGATCAACACATTTATTAAATCGTTTAAGCTATTAGATAAAAAAAACTAAGAAGTTTTTTCTATAAATTCCCCTTCAGCAAGCACAGACTGTACAGTATTACCATTAGCAATCACATCTGTCAATATCTCAAGCGCTTTTTGCACAAGAATATCTATAGGCTGTTGAATATAAGATATAGGCGCATCAAAAAAATCAAATACTGGATTACCGTCAAAGCCTACCAAACCTATTTTCCCGATAATGTCGTCTCCCATATCTTTGATTATATACAAACAAGCCAATGAAATCATGTTTGTAGCAAACAAAAAAGCGTCTACCCCGCTGTCAATCATTTTAGGAAGTAAGCGGTCAGCAGACTTTCTAGGGCTATCCTGCTTCAAAAAGGCCACGTTAATTAAGCTTTTCTTACCAGCCTCATCCATAGCTTTTTTATAGCCAAGAACACGCTCTTGCATATGAGTAAGATTAACATCATAAGCTACTATGCATGGAGCTGTATAACCTACTCTCAAGAGATATTTGGTCGCAATGTAAGAAGCATTAAAATTATTCAGAGCAACATAACTGACATTGATTTCTGGGAAATAACGGTCAAACAAAACAACAGGAATATGATTATTTACTAATGAGGAAATGGATTTCTCAGAATTATTACAAGGAACAATTATCAACCCATCTACCCCCTTATTAATAAGATTGCCCACAATACGGTTCATCTTATCTTTATTCTCATCGGAACTTCCAAAGAGAACAGTATATCCTTTACGTGCAGCTTCATCTTCCAAGACACGAGCTAATTGGGAAAAAAACGGGTTAGAAATGTCCGAAACCACTAATCCAATTGTCTTCGTCTTACCACTTCTAAGGCTCTTTGCAGCAAGATTAGGTTGGTAATTCATCTCATTAGCAATTTTCAATATACGTTGGGCCGTTTTCTCCCCTACACGATATTCTTTCTCCTTACCATTCAAAACGAATGAAACCAATGCTGTAGAAACGCCTGCAGCTTCTGCGATATCTTTCAATGATGTTTTTCTTAGTAAGGACATATAGAAATTGAAATGCAATTATTTAAAATTGTTTTTTGGATTTATAGCATTCGTTATATTGTTACGCTGCAAATATACATATATATTTTAAACTAACAAATTTTTTCGCTAATTCGTTATAGTTTTTTTTCATGCAATCTAAAAAAGAATACTAAAAGAGCTTGTAGATCATCCTCTTTCTATTCCGAAAATAATATACATCAATATTTTCATGCTCAAACACAAAGAAAACCAGCCTAGAGATAACAAGACGTATCAGTACCCCAATCAACCACACAAAACAGAAAAAGCTATTACTTCTAATACACATTGTTTGCATACCAAAATCAAGATGTCTTCTCCCCCATGTGCATTCAGTAAACAGTTTCAAAGAAAAGCAAATTAAAAACAACTGGTTTATATCATCCAAATCAAGATGTAGCAAGATTTCCTCAATCCGCATATCATTTGCAATATCTTTAATCAAGTTTTCATTGTATGGTCAGAAGCAATGTCTCTGTTTCAACTTAACCATAAGTTCGACGTTGATCTACTCGTTAGCTTCAAATAGGCACATTCTATATATCAATAATTCTTTCATTAAACCAGTTTTAAAACTAGACGCGGACTGAATTCTTCTTTTATAGATTTCCATTGACGAGCATCAGCAGCAAACAATGCAGTAGACAATACCTCCCCCACAGCCCCACTTTTCGTAACCACTGCAACAGCCCACTTTCCTTCTACCAATTTACCGGAATTAGGGATAATAATGTGTTTCCGTTCAAAAGAATTATTGCCTGAAATTGTCAGACATTCATCTTTAAGCAGAATCTCTTGTTCTTGGTTCTGTGAAACAACATTCTGCCCAAAACCAACTCTCCAGCCGTCAATTAGAGGATGTTTCCCCAATGCGAGCACAGAACTGTTTCCCATATTCACCAATGCATCCTTCACTTCATAAGATCGCAACAAATCACGTATACTCTCCAATGCATACCCTTTCAGGAAACCAGAGAGATTGATATTGATTCCAGGATGTTGGAAAAACAACGTTCGTTCTTTCGGTGATAACTGAACTTTTGAAATTAAATCCGGAGTATAATCAGTAGAATGAACTGTTATATCAAAATGCCCATTAGTACGTGCATTACAATCTACACAAAATGCAAGCATATTATAGAGTTCATGGCTGACCGGTTGCGGGCGTATAGCAGCAAACTGATTTAACAGTGCCAGTTCACTATCTGCATCATAACAATTACCTAACTTTTCTATTTGGCATAACCGATCATAAATTGCATCAACCACAAGTAAAAACTCTTCTTCACTCTGTTGACCGCATAGTACAATGTCAATACGCGTATGCATTGAAAAAAAACAGGCATAAAATACTCCACCATAAACAGGTGAGTGTTTATAATAACTCTGAATAACACCAAATGCCTTCTGTTTCATTTTCCTTTTCTATATAAACAATGAAAAGGTAAGTTACAAAAATTAATAGCTTACCTAATTCTATGCATATAAAATTAACTACAATACCGCATCGACGGTCTTATTTTCCAAGACTTTCCGATAATCTCTGTATATATCTTAGTTTCCCGAACCAAATTCAATGCTTTTTCCATAGAAAATTGTATATGCCGCACAATGCAACAATCTCCACCTTAGGATTCTGCAACGAAAAACTCATCAGGAAATGCCCCTTTGACCCCGTACCTATAATCGCCAGATGGCATTTTTCACTCGATGTCTCTACAACTTCTGAAAAAACAGAAAGCCATGGACTTATGGACAATAGGGTGCCCGCACCTATAACTCCTAAGTTTCTCAAAAACTCTCGCCTGTTAATCAATGCATCTTTCATAGCTCAACTAGCGATACGTTTTAAAGTTTATATATAATATATTTATCGTTCTCTCCGATAAGGGTTTTCCATAAGATTTAAATGACTTGGTTCATCTCCACCACAATTCACCACAATTTTATGCGGTACCATAGAAAGAGCTAACGGACAAACGGTCAGTGTATGCGTACCTTTCTCCCAATTGACATCGGAAGCATCTTGATGCGTTGCGGGAACATCCGCCCACCAATACCAAGGTGAAACTCCTATCTGACGCGAAAGCTCATAAACTCCATAAATAGTACCGCGCTTGTCACTTCCGGCAATGAGCAGGACTCACCTTCGAGTCCCTTTAGAAGATTATGAAGCGTAGTTATGATGAATTTTTCATTTTTATCTTTCAGAAGATCATTTTCCAACTTTCCGGCCTTCAACAACTGACGGATAAATGAGCTTTTATCGTAAGAACCAACAATGACACGTACTGTCCCGTCAGCACTGTACACCATATCCGGACGTACGGAAGTTACTTTTGAAAGTCAGTCTGCAGATTCCTTACGGCAGTCAAGACTCCTTTATGTTCCTCTTCATCACACAAAACCGAAAATGCCTTACTATGAGAAGTAACCAAGCCAAACTTGACATTATCCGAATTAAAAACGACAAAAGTGTCAACTGCCCATACAGAAGATACCGGCAACTAAACTATCATACACAACAAATTAAAAAATATTGTTCTGACTCTCATAACCTATTCTTTATTCTAATAGAACATTTTTATCTTTTCTTATTTTACTACACTGTAACGGAACCAATCCACATCCACACTTCCACCCGACTTACCTTTTGCCTGCTGCGCAAAAAGCCCTAAATGAACTCCGGTAAATCCTCCGATGGTCTCTGTGCTAAGATAGCGATACTCCATTTTACCCAAAGGGAAAAACCGATGATTATCCTCTGAATATGACAAATGGTAATAGTTATAATCACCTTCTATACGAAGATAAATCAAGTCCGTATTCAATGGGAATTCTTTCTCTACGTGCCGTACTTGTCCAATACGTATATATGCCTTGACATACTTCCTTCCCCCACGACATTCCACTACAACATCATAATGATTAGTATGAGCTGCGTAAGCGGTAATTCCAGCTTCTCCCCCTTCTTTTAGGGAAGAAACATCAATGGCTGTAGTTGCCTGAAAACGAGGTTCAGTTTGCCTGCGTCCAATAAAAGTCAGTGTTCCTACCTGATCGATCGTTTTCTCACTCGCCTTCATACGTAAATACCCCTTACGTTCTGTCAATGAATAATTTTCAAAAAACGGATTACATAAATAGCTCCAACACCATGCCAGCTTTGTTTGAGAAAAATCATCAGTTTCCGGTTCTTCCGGCAGTTTCACCTGTGGCAGGGTTTTGCAATCCATATCAATTTGAACAGTTCCATTCTTATTCACAACGGGCCAACTTCCCTTCTCCCATTGCACAGGAGCTAAGAATGTTTCACGCCCCATCACATGTTGCAAATAACCATGTGTACGATAGCCTAAAAAAATCACCCACCAAGAGCCGTCCGGGGCTTGCACGAAATCAGCATGTCCCAATCCTTGAATAGGACTATTCTGCATCTCATTATTAAAATGGGACAATATAGGATTCGACGGACATGGTGTATAAGGCCCCTCTAAATAACGGCTGCGGGCCAACGTCACATGATGACCATGTTCTGTTCCCCCTTCCGCCAACAGCAGATAATAATATCCGTCTTTTTTATATAGATGGGGTCCCTCAGGATAACGTCCTCCCATTCCCGACCACAGACGTTTAATCTCAGATAGCTGTTTACCGGTCTTGACATCAATCTCACAAATTTTAATTGTCCCATCCTTCCAAAGAAAATAACATTTACCTTCATCAAAGAAAAGAGTAGGATCACAACTACCTGTCACAAAATCTATCATAATAGGCTCAGACCACTCGCCAGCCGGATTATCCGTATAAACATAAAAATGTTTCCGAGAAGGGAAAATAGTCGTCACCATGTAAAATATCCCATCATGATAGCGGATAGTAGGAGCATAGATACCGTTATTGCCATCCATGTTTTCCAGATTCACTTGAGAAGGGCGCGTCAAACATGCCCCTATCTGCTCCCAATGAATTAAATCTTTACTGTGGAAGACCGGGACTCCCGGAAAATACTGGAAAGTACTGTTTACCAAATAAAAATCATCACCTACCCGGCAAACACTAGGATCGGCATGAAAGCCCGGAAGAACCGGGTTCTTAAAGCCTTGCCCCCAACACATAAAAGAGCAGAGCAAGCTAACTGTAATTATTATACTTCTTTTATTCATATCTAATATCATTTTCAATGGAATAATCAACCTGCAATAGTATCTCACATAGTTTCAGCCAGCACTATATCAACTTAAAGCTACACACTCTAACGTCAGATTTATAGAATTCTCATGATAAAGCATAATTTATCAAAGAACAAGTGAAATTTCATATAACAAGGATTCTGTGTCACATAGCCATGTTTTTCATAACACAGACTTCGTATAGCGAGTTTAACGGTCTCATTGCAAATGTACAAAGAATACTTAATACATCTTTTTAAAACATGCTACACATTTCTTTATTAATATTACATCTTTCTCGTTTTTCGTTACATTTCTTATCTTACACGTAACACATACGCAGACAACAAACTATTTATCAATGCATTACAAATATAATTATTGTAAACAACAAGAATATCCATAAAAAAACAGCTATTTATAACTCCACCCTCTTATAAACTCTAAACTTAACACTATGGGCTTTCCTACGCCAATAGAATTATGAGTGTATATATCTGTAGTTTTATCATATTTCAATTATCTTTGTACATACAAGGATGATTGAAATATGACAAAGACAATAAAGCACCTGTTCCTTATATGCATACTGGTTATTATCCCTAACGGATGCCACCGGCAGCCTTCCGAACAAAACGTTGCGGCAGAAAATGACTGTACAGACATAGTACCCCTCATGCGCCCCGCCAAAAGTAAAACGGCTGCCTATTTGGATTCACTCGGCTTCATTAATATTGCCGAAGCAGACAGCAGTATTGGCATAGATTTGATGTACACTCGTGCAAACAACTTCACAGGACAAGTGCTGTATGAAGACTTGCACGAAGCCTATCTTCATCCGGAAGCATTGAAAAGCCTGTTGCAAGCCCAAAAACGATTGAAAGAAATATGCCCCGGTTACAGTCTTATTGTCTATGACGCAGCGCGCCCGATGTCTGTCCAACAAAAAATGTGGAACATCGTAAAAGGAACTCCCCAATATATATACGTATCCAATCCTGCACGCGGCGGTGGCCTGCACAACTACGGTATGGCTGTAGACATCAGCATTGTCGATGCACAAGGGCAGCCACTTCCAATGGGTACTCCCGTAGATTATCTCGGCAAGGAGGCACACATCACCGAAGAAGAACAATTGGTACGAACCGGCAAGCTCACCATACACGAACTGGAGAACCGCCGGCTCTTGCGCAAGGTGATGAAAGAAGCCGGTTTCCGCACGCTTCCCAGTGAATGGTGGCACTTCAACCGCGTCAGCCGGCAGACAGCCAAAAAGAAGTACCGGATAATTCCTTAAAGCCTCAACAATCTCCATTTCCGGCAAGCCCGGATGCATTCCACCTGACTTTCTCAGACTAATCTCACAAATAATATAAATCAAACATTGAAGTTGACTTATATTAGTGCAGAACAATTTGTTTTGGTTATCTTTGTAACAAAATATCAATTACTCCAGAATGATAACAAGAACAATGAACCCTTTTACACTCAGAAGGGAGATGCAAAAAGATATATTCGACAATATAGTCCCTTATCTTAGAAGGAATTATGATTCCAAAATACACAGGGCAATTATCAAAAGCCATTGCTTGCCAATGATATTCAATCCTATCCATTACTTCAGTAAGACAACAAATAATGATTGGTTTATATATTACTATGCAATAAACAAAAAATTTTCTAAAGACGCTGCATGTATTGCCGCATCCGAGGTACAAACAGAAGAAGGCACTTATGTTTACGAATATATCATTGCAGGTGAGCATAATATCTATATATTTCCACCTCATTTTTTCTCCCGATATCATTCAAGATTCGTAAAGGACACTGAGATTAGCAAGCAAGAACTTATCAATCAATATATAAAGAACAGCTATTTAGGTATTATGAGAGTCTCCGGTTTAGGACAGAATACATGTGCCATAAGTTTTCAAGACGGATACGCAATAGGCGATATTATCAGTCGTGAAGAACACATTTACATATTCAAGACATTCATCTCAAAAGATTTATTGAGAAAGGACCAAATGTTTGCAAAAGCATATGACATAATTCAGGAACAGAAACTGCTGAATTACATTGTTAATTTAGAAAATCCCCATGAATTCCTGATTAATCAATACAGCCATTTTCTGGACTCTAAGTTATAAAACAAAATGGAAAAGCCCCGAATGACTGAAATACATAGCCAAGACACTCTACACTTCATCCGCACACACCGTCGGGAAGATGTACGACTCCTTGCTTTGCAGGCACACCGTTATCCCTCGGTGGATATGCCTGCCGCCATCACGCAGATCTTTGGCTGGCAGATTGCCAAAGAGAAGATACCTGCATGGGCCGAAAACGAAAACATACTCTACCCAGTCCACCTTTCTCTGGAGCAATGCTCCTCCGAAATGACAGCGCGATACAAGGCAGAGATTATAAGACACCTGTTGGAAGCAGGGCGACAGAGTTCCGAAGAGAATAATACTCCCGAACCAACGGAATCTCTCACCGACCTCACTGGCGGCTTCGGCATCGACTGCGCTTTTTTGTCCTCCTGCTTCCGAAAAGCCACTTACGTGGAACGCCAAGAAACACTTTGTGAGATTGCCCGACACAACTTTCCCGCTTTGGGGCTGGACCACATCTCTGTCTGCCACGAAGACAGCATCCGCTATCTGCAAGAAATGGAATCTGTGGACTGGATATTCATAGATCCTGCCCGGCGTGACGGACGTGGTGGTAAAACAGTAGCTATCAGCGACTGCGAACCCGACGTTTCCGCTTTAGAGGATTTATTACTTGAAAAAGCCTCGCATGTCTTGGTCAAGCTCTCTCCCATGCTGGATTTGGCCCTCGCATTGCATGATTTGAAACATGTACAAGTCGCCCACATTGTTTCCGTCAATAATGAATGCAAGGAGCTTCTGCTCGTATTGGGGCGCGAAACGCATCTATCCTCCGAGGAAGTTCCCATTCATTGCATCAATCTCATAACATCGCAAACAACTCAATGCCTCCTATTCACCCGGCAGCAAGAAAAAGAATACTCATGTCCGTATACCTCCACATTAAAAACGTATCTGTACGAACCTAATGCCTCCATTCTGAAAGCCGGAGCCTTCCGCAGCGTTTCATCTATATATAATGTAGAAAAGCTGCATCCCAACAGCCACCTTTATACTTCCGACGAATATATACCGGACTTTCCCGGACGCAGGTTCCTGATCACCGGTAGCAGCAGCCTCAACAAGAAAGAACTCAAAGAACTGTTAGGAACGGGGAAAAAAGCCAACCTCACCGTACGCAATTTTCCCGCCAGCGTAGCCGAACTGCGCAAACGGCTGAAACTGGCTGAAGGCGGCGACACTTATTTATTCGCTACCACATTGGCGAACGAAAAGAAAGTGCTTATTATTTGCCAACCATAGGGCAACTTTCGTTTTCATTTTGACACTTTGTATTTCCACCCGCATCAGGATGCATTATTTACGCCCGATTGCCCGTCTAAGCAGAAATACGCGAACGGGATTTCACAACTTACTATCTTGTAGGAAGATAGCGAAATATGGGTTCTTCTAATAAATGGAAAAGCCCTTATCTTATTCCATTAATTTCACTTTTACCAACGTAAAGTTCTACTTTATACGGCCAAACATGAACTTTACGTAGAGGAAGTTGATGTTTTGTCGGCAAGAAGTGAATGTTTTGCCGGCAAGAAGTGAATGTTTTGCCGGCATCATATTAACAACCTGCTACTATGATATTAACTTTTCTTCGGAAGAAACTGCATAAAGCACGTATATTATGCAGAACAACTGCAATATTTATTCTCTTTCCATACCACATTCCTCTATTCCACTCTATCTCGAAAAACAAAGATGTCAGCAGAAAGTTGTTTTTACTTTCTTACTGACACCTATTTAAAGATAAATGTTTGTTGATGCTATTATTACATATTGTTGATTGCATTGTCCAGCCACACCACTCGCTCCTGTAATGAGTTTGTAACCTAATTGTTACCCTTTCTTCAACCTCCCGTAAACCGCACGTAACGGCATACCTCTACTTTTGCCGCAAATTATTAACAGATAATAACAGGTATGAAACAATTTGTAAAAGCATTCTTATTCTTGCTCTTATTCGCAACGTCCGGCAACGCGGCAATGGCCGATGAAAAAGCAAATATTGTTAAACAAGGTACGGTGCGCGGCCGTATCATTGATGTAACAAAGCAAACTCTCCCGGGTGCTTCAATCTATATCGAAAAACTACACACCGGAGTAACAAGCGACGTCAACGGCTTCTACACATTCCCCAACCTCGACCCGGGAACTTATACAGTAAAGGTGAGCTACGTGGGCTACTCACCCGTAGAACTGAAAATCACCATTCCTGCCGGACGTACTTTAGAAAAAGACGTAGTACTGAACGAAGGGGTTGAACTTCAGGAGGTAGTTGTAGGCGGAGCCTTCCAAGGGCAACGTCGTGCCATCAACGCCCAAAAGAGCAATTTGGGAATTACCAATGTAGTATCTGCCGACCAAGTAGGCAAGTTTCCCGACTCCAACATCGGCGACGCCCTGAAGCGTATCTCCGGAATTAACGTGCAATATGACCAGGGAGAGGCCCGTTTCGGACAAGTCCGCGGGACAAGCGCCGATTTAAGTTCCGTAACGATCAACGGCAATCGCATACCCTCTGCCGAAGGCGACACACGTAACGTACAGCTTGACCTGATTCCGGCAGACATGATTCAGACTATCGAAGTAAATAAGGTGGTAACTCCGGATATGGATGCCGATGCCATTGGCGGTTCCATCAATCTGATAACAAAAAACTCACCTTATAAACGCACCATTGCCGCAACCGCAGGCACAGGTTACAACTGGATTAGCGAAAAAGCACAGTTGAACTTGGGATTCACCTATGGCGACCGTTTCTTCAATGACAAATTAGGACTGATGATATCTGCCTCCTACCAAAACTCTCCTTCCGGGTCTTACGACACCGAGTTTACATGGGAACAAGGCGAAGATGGCAAAACATATGTCAACGACTATCAAATACGCCAGTACTACGTAACCCGCGAACGGCAGAGTTACTCCGCAGCTCTGGACTGGGACATCAACGCCAACCACAAACTGACTTTCAAGGGTATCTTCAACAACCGTAACGATTGGGAAAACCGTTACCGTACCAATCTGAAAGACCTTGAAGCAGACGGCAGCGCCACCGTACGCATACAAACCAAAGCCGGAACACCCGATAACCGCAATGCACGCCTGGAACGCCAGCGAACCATGGATTTTGCCCTCGGAGGCGAACATCTTTTCGGTCCGTTTGCCATGGACTGGCACGCCAGTTATGCCAAAGCCAGCGAAGAACGTCCCAACGAACGCTACATCGACTTCCAACTCAAGAAACAGAAGTTCAATGTGGACCTGAGCAATGAACGCCAGCCGTTTGCCACTCCCAAAGACGGTTCCACAATGACCCTGAACGACGAGTTCAGCCTGAAAGAACTGACCGAACAACAGGAAGACATCAAAGAACAAGACTTGAAATTCTCCACCAACTTCAAACTTCCGTTCAAGAACGGCAACAAACTGAAGTTCGGTGCAAAGGTAGTGCGTAAAACCAAAGATAAAGAAGTGGACTTCTACGAATACTCCCCGCTGAATGAGGATGCTTTCATGGAAAACAGCCTTAAAAATACCGTAGACCAATCCAACAAACACTTCATGCCCAACAACAAGTATCAGACAGGTATTTATGCCGGCAAAGAATATACAGGCTCATTAGATCTCAACAATGCTTCACTGTTCGAGAAAGAACAGGTGCAGGAAGAATTGGCCGGAAACTTTGAAGCCCGCGAAACAGTCAGTTCCGGCTATGTCCGCTTTGACCAGAAAATAACAGACCGCGTGGAGCTGATGTCCGGCCTTCGTATCGAAAATACCAACTTGGCCTATACCGGGCGTACTTATGATGCCGATGAAGACATCACCAGCAAAACCGAACGCCGCCATAACAGTTACATCAACTTTCTGCCGTCCTTGCTCATGAAATGGAACGTAAACGAGGACTTCAAAGTACGCGGCTCATTCACCCAAACACTGTCACGCCCTAAGTATTCGGCCCTTGTACCAAGCGTAAACATCAAACGCTCCGACAATGAAATCACCATCGGTAACCCGGAACTGAAGCCCGCCATGTCTTATAACTTCGACTTGAGTGCCGACTATTATTTCCGCAGTATCGGTCTGGTCAGCGCCGGTGTCTTCTACAAGAAGATCGACGATTTCATTGTAAATCAAATCAGTAACAACTACGAATACCAAGGTAACGTATATACCCGCTTCACGCAGCCCAAAAACGCAGGCAATGCCAATCTGCTCGGCATAGAGCTCTCTTACCAACGTGATTTCAGCTTCATTGCTCCTGCCTTGAAGTGTATCGGCTTCTACGGAACCTATACTTATACCCATTCCCGCATAGAAGACTTCAACTTTGAAGGTCGCGAAAACGAAGAAGGTCTCAGTATGCCGGGGTCACCGGCGCACACAGCCAATGCCTCACTCTATTTCGAAAAAGCCGGACTGAACATACGTTTAAGCTACAACTTCGCTTCCGAGTTTATTGACGAAATGGGCGAAAGCGCTTTCTATGACCGTTACTACGACAAAGTGAATTATATGGATGCCAACGCCAGCTACACTTTCGGCAAGAAAATCAAGACAACCTTCTATGCCGAAGCCAACAACCTGCTGAACCAACCGCTCCGTTACTATCAGGGTACAAAGGGCCGCACCATGCAAGCTGAATACTATGGCGTAAAAGTGAACGCCGGAGTGAAAATTAATTTCTAAATATACAATGCATCACAGAGCGTACAGAACTTCACAAAGTATTTCCTTTAGTGGAAGCTAAGTGAAAGAACTCAGTGAAACACTGTATCTCTGTAATGAAAAAACAATATCAAAACAATGAAGAAAATATTCCTTTTATTATTCGTCGCCCTGTTGGGCAATCTGGCAACCGCCCAAATCACTGATTATTCCGTATTCGACAAGAAGTTCAACTTTTATGTAGCCAACGACTTAGGGCGTAACGGTTATTATGACCAGAAAACCATTGCCGAACTGATGGGAGTTATGGCGGAAAACGGCGCAGACCCGGAATTCGTACTCGCCACAGGCGACGTACACCACTTTGAAGGCGTACGCTCCGTCAACGACCCGCTGTGGATGACCAATTACGAACTGATTTACAGTCATCCCGAACTGATGATAGACTGGTTTCCACTGCTGGGCAATCACGAATACCGCGGCAATACACAGGCCGTACAGGATTATTCAAATGTCAGCCGCCGCTGGACAATGCCTGCACGCTACTATACTAAAACTTTCGCAGACAAGGACATGACTATCCGGGTGGTTTGGATAGATACTGCTCCGCTGATAGACAAATACCGCAATGAAAAAGAAACCTATCCCGATGCTTGCAAACAGGATTACCAGCAACAACTGGCATGGATAGACTCCGTCTTGACTTCTGCCAAAGAAGACTGGATAATTGTTGCCGGACACCATCCCATTTATGCCGAAACTCCCAAAGACGAGAGTGAACGTCTGGATATGCAGGCACGTCTCGACCCGATACTCCGCAAGCACAAAGTGGATATGTACATCTGCGGGCATATCCACAACTTCCAGCACGTCCGCGTACCAGGCAGCAATATCGATTATATCACCAATTCCTCCGGTTCACTCAGCCGCAAGGTCAAACCCATTGAAGGCACAGTGTTTTGCAGCCCTGCATCCGGCTTCTCCATTGTATCTGCCAATAAAAAAACTTTGGAACTGCGCATGATCGACAAAGACGGCAATGTGCTGCATACAGTGACACGTAACAAATAGCCTTTCTAATTAGAAAAGACGAGAGTCCTCTTATATTTCACAAAAAATGAACCGGTTCATTTTATTCTACTATTGGTTTGCACTATCTTTGTCCGCAAAACAATATATTTCATGAACATTCTATTACTTGTAGGAGGACTCCTTCTCATTTTATTGGGAGCAAACGGACTGACAGACGGAGCAGCATCTGTCGCCAAACGGTTTCATATACCTAATATCGTTATCGGACTGACAATCGTTGCTTTCGGGACCTCCGCCCCTGAATTAACGGTCAGCGTATCTTCCGCACTGAAAGGAAGCGCAGACATCGCCATTGGCAATGTAGTAGGAAGCAATATCTTCAATACACTGATGATTGTGGGCTGCACCGCACTGTTTGCCCCCATTGCCGTAACCCGAAATACACTGCAGAAAGAAATACCTTTGTGCATCCTCTCCTCCATAGCCTTGCTGATTTGTGCCAACGACATATTCCTGAATGGAGACGAAGCTAATATCCTCAGCATCACCGATGGCCTGTTGTTGCTCTGTTTCTTTGCAATTTTCATGAGCTACACTTTTGCTATCGCCTCGCACACTCCTGAGGAAGCCGCCGGCGATGAGGAGAGCATCAAGCAACTGCCGCTTTGGAAATCCATTCTCTATATCCTGGGAGGGCTCGGCGCACTGATTGCCGGCGGAAGTCTCTTTGTAGACGGTGCAAGCGGCATTGCGCGTAATCTGGGAGTGAGCGAGTCCGTTATCGGACTGACATTAGTAGCGGGTGGCACATCGCTCCCCGAACTTGCCACGTCCATCGTCGCAGCTTTAAAGAAAAATCCGGAAATAGCCATCGGTAATGTAGTGGGAAGCAATTTGTTCAATGTATTCTTCGTATTAGGGTGCAGTGCTTCCATAACGCCATTACACCTGACAGGCATTACTAATTTGGACCTATGGGTACTGATAGGATCGGGCATACTGCTTTGGCTGTTCGGACTGTTTTTTGCCAAACGCACCATCACCCGTATCGAAGGAAGTATCATGGTGCTTTGTTACATTGCATATACAACATTCCTCATTTATAGCCTGTAAGACAACGGACTTTAAAGATTTTCCGTATCTTTGCCCACTCATAACAACATACAACTATGGCAATTACAATTAAAAAAGTCTCCACGAAGAAAGAGCTGAAACAGTTTATCCGCTTTAATTACGAACTATACAAAAGCAATCCGTATTCAGTACCCGATCTTTACGATGATATGCTCAAAACTTTCAACAAGAAGAAAAATGCGGCTTTCGAATTTTGTGAAGCCGATTATTTTCTTGCTTATAAGAACAACAAAATCGTAGGACGCGTAGCCGCCATCATCAATCAAAAAGCCAACCAGACTTGGAACAAGAAAGAGGTACGCTTCGGCTGGATTGATTTTATCGACGACCCCGAAGTATCTGAAGCCCTTATACATACTGTCGAAGAATGGGGCAAAGAACGAGGGATGACCCACATACAGGGCCCGTTAGGCTTTACCGATTTTGATGCGGAAGGCATGCTCATCGAAGGTTACGATCAGCTCAGCACAATGGCAACCACCTATAACTATCCTTACTACCCGCAGCACATGGAACGTATGGGATTTGAGAAAGATGCCGATTGGGTGGAATACAAGATTTACATTCCTGATGCCATACCCGACAAGCACAAACGTATCTCGGAACTAATCCAACGCAAATATAATCTCAAAATCAAAAAATACTCTTCTGCCAAGAAGATTGCCCATGACTACGGACAAGCCATTTTTGAACTGATGAACGAAGCATACAGCCCGTTGTACGGTTACTCAGCTTTGTCACAGCGCCAGATTGACCAATATGTAAAAATGTACCTGCCCATTCTTGACCTGCGTATGGTGACACTGGTTACAGATGCCGAAGACAAACTGGTAGCCGTAGGTATCTCCATGCCCTCCCTATCGGAAGCTCTACAAAAGTCTCATGGGCGTTTATTGCCTTTCGGTTGGTATCACCTGCTGAAAGCCTTGTTCATGAAACGTCGCGCCAAGATGCTGGATTTGTTGCTCGTAGCCGTAAAACCCGAATATCAGAATAAAGGTGTAAATGCTTTGCTGTTTTCCGACTTAATCCCCGTCTATCAGAAACTGGGTTTTGTGTTTGCAGAAAGTAATCCGGAACTGGAGTTGAATGGAAAAGTACAGGCACAGTGGGAATACTTCAAAACCGAACAACACAAGAGGAGAAGAGCATTTATCAAAGCAATCTAAAAAATTGTGGATCTTTTAGATAGAGTACTATTTCTTCGTTGCCAAAATCTCTTTATTCCATATTAAATATGGCAAAGTTTCAGGGCATATATTTGTTTACATAGGTGTTTTTATTGATTTTCTTATTAACTTTGCGGAATATCAATGCTTACAATACAAGATGTTTTTCTATGGAAGATAATAATATGACTTTGCCATTGGAAGCTTCCGCCGATTACGAGGAAAAGGCAACCAGTGCAAACATCGGCAGCAACGAAGTGGAATACAACGAAGATAACATTCGCCATTTGGACGACATGGAGCATATTCGTGTCCGTTCGGGCATGTACATAGGCCGCCTTGGCGACGGTTCGCAGAATGATGACGGTATCTACGTATTGCTGAAAGAAGTGATGGACAACAGCATCGATGAATTTAAAATGGGTGCCGGCAAACGTATTGAAGTCAACATCGAGGACAATCTCCGCGTAAGTGTACGTGATTACGGACGGGGCATTCCGCAAGGAAAACTGATAGAAGCAGTCAGCAAACTGAATACCGGCGGGAAATATGACAGCAAAGCCTTCAAAAAAAGCGTCGGTCTGAACGGTGTCGGCATCAAAGCCGTCAACGCACTCAGCAGCCGTTTTGAAGTACGGAGTTATCGTGACGGCAAAGTACGTACCGTAATTTTTGAAAAAGGAGTACTGCAAAGTGATGTAACGGAAGACAGCACAGAAGAAAATGGTACTTATATCTTCTTTGAACCGGACAACACCCTCTTCCTCAACTACTCTTTCCAGAACCAGTTTGTAGAAACACTGTTGCGTAACTACACTTATCTTAATACGGGACTGACTTTCATCTACAACGGACAGCGGATCATCTCCCGCCATGGACTGGAAGACTTGTTGAAAGACAACATGACCAGTGAGGGTCTTTATGATATTGTCCACCTGAAAGGCGAAGACATCGAGATAGCTTTTACACACACCAACCAATACGGAGAGGAATATTATTCTTTCGTAAACGGACAGCATACCACACAAGGCGGTACGCATCAAACTGCATTGAAAGAACATATCGCCCGTACTATCAAAGAATTCTACAACAAGAACCAGGACTATGCCGACATCCGCAACGGACTGGTGGCCGCCATTGCCATTGATGTGGAAGAGCCCATGTTCGAAAGCCAAACCAAAACAAAACTCGGCTCCAACAATATGTGGCCCGACGGTCCGACCGTAAACAAATATGTGGGCGATTTCATTAAAACGGAAGTGGACAATTTCCTTCACAAAAACCCGTTGGTAGCCGAAGTTATGTTGCAAAAGATACAGGACTCCGAAAAAGAACGTAAAGCCATTGCCGGAGTAACCAAGTTGGCCCGCGAACGAGCTAAGAAGGCCAACCTGCATAACCGTAAGCTACGTGACTGCCGTTTCCATCTGAGTGACGGGAAAGGTAAGGAACAGGAGACAGATTCGTGTATCTTCATCACAGAGGGCGACTCTGCCAGCGGCTCTATCACCAAAAGCCGCGACGTAAACACGCAAGCCGTATTCAGCTTACGTGGCAAGCCTCTCAATTCTTACGGACTGACCAAGAAAGTGGTTTATGAAAACGAAGAGTTCAATCTGTTGCAAGCAGCATTGAACATCGAAGACGGAATTGAAGGGCTTCGCTACAACAAAGTGATTGTTGCCACTGATGCCGATGTGGACGGGATGCATATTCGCCTGTTAATCATTACATTCTTCCTTCAGTTCTTCCCTGATTTAATAAAGAAAGGACACGTATATATCTTGCAGACCCCACTATTTCGTGTACGCAACAAAAAGAAAACAAACTATTGCTATACAGAAGACGAACGGATAAAAGCGATCGAAGAACTTGGCCCGAACCCGGAAATCACCCGCTTCAAAGGTCTGGGAGAAATCTCACCGGATGAATTCAAACATTTCATCGGCAAAGATATGCGTCTGGAACAAGTTTCACTGCGCAAGACTGATTTAGTAAAAGAGTTATTGGAATTCTACATGGGCAAGAACACCATGGAACGGCAGAACTTTATCATTGACAACCTGGTTATAGAAGAAGATTTAGCATCATGAGAAGAGCAATCTTTCCGGGTACATTCGACCCGTTTACAATCGGCCACTCCTCGGTAGTGCGTCGCGCACTGACTTTCATAGACGAAATCGTCATAGGAATAGGTATCAACGAGAATAAGAATACGCATTTCCCCATTGAAAAGCGCGAAAAAATGATACGGGATTACTACCGGAACGAGCCGCGCATCATAGTACAGTCGTACAATTGCCTGACCATCGACTTTGCCAAGGAAGTGGGTGCCAACCTGATTATACGCGGAATACGCACAGTAAAGGATTTTGAGTACGAGGAAACAATTGCGGATATAAACCGCAAGCTGACCGGAATAGAAACCATCCTGCTCTTTACGGAACCGGAGTTGACTTGCGTAAGTTCGACTACCGTACGCGAACTGCTGCAATTCGGGAAAGACATAAGTATGTTCATTCCGGAAGGAATGGAGATGAGTGATGATATGATTAGTGATTAGCAATGACGGTATAAGTGATTAGTGATAAAAATAATGAAGAAGATTTTTACTATTATAATATGTATATGTGCTATAACAGCACAAGCCCAAAAAGCAGGTAATGAAGCTATTCGCAAATTACAAATGGCAGAGTTTGCCATCGCCAATCTCTATGTTGATTCCGTTGATGAAAATAAACTGGTGGAAGAAGCCATTATCAAGATGTTGGCACAACTCGACCCACACTCCACCTATAACGATGCTGAAGAGGTAAAGAAAATGAATGAGCCCCTACAAGGTAACTTTGAAGGTATCGGCGTTCAATTCCAAATGATAGAAGATACGCTGCTTGTGGTACAGCCTGTCAGCAACGGTCCCTCGGAGAAGGTGGGTATTCTTGCCGGTGACCGTATCATAGCAGTCAACGATTCCGCTATCGCCGGGGTCAAAATGAGTACGGAAGAGATAATGAGCCGGTTGCGTGGCGCAAAAGGTTCTGAAGTTAAACTGACAATTGTGCGTCGCGGAGTAAACGAGCCTTTGTATTTTACCGTAAAACGGGATAAGATACCTATCCTTAGTTTGGATGCCTCATATATGATACAGCCCCAAACAGGCTATATCCGTATCAACCGTTTTGGAGCAACCACTCCCGAAGAGTTCCTTAAAGCCTTGAAACAGTTACAAAAAAAGGGAATGAAAGACTTGATACTTGACTTGCAAGGAAACGGTGGGGGGTATCTGAACGCCGCTATCGACTTGGCTAATGAATTCCTGCAGCAAAAGGACCTTATCGTCTATACCGAAGGGCGGGCAGCACGCCGCAGCAATTTCTACGCTAAAGGAAACGGTAACTTTAAAGACGGACGCCTCATCGTTTTAGTGGATGAGTATTCCGCATCTGCTAGTGAAATCGTAACCGGGGCCATTCAGGATTGGGATAGAGGAGTTATTGTAGGCCGCCGGACTTTCGGCAAAGGATTGGTGCAACGCCCTATCGACCTGCCGGACGGCTCCATGATACGCCTGACCATCGCACGCTACTATACCCCTTCCGGCCGCTGCATACAAAAACCTTATGACAAAACTGCCAACCTTGACGGAAAACTCAATGGAGAGGACACTTTGGAAAAATACAATCAAGAATTGATAGACCGCTTTAATCATGGCGAGTTAATGCATGCTGACAGCATACATTTCCCCGATTCCCTCAAATATCAAACAAAGAAATTAGCACGTACCGTCTACGGCGGCGGTGGCATTATGCCCGACTTTTTCGTCCCGATAGATACTACTCAATATTCGGATTACCACCGGAACCTCGTAGCTAAGGGTGTAGTTATCAAAACTACAATGAAATTTATAGAAGACCACCGAAAAGAGCTACAAAACAAATACAAGAAGTTTGAAACGTTCAATAATAAGTTTGAAATCAGCGATGAAGTGTTAGCAAACATGCGGACCCTTGCCGATAAGGAAAAGATTAAGTTTGACGAGAAGCAATACCAGCAATCTCTGCCGCTTATCAAAACTCAATTAAAGGCATTAATTGCCAGAGACTTATGGGACATGAACGAATACTTTCAAATAATGAACACCACGAACAACAGTGTGATACAAGCCTTGAAAGTGCTGAATGAGGGAATGTATGAAAAGATGGTGAAATAATAAAGTTTCTTTTACTTGCTCCCGAACAGCCATTGATTCAGCCAGCGGTTCACATAAATATTCACAATCGCACAGCCGGCACCGATAGCAGCGCCCGCCAATACATCCGAAGGATAATGCACTCCTTCATTCATACGTGATACCCCAACCGAACAAGCCCACAAAGCAGAAGGCGCTATCACGTACCATTTAGGGTATTTTACGCATAAAGAAGTGGCAAGCGCAAAAGCTGTCGCGGTATGCCCCGACGGAAATGAAGGACTGCTCTCATGACTATACGGATGTACCCTATCCGGATAGCGTTCATACGGGCGTTCACGATCAACAAGATATTTCATACCATAGGTCACTACAAATGCACCTGCCACACTTGTTCCTACATATACGGCATCTTTCAATAAATTTTTGTCTTTTTTGGCCCACGCCGTCAAAGCCATAGCTACCGGAACCCCTATGGCTACATAAGGTTCAGAGCGTGAAATAAATTTATTATAATTGCGGACAAACTTATTATCCCAGCTATTCACCCGGTGCAATGTATTAATATCCCAATTCTGTGCAGAGAGATTAGATACAACTAAGGAAACAAAAAATACAAAAAAAACAGTTTTTCTCATAAAACCAATCTATTAGTTGGGCGCAAAGATAGCCGAAATCTTTAGAGTATTCGCAAATTTATCTTATCTTTGTTGCCACAATTACATATTAATACATTCACATATTCTATTTCATGACATTAAATAGTTGTTACTCTCGGCAGATGGATTGTGCGCTATGTCCTAAAACGTCCCAAGGAGCATTGATATATAACCAATATTCTAAAGGACATCATTCCCCTGCCGAAAAGTGTACACAAAACTGTATAATGTTCATATTGAAAGGCGAATTGCTTATCAATAGTGAAGAATATCCCGGAACTACCCTGCAAAGCAACCAATGCATCCTGCAAGCTATCGGTTCCAAAGTGGAATTATTGGCTCTGACTGATGTTGAATGCCTTGTCTATTGGTTCACAGAGCTTACTTTCCTTTGCGAAGAGCGTTACAAAGAAATACTTGAGATAGCTCATGCCCCGTTGACGTATACACCTTTGACAGTTATCCCTAAACTGGTAAGATTACTCGATGATCTAACAGAATACTTCAAAGAACAACCGAACACATGCGGCAAGTATCTTGACATCAAATGCCAGGAAATAATTTATATTTTAACCTGCTATTATCCGATCCAGCAAATCTGTACTTTTTTCTATCCAATCAGCACATATACGGAAAGTTTCCACTACTTCGTCATGCAAAACTACGACAAGGTGAAAAATGTAGAAGAGTTTGCCCACCTTGGGGGATACACCACTACTACTTTTCGCCGGCTATTCAAAAATATGTACGGCGTCCCTGTATACGAATGGATTTTAGATAAGAAACGCGAGGGAATTCTGGATGACCTGCGATACACTAAACAGCGTATTTCCGCAATCAGTAGCCGTTACGGTTTCGATTCATTATCTCACTTTGCTCATTTCTGCAAAGACTCTTTTGGAGACACTCCCCGTTCCTTACGAAAGCGTGCCGCCAATGGCGAAAACATCACTATTATCTGTAAAGAACACAACAAAGAACAGGAAGACGAATAAGCCAACTTGCTTGCCTGCAAACTTCGTTGTCCACCGATTACGGAATTATTTCTTTAATTCCTTGTTTTATCAAGGTATTTCCTCTATTTTTGCAGAAAAATATGCGAAGAAAAGCTCCACCCCGGCAAAAAAATGAACAAGCTCATTTTATTTTGCTCTCAGTTTGCTTTTCCTTTGCAGAAAATTAATAATGCTGTATTTAAAGAATATATTTTCTAACTATTAAATAATTTAAATTCAATCATTTATGTGGTTAAGTAATTCATCTGTAGGAAGGAAAGTGGTGATGAGCGTTACCGGTATCGCCCTTGTCCTGTTTCTGACATTTCACATGGCGATGAACCTTGTTGCATTGGTTTCGGCCAACGGCTACAACATGGTTTGTGAGTTCTTGGGAGCAAACTGGTATGCATTAGTAGCTACCGTTGGTTTGGCTGCCTTGTTCATCATCCACATCATCTACGCTTTTTGGCTAACTATGCAAAACCGTAAAGCACGTGGTAATGAACGTTATGCCGTAGTAGACAAGCCGAAAACGGTGGAATGGGCTTCTCAAAACATGCTTGTGCTGGGTATCATCGTAATTGTTGGTCTTGGTCTGCATCTGGTAAACTTCTGGGCAAAAATGCAGCTTCCCGAATTGATGCACAATATGGGTGTACACACCGACATGCTCACGCTGTCTTATGCTGCCAACGGTGTCTATCACATTCAGAACACCTTCTCCAACCCGGTATTCGTAGTGCTTTACCTCATTTGGCTGGGTGCATTGTGGTTCCACCTGACTCACGGTTTCTGGAGCTCCATGCAGTCTTTGGGCTGGAACAACAAAGTATGGATCAACCGTTGGAAATGTATCTCCAACATCTATTCCACTATCGTTGTTGTATGCTTCGCTCTGGTAGTTGTCGTATTCTTCATCAAATCATTGATGTGTAGCGGCGCTTGCTGATAAATTATTGTAAATGATTAAATTGTAATAGCATTATGACTAAGATAGATTCTAAAATACCGGAAGGACCGGTAGCTGAGAAATGGACTAACTATAAAGCTCATCAAAAATTAGTGAACCCTGCCAACAAACGCCGTTTGGACATCATCGTAGTAGGAACCGGACTTGCCGGTGCTTCCGCTGCCGCTTCTCTCGGTGAAATGGGTTTCAGAGTATTTAATTTCTGCATCCAAGACTCTCCGCGTCGTGCGCACTCTATTGCTGCACAAGGTGGTATCAATGCAGCAAAGAATTATCAAAACGACGGTGACTCCGTTTACCGTTTGTTCTACGATACAGTAAAGGGTGGTGACTATCGTGCCCGCGAAGCTAACGTTTACCGTCTGGCTGAGGTATCAAACGCTATCATCGACCAATGCGTTGCACAAGGTGTTCCTTTCGCTCGCGAATACGGTGGCTTGCTCGACAACCGTTCTTTCGGTGGCGCACAGGTTTCACGTACATTCTACGCTAAAGGTCAGACAGGCCAACAACTGTTGTTGGGTGCATACTCCGCACTGAGCCGCCAGGTAAACGTAGGTACTGTAAAACTGTTTACACGCTATGAAATGCAAGACGTTGTTCTCGTGGAGGGACGTGCCCGCGGTATCATTGCAAAGAACCTTGTAACCGGTAAGCTGGAACGCTTTGCAGCCCATGCAGTAGTTATCGCCACCGGTGGTTATGGAAACGCATATTTCCTCTCTACCAACGCCATGACTTGTAACTGTACGGCAGCTATTTCCTGCTACCGCAAGGGTGCATGGATGGCTAACCCCGCTTACGTACAGATTCACCCGACATGTATCCCCGTTCATGGCGACAAGCAGTCTAAGCTGACTTTGATGTCTGAATCACTGCGTAACGACGGTCGCATCTGGGTTCCGAAGAAACTGGAAGATGCCAAGAAACTGCAAGAAGGCACTCTACAAGGAAAAGATATTCCTGAGGAAGACCGCGACTACTACTTGGAACGCCGTTATCCAGCATTCGGTAACCTCGTTCCGCGCGACGTTGCCAGCCGCGCCGCCAAAGAACGTTGTGACAAAGGCTTCGGCGTAAACAATACCGGCCTGGCCGTATTCCTCGACTTTAGCGATGCAATCAACCGTCTGGGCAAGGATGTTGTGGCTCAACGCTACGGTAACCTCTTCGATATGTATGAAGAAATCACCGACGTAAGCCCCTATGAGAACCCGATGATGATTTACCCTGCCATCCACTACACAATGGGCGGTATCTGGGTTGACTACGAACTGCAGACTTCTATCAAGGGCTTGTTCGCTATCGGTGAATGTAACTTCTCCGACCATGGCGCCAACCGCCTCGGTGCTTCCGCATTGATGCAAGGTCTGGCCGACGGTTATTTCGTATTGCCTTACACTATTCAGAACTATCTGGCTGACCAGATTACCGTTCCCCGCTTCTCTACCGACCTGCCTGAATTTGCAGCTGCAGAGAAAGCCATCCAGGAGAAGATTGACTGGATGATGAACATCAAGGGTAAGAAGTCCGTAGACTCTATCCACAAGGAACTGGGCCACGTTATGTGGGAATACGTCGGTATGGGACGTACAGCCGAAGGATTGAAAGAAGGATTGAAGAAAATGAAAGAAATCCGTAAGGAATTCGAAACCAACCTCTTCATCCCCGGCGACAAAGAAGGCATGAACGTAGAGCTCGACAAGGCTATCCGTCTGTACGACTTCATAACAATGGGCGAACTGGTGGCATACGATGCCCTGAACCGCGATGAAAGCTGTGGTGGCCACTTCCGCGAAGAATACCAGACAGAAGAAGGCGAAGCTAAACGTGATGACGAAAACTTCTTCTACGTTGCTTGCTGGGAATACCAAGGCTCTGATGAAAAGGCTCCGGTATTGCTGAAAGAACCGCTGGTTTACGAAGCAATCAAGGTACAGACTCGTAACTATA
>OLQM01001444.1_pt1 | contig 26327 bp, 17 predicted proteins | sample 1673161 | NCBI WGS metagenome assembly OLQM01 (sample SAMEA3136761, study PRJEB25190) | human gut metagenome | reverse complement strand
TGCGGAATACATCATCGTCAATACGATTGAAACCAACCCTGTCAAACGTGCGGTCTAATATCAAGTCGCATCCGTTGAGAAAGATATTGCTGACATTGGACAGGACACGGCGGACTTCTTCACGCTCATGGTCACAGGCCTCACGTTCCTCGCCGAATAGATCAAGCTGGGGCTGGCGGCGTGAATTCTCTCTGGAAATCCATTCTTTTGCTTCAATGACAAGATTTTCAACCTCACCTTCATTATAGGCTACTCCAATTGCGGTAAGTTCCTTCATTTTGCCTCCAATTTTCTCGACAACGATAACTCCGATATTGCCAGATGGATATTTCTTTTTGCGGACAAACATAGTTAAAATATCTTTCGTGTCACCCAATATTAGGTGACACAAAGATACAAAATATTGTTTATCAACCAGTTATAAAATATATGTTTTTTGAGTGACGAAGTCAGGCAAAGCGTTCTCGTAAGGTCATTTCTTCTTTGTGTTGGGTTACAAATATAGCAAAAGGCAGAGAATTATCCCTACCTTTACGCCTAATCTTTAGAAATCCGTTGATAATCAGATAATTATTTTAACAATTCCCTCTTTGGAGCATTATCTCTGAAATTGAGCATATTAAAAATACTCCTCAATTAGTCCACTTAATCTGGAATCAGTAACCTCTTTTGCAGTTATTAAATTCATTATTTACTTCGAGGATTATTCATTGGCCTTACATTGAAATGTGGTTTAGATGCATCTCCTCCATATTGCCTATGTCCAATGGAATGTTCCTGTATAATCGCTCCTCCATGACACCCACTTCATTGGAATTATAGGATACGAAAAGCCCAACTTCATCACCATCAACTGCTTCCACAACCGTGTCAGAGACGAGCTAAACAACGTGTTCACCCAATTGATGGTGCTACTTGCTGATCGAAGCTTAGTGACCCTTAACGTGGAATACATCGATGGGGCAAAGATAGAGGCTAAGGCAAAGTCGCTGCTTTCACCATGTTGTAGTATTTTACTCTCATCAATCATAAGCCTATCGGACAGTTAAATACGCTTTAATTTGACCAACGAATTTTTATTTACTGATATTAGCCCTCTTCTACGTAAAATTTACTTTCTTTACTCAAAGCTAAACTATCTTCAACTATAAAATCCCTTATTATTATCGGAATCAATTCTGATTGCTCCTTTAAAAAAAACTCATCATCATAGTCATATACAACCATGTGTAGTTTCCCTTTTTCCATATAGCAGTTATTGATGTTTTTAGATAAGCTTACAAATTCATCAACAACTCTACCATCATTATTTAAAACAATCCAATGGTAAAAATTTGTATCTAGTCCTGTTGGATTTTTTGTAACAGATAATAAAAAATAATAACCATTTTCACAGATAAAAACGTCGGGAGGATATTCCATATTTTCTGCCCAATTGGATAGTTTGATTGATTTTTTGATGCTCCTACTTATGTTAAACTTTCGATAATTTTTTAATGCTGATGTCTTGTTTTTTGAAAACGTAGCCAAGGAGGAGAATCTCATACTTGCATGTTTAGTTGTAGTATGAACTTCGTTGATACTTATGCCTCTACACTTTGTCTTATAGGAACAAGAAGTTCCTATAAGACAAATGAATAGAAATGTTAGAAAATAATTTGCCGGTATTTTCATTTTTTTCTTCCTCCTGACCAATGGTTACTATGATTTTCTTTCATCCATTTATTGGATAAACGCATAAAGGTTGTGCCACCATAGGCGGCTGTAGATTCATACTGATATGACCATTTAGAGTTTGGAGAAGGATGATCTCCCATTTTCCAAATGTCATGTGACTTGTCGGTAAAATGAAATCCTACTTTATAATAACTATTGTAGGCATTTTGAGTCTTTATAGAAAAATCTTTCCCATGCCAGAAATATCCACCATTTGAATAATCTTTCTTATCAAGAATCCCACGAATTAATCCCTTATACGCATTTTTAACAAGATTTTTAGGTGCAAGGTCACTTGATATTTTAGACCTTTTGGAATATCCATATATACCTCCACCTGATGCTACTTGCAAGGTACTTTTACCATCCTCGTTTCCTCGATTTTCCAAAACAGAGTATATAGCAGCGGCCTCTAACCAAGTATTATTTTTATTATTAGACATTTCTGCATATAACGTTCCTGCCAAATCATTAAAATCATCTTTTGTTATAGGACTATTCTTATTATCACGAAGCTGTATTGCTTTATTGCGTGTGATTGCATAATGCCCTTTCTTGTACTGCCTATATCCACCAGCAGAAACAACATATACATATTGAGTTTTCTTATTATTATCTCCAAGATATTCCCCATCCATTGTATAATATGAATCTAGACCTCGAAGATCTATTAAAATAATAGGATTATTATTAACAAAGCAATAAGTAGATGACATTGGGTAATCTTCTTCCTTGGGATCGACACTCATCCACAAACTCAACCTCGGCTCATAGTATCTCGCACCATAGTAGTACATACCCGTCTCCTCATCAAACTCCTTGGCATTGAAGAGATAAGGTGTGTTCCACGTGTTGTTGCGTTCCTCGATAAATACTTCACCGAACGGTACATACTCGATGTGCTGAGCCACCTCGCCGTCAAGGTTGGTGATGTAGCTACTGCTGCCCAAATGGTCGGGGTGGTAGTAGAACTGCATCTTTTCGTAGGCGTCGTTCGGCTTGAAGTTGCCGTTTGCAGCCCTTGTGCGTGCCATAGCCCTTGCCTGTGCTGCCTCCGGCGTACCATCATTGCAGCAGAAGCCTTGACCATTCACGTAGTCATCGTTGTCCTTACCATTATATGGCAAGTCAAACGTTTTGTAATTGTCTTTAATGGATTGTAACTGCTGGTTGTACTTATCCTTGTAGTTAATGGTAAGACCATCAGCTTCATTGCCTGCATACGGTATTCGTCTTGGGTCTGTCTCTTATGTTCACCGATATATGCTGCTTTTTTGATTTTATTTCAAATTCAATCATAATTTCTAATTAATTATGGTTATCAATTATTTAACGTCGTTCTTTCCTGTTTTATTGCTTACGGCTTTTAATACCCACATAATGGTTATGATGAACACCCATATAAGGGTATTGCCCGTTACCCTTATAAGGGTGTTGGGGCATACCCTTGTATGGGTAAGTTCAAACTGTTTATATATGGTTTACCATAGTCTTGCTGTTTTTGTTATACAATCTGTTCTTTATCGCTGCTGTGGCTTGGCGTTTCCGTGCCACGTTTGTTATTCTTTTTATTTTGATAACTCTCGATTTGGAGCATTATCCATATGAGAAACTATTTCGTCGACAGTATTCAATTCTTTATATGTGTCAACTAATGGTCTTCCGAACGAATCTGTTTTGAAAGTAACGCAACCACCATTTCTATCTCCATTTGAGTGATTTTCTATTGTGTATCTTGTAAAAGATTTGAGATTTATTTTTTGCATTTCCTTGGGATGTAGTGCCGTCGTAACTTTGTAAGATGGATTATTTCTATTGAAATAGAATACATTAACTGCTACGGAATCTTTTCTAAGTTCCACATCATATATCATGTAATTTAATCCATCTTCTTCTATTGACATATAATAAATACCATTTCCTTGTTTTGTATATACTCCTTTATCGTTAATATCAAGAGAAATTGAGTTATCTGAGCATCCTGCCAATATTGCACAAGCAACAATATATCGCATAGCATTACTTATTTTGATTTTCATAATCTTCCCACCATACATTAATTTTATTTATCTTGTATTTATCCGTATTGTTTGACTTAATTAAATTCTCTAAAGAATTTGCACCATATTTTTGGTTGACAAATTTATTAAAATTACGAAATACAATAGATCCATTTTCTGCTTGTTTTTCTAAGGGAGAAAAATCATGACCACCAGATTCGATATATGAATACGCAAATTTTGTTAAATACGAACCAGTTCGATTTGCTGATTTTGGTATTATAACTGGATCTTTTGAGTACATGGAAGCCTCAAGTAAAGTTTGATAATTAACATCTGCAAATTTGTTGCTTTCATCAATATGGTTTATGTGTCCAACTTCGTGGCTTGCAATATTAAGCCAAGCATAATAGTTTTGCCCTAAACTATTATCGTCAAAGAGGTTGTTGGTGAATGTTATAGCATAACCATTGCCTTGTGGTAGCGTGATTCCACCATAGTGTTCACTACCATACCACGGATATGGGTGTGTAACACTGCGTTCGTAAACTTTTGCTTTTGCTATATTACTTTCATTTACGCCTGAAACAAGCGATAACAGATGAACTGCAACAGGAGTAAAGGTATAATAATTACTCTTCCACCACGATGTTTTATGTAGTTGTAATAAATGCTTTGGATACAATCCCAGAATATCTGCAAAAACGATAGGATTTCCGTTTGTATAAGTATATGCAGATACGCTAGGATACTTCTCCTGCATCGGATCCACACTCATCCATAAACTCAACCTCGGCTCATAATATCTCGCACCATAGTAGTACATACCTGTTTCCTCATCAAATTCTTTTGCATTGAAGAGATAAGGCGTGTTCCAAGTATTGTTGCGCTCCTCTATGAACACCTCACCAAACGGCACATACTCGATGTGCTGTGCCACCTCGCCGTCAAGATTGGTGATGTAGCTACTGCTGCCCAAATGGTCAGGATGGTAGTAGAACTGCATCTTTTCGTAATTGTCCTTGTCATGGAAATTATTATCTACAGCAGCACGTGTGCTGGCATTCATAGCCCTTGCCCTTGCCGCTTCCGGCGTGCCATCATTGCAGCAGAAGCCTTGACCGTTTACGTAGTCGTCGTTGTCCTTACCGTTATAAGGTTGGTCAAACGCCTTGTAGTTGTCTTTAATGGATTGTAACTGCTGGTTGTACTTATCCTTGTAATTGATAGTCAAGCCATCAGCCTCATTGCCTGCATAAGGTATTCGTCTTGGGTCTGCGCCATAAGAAGCCAAGTCGCCTAATTTAGAAACAATTCTTTGACTACCGATGTAGATGTGCTTGGTGTACTTGCCACCCTGTCCTGCCACGAGGTATGGGCTGACATAGAGCGAGAAGCGAGCCGTACTGGTGTTGCCACCAGAGAACTCGGAGTTCACATAGATGGCTTCGTTCTCACCGCTGGTCTTCACCGTGCGCTCACCATCGGCATCATACCAATAGTTGCTCACAAAGCCGTTTTCATCAGCTGCCAAGAGTCTGTTCTCCTCGTCCCAACGGTACTTCTGCTCGGATGCCTTTTCATCTTCCTTGCCATCACGCTTTACACGAGAGGTATTGATATAGACAAGGTTTCCGTTGGCATCGTAGATGTACTTGTGTCCGTTGTTGATGTTCGTGCTGTCCGTAGGAGTTTCTTCCGTGCGGTAGTTGATATCACGAACATTGTCGAGTTGGAACTTCTTACCCTCTGCGCTACCATAGGTATAGGTGAGGTCATAGCCTGCATTGAGAGTACCGTTGAACTGCACGTTACTTTGCGTGAGATGTTGCTTCTTACTCGTGATACGATGCATGTTGTCGTAGCCCATGGCAAGGGTGTAGGACGCCGTCTTGCTGTTGGCTCCTGCATAGGTTCCCGTTGCGCTTGCCAGACGGTACAGTGGGTCGTAGGTGTAACTGTGGCTCATCTGTCCGCCTGCCTTGCCACTCTGTGGGAGCGGAGCATTGTTCTTAATACCGAGCACGTTGCTCACGGCATCATAGCTGTAGGCATTGTCCATGATGGTGCCTGCCTTAGCATTCACCACGAGGTTCTGTAGTCTACGGCGTGCAGGATCGTAAGCATAGAACGTCTCCGCTCCGTTGCAGTATTTGAGATAAGTGCGCTGCTCGAACTTGTCGTAACCTATCTTATTCACATAGTCATAACCGTAGGACTTGTAACCACGGACGTGGTCTACCTGCCCACCGAGGTTGTAGCCATAGGTTACTTTCTCCTCATCGGGGTAAATCATTTCCAATAGGCGATTATGGCTGTCATACTTCCACTGTGTTACGTAGGTTGCCACTGCCTGATTAGGTACAATCAGCGTTCGCACCGTCTTCAAGACCTCACCCATCTTACCATAGTAATACTCGATAGCGCCACTGCCGTCCTCACGGAGCATCAATCTGCCGATACGGTTGTAAGAAGAGTTGATGCCACCATAGTGGTACTTCACGTTGTTTTCCGGATGGTCGGGATAGTTGATTGCCGTCAGACGACCGTAGTCATACTCGTAATTGATGGTCTTGCCCTCCTTTTTGAGATTGGCTGTCTGCTTGGTTATCACATTGCCCAAAGCATCGTAGGTAAAGGTGATGATACCGCTTGCAGGGTGGTTTACCTCTGTGCGACGGTCGCCCATATCATAGACGGATGTCGTTACGTTGCCCTCGGTGTCTGTTACCTTGACCAATCGGTCGATGCCATCATACTCGAAAGAAGTGGTAATGATACCATCAGGTCCGCTGAGTTGCTCGGTCTTCACGGTCTTGCCACTACCATCGGTATAGGTTGCCTGACGATTACCCAACGCATCAGTTACAGTCGTTACGAGTGCATTGCTACCTGCGTCCGTAGAGTACTCCGTCTTGGTCTCAGCATTGTCCGGAAGCGTTACTTTCATAGCACGGTCAAGCACGTCATAAACCGTTACGGTTGGCGACACGTTGTCAAAAGTCTTGTTGAAAGTTGTCTTGCTTCCCACTGCTTCGGTTACAGGGTAGTAAGCCTTAGCCACACGACCGAAAGCGTCATAGACATTGCGTCCGCTGACAATCATTACGGTCTCGTCTTTCGGAGCACTACCCTTGGCAGCTGTCGTTATCACACCGTCTTTCTTCACCTGAACGGGACGCCCGAAGCCGTCCACGAAGGTTACGGTCTCCATATCATCGCTTGGGTGCTGTATGTCGTAATGCTTAGTCACGGCATAGGCAGGTGCTGTGATACCATTGGTGCCGAAAGTAGCCTTAGGCTGATAGTCAAAGGCAATGATGTAAGGTACACCTGTTGCCAACTCATTAGGCCCACGCACAGCTTTCACACGTCCGAGGTTGTCTATATCCGTTTCATAATAGAAGTGGTTGAGATCCATACGGCGGAGTGCCATACCATAGCGGTAGTCGAAGTTGGCTGCCTCGCTACGGTAGCCAAATGCATCGTCTATGCGCTCCACATACATATTCATCACCGGCTCATAGCGGTAGGTGTACCACATGCGTTGTCCCTTGCTGTTAGCAGGAAGTGTGGTCTTGATAATATTGCCGTAAGCATCATAAGTATAGTCAGAGACAGCTTCGCCGCTTCCGAGTTGTTGTTTAATCTGTGTAATATGGTCGGCATAGTTCAAATCGTAAGTCGCAGAAACTTGATGATAAGTCTTACCATCACCGCCCATTACGGTTACGTTGGTAGGTAGCCCGAAGATATGTTTGTTATCATTGTGAGCATATTGTATTGTGGTTTGGTAGTCGAACTTACCCGAACCGTCAGCACCCAACTTGCCCTTATCACTGAACTTGTAGGATTTCAATTCACCATGATGCCCCGTGAGGTAATACTCATTCCAAGCCTCTGAGGTGGTGATACCGGTTGCCTGTCCCTCATACTGTTTATTGGCGGTATAACGTAGCGGCACGAAGGCAGAGGCGCGGTCGCTACATAGCTTCTTCTGCTTGGTAAAAGTGTACTTGTCACCGTTGGCAGTGAGGTAGTAGCCGTCGTACTCATTACGTGTCTCGGTGTACTTGTTGCCTTTGGCATCTTCTACGGAAGTACCAAGTTCGTTACCTTGTGCGTAGTAGGTGGACACATCGTAGAGCTGCACAGCCTGACGATAGACTGCGGATTCTCCCTGTTCGGTGTCGATATTCTTGGTTACGACCTTTCCAAAGCCGAGGAACTCACGTTCGTGGCGATCCTTCTGTCCATCTGAATAGGCAAACATCGTCTTCATCATCGGTCCATCATCACGGATACCATCGTCAATGGTTACGGACGACATTACCCATTTACCACCGGGCAGGCCGTAGGTAGGCGTGCTGTGTTCGTAGTCCAGTGTAAAGGTTCCGCCAAGGGAGTTGGTCACGCTCTTGAGCATGTTCGTTCTGCCGATGGCAGAGCGGGTTACTTTCAGTTCACTTTCCTTATCGGATTCCACAATGTCGAGGTAGCCGTCGCCATCTACGTCCTGCAAAGCGTAGTTGTTACGATTTATACTATGACTGACAGAAACAACTGGATTTATGGAAATCTTGACAGGAATTAACTTTGGGGTAAAATTGACAGTAAATGCAACTTCAGCTCCCTCTGAAGTTGAGGCTGATTCGCTAAGAGAAGAAAGCCCTTTCCACTGAATGGCATCCATAAAGCCATTACCGATATTAAGTGCCACCATAATAGCCTTGCCATTGCGCCATACCTTATCTGGTAATCCGTCAGAATTTACATCAGAGAGATTATACTCTTCTCCATTCTTAGAGGTTACAACATTGTATCCCCCGGCGAAGCTTGATGACCCCTTATTGAAGCTACCACCTATATTGGCGTTATAAGTAATTCCCTTACCTCCTTGTATTCGATCAATTCCCCAATCAATCGGTTCTGTGAAGTTGTACCCTAAATTAAGTCGAACTTTATTTCCCTTAATAATTTTATCAGGTAGACCGTCTCCATTCACATCCATGAATGTTTCTGTGCTCCAATCCTTGTTAGAGGGAGGAATACTGACAGATCCAGACATACGAGCTTTTGCCTTGTTGCTGGAGCCTTGGTTGCTGGAATGATCCTTTCCTTTTGCAATATGAGCAATCGTAGAACTTATCGAAATAATAGGGTCACTTCCCAATGCCCATCCTTCAGACTTATTTTCACTACCAATGGTTCCGATTCCACTATACTTTTCGCCACTGATACCTCCTTGCGAATTTGTATATTGTATGATTCCCTTTTGAAAAATATCCGGGAAACCATCCCCATTGAAATCCATCATAGTGGAGCGAGTTACACTCTTACCACTTGCATCATTGTATGTAAAAGCAATGCCTGCCTGATTGACATCACTTGTTGCAACCATTTCCTGTGTTATAGCTACAGCACCGGTTCCTTGTAGACACGTACCGGAAACTCCTGTTATATCATCAATATGTTCGAAAGGGTTAGTTAATATTACATTTTGTTCAGTTAGTCTTGAAGCCCCAGCCTCTTTAGCTGTAAGGTACAATTCTGCTCGTTGTCCTATCCATCTATCAAATGAACTTTGGTCTGTTCCTATTGGTACAAATGCCATTGTCAAAGGATCCATCTTGGCATCCTTGCTATCGGGGAGCTTCAGCAGTGATTCATCAATAGGTTTGCTATATCTACCTTCGGAAGCATTATAAACAAAACCACCCCAACCACGATACATTATGCCGAAGCCTTTGTTCTCTGTCTGGGCATAGAAGCCTGCCTGTGCTGTTCCTATGCCACTGACAGTAGCTGCAGAAGTTACTGTCTGACCTGAGAAGTTACCTGAATAGAAGTAATCTATCCATATCTTGCCTGCACTGACACCAGTGATTATCAGTGGATCTCCTGAAAGACTGCCACCACTGAAAGTGTAAGTCTTTTTACCCAGCAGTTTGTCTACAGTCTTGACAGTCATCGTTACCATTCCGTTTACCGTTGGTGGTAGCATCGTGATACTCGGAGTAACTGTCAGGGTTGAAACATTGGAAGCAAGTACTACAGGTTTACCTTCACTAACCATGTCAGCAAAGAGAACGTAATGGGTTGCCCCTGCCGTACGCTGCCTGCTACCATCCTTGCCTATGGTCTCTATTTGTGGGGTCCACTTTATTTTCGACCAGTCCACATTAGAAGAAGAACTGATTTCAAAGTTTAGATTTGTCAAGCCATCCGGATTAGGAATCGTCTGTTTAATTTCTCCGTCAAACGCTTCATTCCATGCAAAGGTACGGGTATAGATTTCTCTTTTTTTATAATTCGGATTATTATTACCCAAGCTGTCTTTTAACTCATTAGATGCGACAATTCTGAGCGTAACGTCATCTGTTGTGACGGGTTTGGTGAACTTGCCTGACAGGTTCAAAGAAGCGCTCTCTGCCACATTGGTCAGTGTATTGGCATCATAAATGGCACCCTCCTGAGGTTGATAAACAGTGGTAGATAATCCGCCGGGGAGTGTTTCTGCCGCACCTGTATAGGTAATGACAGGTGCCCATTTCACGTTATCAAAGGCACCGTTGCTTGTTTCCTCCGTACCAGACTGGACACGGAAGTAAATGCGGTCGCCTTTCTTGACAGTGATATTCTGTGCCGTAGCATTATAAGCCGTAGCATCTCCTTTGGTAATTTTCTTGTTCCAGAGTTCCGTATGACCTTTCTGAATGGCTACGCGCACACCATCAGCATGAGCATACTCATCGGTATCGTATTCGCCTGTTGGAGTAATCAAACTAACTGTACCCGAGATACTGATGATTCCATCTTTAGGTGCCTGCCATACACGTACCATATCTTCCATCGGAGAGGATTTAATCAATTCTGCTTGCTCGGCAGGATCAACCTCCCCAATAGTTTTATCTATTTTCTTGGCATCATAGATGATAGGACTTGGTGTATCGGCACTGCTAAGCGTAAAATGAGGAATAGCATGACCTTGTTCGTCAATTTCTATATGATTAAAATAAACCTTACCACTAGAAACTATATCTACAAGCCCATCACCATTAACATCGCTGAAATATACAGATGTTTTGGTAGTCGTGCGAGAAGTACTTGTAGCAACAGTAGCCATGATATACTGCCACCCAGCCTTGATGGCAGGTCCTCCAGAGAAAGTATTACTGGATGAAGCAGAAAATTTAGAGATACCAACAACTTTGATAGGTTCTCCATAGGTTATTTTCTTTTCGTCTGTGCATATTTGCGGACGATAGTACACAGAACCTCCATCCTGATATATCTTGTCGGGTAATCCATCTCCGTTAAGGTCTGCAAAAGTCAATAATCCCTTAGAATTATCATGAGAGTAATTAAAAGAACCACCAATAGTGCCACTTGTTGAAGAACTTTGATCATCAACTCCTGCTCCAGCATAGAAAGAACCACCATAAGAAAGGCTTGTTGTTCCTCCTAAGGCAGTAGGTTTGTCGCTGAATATGCCACCAACTTCTTTGAGAGGACTTATAAATCCTGCGTCAAGGCCGTCATTGTGCGTATTCCATATTTCCTGTTTTTCCTTAAAAGGCACATACCCCTTAGCAGCCTGTACATCATCATAATAGTCAAATTTCTGATACGACACTTCTGCACCTTTGTCGTCGAGTTGCTTTACACCCGTAAGCATATCTTTGTTGAACGCACCCTCCCTGTAGGCGAAGGAATAGCTTCTCAGCTCCGAGCCTTGGAAGTTCACCTTTACCTTTTCCAGCAGTCGGTTGGACGAGGTGAGGTAGCCGTAGCGGGCGTTGTTGGTCTTGAGGTGTTTTTCCTTACCGCCCTCGAATGCTACCACGGTATGGGGCTGCTGTCCGCTGTTACCTGCATGTATTTCCTTGAGATAGATGGCTTTTGCCATGAGCCCCCCTCTGACAGGCTCGTCTGCGGTCTCATAGACGTACTCGATGTAGTCGCCATGAGTCTCCTCCACACGTTTTAGTTTCCACTCAGAGATAACCTCGCGTGTGTTGCCACTAAGGTCTGTTATTGTGCCTTTGAGGACTGCTCCTTCACCTCCATAGGTGTACTTGACGCCTTGCTTGTCAGTTACCTCCCATGAGTAGTCGGCAGGAGAATTACCCTTTCGGATAATACGGCTGAAGTCTCCTCCCTGCCGAGTGTAGAACTGTCTGTCCGCTTTTCGGTTCATCTTCTCACCACGGTGGGCAACACCCATTTTGCCATCGTCACCCATCGTGGAAAGCATAGAACCCGACATCAAATAAGTCTCGGTTTCTTTACTTGTATCGTATCTTGGAACACCCCAGCGAGTATCCAACGTAATAGAAGGAACAGAGAGATTCCAACCCTCTCCAAGCCATCCACTACCTCCTTCACTACTGTACTGTATGCCCAAAGAAGGAGCCATACCATTGCGTGCGGGAGGCATTTCAAAGCCATACTGAAGATTGGCAGAACCTCGGTTGTTCGCCGTCGGAGGGGTGATGAGGTTGATCTTCGCCGTCGGGTCTGCCGCCTTGATGTCGTTCATCATCGTCGGGGTAAATCCGTCGGTCTGGGGTGACTCCGGTGCCTTGATGACACCGTTGATCATATCGGTGAAGTGCGTGGTGCGTGACACGACGCAGGTCTCCTTCTTATCCACCCTAACTCTTTCCAGTGCCACCCAGTGCTTGGTGTTCTTGTCGAAGTAATAGGTATTGATATCGTCTTCTGTAAAACCGCTCGGGATTCGCGTGCGGTCGTATTTTATCTTCACCGTTGCACCCTTGCCCTCGAAGTGGTTGCCGTGGGGCAGAAAGCGGTAGCCGTCTCCCTTGGCGGTGACGTTGGTCATGCCGTAGTCAAGGGCAGGAATGTCCGTCTCGCGGAGTGCCGTGATGGAGTATCTGCCATCCCTTGCGATGTCCGCAGCCTTCACGGAAAGGACGTTGCCGCCGATGGCGATGCTGTCCGCCCTGTGTGCGAGGAACTGCTTCTCCGCCTTTCCACCGACGGACACGAGGGCACGGGCATAGTCCGCCCTGCCTCCTTGTATGGGTGTTATTTTCCTACTGATGTTCCTGCCATCAATGACTGCCGTGAGCTTGAGCTGTCTGCCCATCGATGGCACGATGCCCTCGAATTCTCCGTCATGGACGGTGATGGTTGTGCCGTTCACTGAGATACGGCTTGCCTTCCCTCGTACGAAGCCGTAGAGGTATGTCTGACCGTCATAGGCTATGGGGGCGGAGGAAAGGATTATTTCTTCCTGCTTATTGGTATTAGTCTTTGTCTTAGCATCCGCTACGGTTTCGATATGTACGTTCCTGACCGAATAGGCGTAGGAAGCATCCGTCGGAATGGTGAAGAGGACGGTGTTCCTGCCGTCCTTCAGCCACTCGGGGCTTATTTCCTCCCTGACGGTCTTCCATTCCTTGGAAAGTGCCGTGAGGTAGCCGCCGACAGCCATGCGGTCGTTGATGCTCCTGCTGATGCCCTGACCAGAGCTTACGCCCTTGAGGTCATAGACCAGCCATGCGCGCATATTTGGAGAGACTTTCTCGACTGTTATCTCGAAGATGTTGTCCTCGGGGTTGTCCGAAACCCGTCCGTCGGGCTGTCCTATGATGCCCGAGGCATGATCTGCCGTGTAGATGGTCTCCATAACGGAAGAAGTTGCTGCTGCTGTCGTCTTTGACTTATCCTCCTTCCTTGCCGTCCGTGATATTCCCTGCGTAGCTTTTTCTGCGTTATGGACGTTCTTCGTGAATGTCTCGGTCTGTGCTGCCATGGATTGTGATATACTCGTGCCGTTGTTTTCACGTGCACTGTCCTGTCCCTTGTATATATGCGTCGCAGCGATGGCTGCGGTGATGGCTGTCAGTAATGCCGCCGATATGAGGTAATGCTTTGTCTTCATAGCCGTTGGGGTTTAGTAGGTTGCCATTATCTTCTTTGTGAATTCCTCTTCTAAGGTGAGCGCTTTAACGACGTACACGCCCGTCTGCGGTACGGTGAAGTCGGCACGCTTTATGGTGCCTCCCGCCATGTCCGTCCGGCTCAGCAGCCTTCCCGATGTATCATAGACGAGCAGTTCGGCATCGGTCTCCTTGGCAAGTCTCAGCTCGGCACTGAACGCCATACCGGTCCCGTCCTTCCTTGTCACGGTGAGGGCAGAATGGGCTTGCCTCTCGATGGAGGAGGTGTTTTCTGCCGACCTTGCCTGTGCCTTGGGCACGTTCGGGCTGCACTCGCTGCCGATAATTACCGCCATGCTGTCCTCGACAGCCTTCCTCGTCTCGTAGGCCACGCCCCTCGAAACGCTCGTCAGAGCGAAGTCTCCACCGTCGATGCTCAGCCCGTCGATGGTCGAGAGTCCCTTGTTGAAGCCCATGCCGAAGAGCCAGCCGAGACCAGCTTTCTTGGCCGCACGGTGGACGACGATGCCGTTTACCGTATAGCTTACCGTGTCGGGGGTGAAGATGATGCCGAGTGCGTCACCTCCATTCAGGGTGACGGCAGCACCCACGGGCTTGCCCTCGACCACGACTTGTGCCGTGGCATTCTTCACGTCGAAGCCGTGGAGGATGTTCTTTCCCAGTCCGAGCGTGGTGCAGAGTCCCGCCCTGTAGTCGGAGGTGAGCGAGGGAATAGTCCATGTGACCTCTCCCTGCTTTCGGCGACCGACCGCATGGGCATACTCGACGCCTCCCATGCTCTCCGCCGTGATGTCGATGCCCGCGTTCTGCTTAATGAGCAGACTGTAGTTTCCCGGGAGCAGGTTCTTCACCGTGTATGTCTTCGTGGTGAAGTTTCCCCGTGAAGCTACGGCACCTTTCTCCATATTCTCCACGGAGTCCGCCAGCAGGCTGTATGAAAAACTCGGCAGGCCGACCACCATGCTGATGTCAAGGCTGCCGTCCTTTCGCGGCTTTCCGCCCGTGCAGCTCGCATCGTGCGGTGTCAGCCGTGCCAGTATGCCGTCGAAGCAGGCGAAGGTGAACGTGTCAGATCCACTGCCGTCGGTGTCCATGAAGATGTTGTCGAAGACGAGTTTTTCACGGCTCGCGTCCTTGCGCGAGCATCTGATGATGATGTTTTCATGTATGTCGGTCTTGTCGCCCGCACCTCTGTCTATGAGCATGAAGACGTTGCGGTAGTCCGTGCCTGCGAACTTGTTGCCTTTGGCGAGGACTCCATATCCGAGCTCGACCATGTTGCCGCTGTCTCCGAATCCATTTCTGCGCAGTCTTGGGATATTTAATGCAGTCTCGCCGCCTGTCGTCTCGAAAATCATGCAGGCTGCCCTTGCCGTGCTTTCAACGGGTATGGTTATCTGCAGCTCCTTGCTGCCCCTGCCGTCGATGAGTAAGGTTACGCTGTTTCCTTTTCTGCGTACGATGAAACTCTTTCCGCCCGTATTGCCTGTTAAGACACGATTCTGTATTGTTCCGTCCTCTACGATTCGGATCTCACCCCGTGCGCTGACGTTGAAGCCGTAGGCGCACTTCGTGCCCGATGCCTCGGTGAATCCTACATTGTAGGCGGGATGGAGCCTCGGGTTGGTGTATTCCATCGTGCCGTTTCCCGTGTCGAGCGGGGAGCTGACGATGTATGCGCCCTCCTTGGGCTCATTCTGCGACACTGCATCCATAAAACCGTCGGAGGTGACGGTGATGCCGTTCTGCGTCCAGATGTCCTTCCTGTACTCGGTGGAGTCGATGTTCGTCCTGACGAGCCACCTGCGGTTCATGACGTGCCACGGTGTTTTTCCTTCCGTCTCGGCGGTGGTCGTGGAGCCGTTGTCGTCGCCCCATATCATATAGCCACCGTCGGGTATGGGCGAGCTGTCCTCACGCCCCATGACGAGAAGGCGTTGGCTCGTCGGCAGGCCGTATGGGTCTGCGTCTCTGAAGCTGTCGTATGTCTTTTCAGTAGAGTATCTTGGTGCTTCCTCGTAGCTCGTCGTGGAGAGAGGCTGGAAGAGGTCGCCCGCGTCGTCACGCCCGATGCCCGTCACCCTGTGGTGGTAGACGGAGCTTTCGTCCCTGTCCCATGAGAGGTCGCCCGTACCCGTGTAGTACGAGCCGCTGAGCGTGATGCCGTATCTGATGGCGAGATAGGTCTCCACCTGCCTGCGCTCCAGCGGCGTGAGCGTCCTGCCGTATGCGATAAGCTCGGGCGTGTAGCCATTGAGCGCACCGCCCCCGAACAGGGACTTGTCAAAGGCTGTCGTGAAATTGACGTCTCCGTCCCTGTATGTTCCCGTGGTGATGGTCGCACGTCTGCCTTCTCCCCACACGGAATGCACGGGGGCGTATGCCCTGATGTATGAGACGATGCGGGGACTCGTAGACTTGAATTCCTCTGCGGCCTGCCTCTCACTCCCCGAATAAAGAAGGTCCTCGCCGGCCGTGCTTCCGTAGTCGAGCGGTTCTATGCCCTGCTGCCCGACCGCCTTGTCCCTGCTCACGAGGCTTCCCGCACCCTTGCGTCCGCTGACGGCATATAGCACCTCGTCCTTGTTATAGGCGGTGGTCGTTGGGGCAAACACCCCGATGACGGTCATCTGCGCGAGGTTGGAGTATTTCAGTAGACTCTCCTTCGGCTGATTCCCCTCGGAGAAGTTCAGGGCGGGGTTGAAGTTGAAAGTCCGTATCCATGTGTACCGCTGCGTGAACTCACCACCGTAGGCTGCGCCCTTGGCATCGTAGAGGTTGGTTCTAACGGAGTCGCCCGAGAAGTCGCGCCAATGATAGTACCCCTGCAAGTCTGTTGTCAGGGGGACGGTCTTCAGCCATGCCTCCGCACCGCTGACCTGACCGGGTGACTGCGCACGGGACTGCACGGGACTGAATAAGGCTGTAACTATTAGAAATGCTGTTTCGTGTAAATGTCGTCCCATAAGTTAATACTGTCTATGTTCTTTTTCAGTCTGATAAGATACCCGCAATAAAAACGGTAAAGAGAGAAAATCCGTAAAATAAAAGTGAGATGGATTGTATCGTGTGTGCGAAAATTGATTAATGCAAAGCCTTTTCGTAGAGTCCTGCATATCTCCCTTGACTGCCGAAAGTGGCGTTCTTTATGTCAAGGGGGCTGAAATTGGTAAAATCAACGTTGTCTTCATAAGCATGAACGTTTAAGTTGTTTTTTCCTAAGCGCAAATATAGGTTATTCTTCTTTAATTTGCAAGGAATTGCACAGAAAAATTTTATTTTTAACACGCAAAAGGATGATGAAGACAATAAAAAGGAAGTATTAGACAGCAAATTCACGATGAGATGGGCTTTGGGCATAAAACGGCAATTCAAGTGCGGAAAAATGAAACGGACTGATAAAAAAGTGTGGCTTTCTCTTGTTTTCATCGAAAATAAAGACTACCTTTGCAACGTTAGATAAGTGGTCTTTGAGGCATTGCAGAATAAAGAGAGGAAAAGAAACACGCTCGTTTCCAAATCGTTCACCTTTTATTATTCTATATTATGTTTTCCTTTTGTAATCAGCCGATTACATTCGCTCCTATTACTTTTATGCGGAGATATGCGACTTCCGTACCGCTAAGGACATCGGTATCGACCGCCCCGAGAAGAACGAGATACTGCACAACATACCGCCAACGCCGGAGCAGGAGGAATTTATCGGCAAGCTGATGGAGTTCGCCAAGACGGGTAACGCCACACTTTTGGGACGTGCGCCGCTCAGCGAGAGCGAGGAAAAGGCAAAGATGCTCATCGCCACCGACTACGCGAGGAAGATGAGCTTGGATCTACGCATGATAGACGAAAACGGGTACTCAGACCATATCGACAACAAGGCAAGCCATTGTGCGAAATTACTCAATGACTACTATCAGAAGTATGATGCACAGAAAGGTACGCAATTTGTGTTTTCTGACTTGGGTACTTACAAGCCCGGTGGGGACTTCAATATCTATTCTGAGGTGAAGCGTAAATTGGTAGAAGATTATCATATCCCGTCTTACGAGATACGCTTTATTCAGGAGTGCAAGAACGAGAAAGCCAAAAAAGCGATGGTAGAAGCGATGAATCGTGGAGACATCCGCATCATTTTCGGTTCTACTTCTATGCTTGGAACGGGTGTCAACGCCCAGCAGCGTGCGGTGGCGGTGCATCAACTTGATACACCCTGGCGACCCTCAGATTTGGAGCAGCGAAATGGTCGGGCAATTCGTAAAGGTAATATGGTTGCCAAAGAATTTGCTGACAACAAGGTCGATGTGATTATCTATGCCGTGGAGCGGTCGTTGGACAGTTATAAGTTCAACCTACTACATAACAAGCAATTGTTTATCAATCAGTTGAAGACCAACACGCTCGGTAGTCGTACCATTGACGAGGGATCGATGGACGAGGATAGCGGTATGAACTTTTCAGAGTATGTTGCCGTGCTATCTGGTAATACGGACTTGTTAGAGAAAGCCAAACTCGACAAGAAGATTGCCACGCTGGAATCAGAGCGTAAGAATTTCCTCCGTGAGCGTGATGCCGCAACGGGCAAGTTGGCGGAGATTGACAGCTCCGTGTCTTTCCATTCAGACAAGATCAAGGAAGCCAAGGCAGACTTGGCGTGCTTTGAGAAGCGTGTGGAGCGTGACAAAGAAGGTAATCCTATCAATAAACTTGTCATTAAAGGTGTGGAGGACAGTACCGACATAAAGGTCATCGCCGCCCGTCTGCATGAGATAGAGGAAAAGGCTCGTACCAAGAGCGAGTACAACAAGATTGGCGAGGTTTACGGCTTTTCCATCATGGTCAAGACGGAGAGCAGTTCAAAGGATCTGTTTGATTGCTCGATAAACCGCTTCTTTGTCAAGGGACAGGAGAGCATCTACTATACTTATAATAACGGTAAGTTAGCGGCAGACCCGAAACTTGCCTGCGAGAACTTCGTAAATGCCTTGGAGCGTATCCCTAAGGTGATAGAGTCGCATGAGAAGGAAATGGCAAAGGTCGTGACCAACAAAGACGTTTACACCAACATTGCCAACAGTTCTTGGAAGAAAGAGGACGAGCTTCGCTCACTTAAAAGTGAAGCTGCGGAGCTGGACAGAAAGATTGCACTTACACTTGCTCCACCTGATGAGGAAAAAGATGAAACGGAAAAAAAGGAGCAAGAAGAGAATTTACCCAACAATAATTATTCTGTCGAGATGAAAAATGAGAATAATCCTGTCCAAGATAAAGAAGAGGATAGCCGTTTGCAGAGTTTCAGACCCAATTGGAGACACTAAACATATGCCGAGGGGCTAAAAGTCAGACATCCGTATTGAATGTCTGACTTTTATCACTATATCAGCAAATAACCTTTTAGTTTATCTATTCCCTCTTTGTGCTTATCGGGAGTCTGCTTCTTGAGTTTACCTATATTCAGTAATTTCCATTGTACAGATGGATATAGGCTTAAATCACCTGCACAACATTTATTCCACAGTGGTGTTCCATCCTCAAAGGAAACGAGGAATTCCTTGTCTGTATTTGCAAGGCAGTCATTTACCTTTTTAATAATGGATTCACGAGCCTGCTCATAGTCTGTATAGGTAAATGGAATATCTGACATTCCCTTGAATTGGTTTTCAAGTGCCTCCTCTTGGTTTATGTTATTAGGAGACAAGGATTCCACGATAGGCTTGTCGCTTCCCAATAAGCATAAGATGAGTCCGTCTTTTACACTTTCAAGCGTTTGGTCTTTCATGTATTTGCAGTCAAACATGTCACGTGGATGCTGGCGGCTGAGGGCGGCTGCAATCTTCCCCCCATAAAGTTGAGAATAAGGAACTATACGTGCCTTACAGCTGGCTTGGAACTCTTCCTTCGCTTTCGGACAGAGTTCCATAATTTCAACCTCTCCAAGTATACCCCGTTTTGTACCATTTACCTCTATTTTCACCGTAGCACCATCATGCGTGCACTGCAATTTCCACACTTCGGATTTATGTACCACATGTATTCCGGGAATGGCACGTTCTATACTTGTTTTCAGTTCTCCTAGATGTTGATTTATCTTTTCCAAACTCGCTGTGCGTGGCTCTATCGGAATATAGGTAAGGTCAATATCAACCGAGTAACGCGGCATATTCTGGTGGAACAGGTTAATAGCCGTACCTCCATGAACAGCAAAGTCCGTTATCTTGTAAACCAAAGGCAGAATGCGTAGTAACAATGCCACCTGTTTTTTATATTGCTGGTTATTCATAATCATTTAAATCTTTTGGGACAACCATCTTATATTTACTGATATATACACCCGACTTAACCAATTGAAGCTTGTGTGTCCCCAACTCAATTTTTGTAAGGTCTAACTCTTCATACCAATAATGCCCTGCCTTTTCAGCCATATATAGAAACAATCTCTTCATCTTGTAGTGTTTTGTCGTCTCTAATAACGATTGAACAATATTAGAGCGCAGAGTAGTCAGTTGTTCCATGATATAGAATAAATCCATATAATCATATTGGCGTGGTGCAAGCAGCAGACATTCCATAAAGGCCTGCTCAGGGGAGGATATAAGCAGCCTCCAGTCCAAGTATGTTAAAGTTGTTATCTGTGCACTGATAAACACCTCTGTTTTGAAAAACTTAAATTCACGGTCGAAAATGTCATGCTTCATCCATTGTGGCATTTTATCACTTGCCGTTGATACCATTAACAGGGGTTTGCCCATAGGAACATAATGGTTGAAGCCCCAAAGCTCCAAAGCAGAATGCGCTGCAACACGAAAACTCTTTCCTACTTGTTCGTTAAAGGACTGCAAAGCACCAAAAGCGGACAGCGTGTCACCTGTGCGGTACATGACTCCCTTACATAGAGAGGATAACCAACCGGAAGAACGATATCTGCTCAACAACTGCCTGGAATAGCCATGCTCTACGAGCCATGTCGCAAACAGCAATCCGTTCTTTTGCCCAGATTGAAGCATTTGGTTTATTTTTTTTCCTTTTAGTATATTCATAGTTTACTTGCTGTAATTAAAACCAACCGCAAAGGTACAAAAGACTTTAGTAATTACAGTCGATTGGTTGAATTATTTTCCCGAAAGTAAACTAATAGTTGACTTGCGGGATAATATTTCAACCATAGTGAGAAAAAAAGAATGAAATAAAAAATGAGCATTTCCAACATACTTGTATAGAACTGACTTCTACCACCCTTCTCGCTTCCGTACCATTTCATCTATCTCTTCCCGAAGGAAAAGTAACCTGCCATTGGCTTTAAGATAGGGAATTTTTCCTGCCCAAACCAAGTTGTAAAGTATCTTAATCATTAAAGTTCTTCTCTATTTTCATCTTCCCAGACATGAAAAAAATGTTTTGCATTTGTTGAGTTTACTTCTTCATCATCGATCCAGTCGTCTACTCCGACTTCCATCCTCGGATCCTCACTTGGAGAAGTTGCTGCCAGTACAGGTTCACCCATTTCAAAAATCGTAATTTTTGGTGCTATATATTTCTTCTTTATCTGATTGTTTATTTCTATTTTTTTTGTTTCCATCTTTTTACATTTTAAGAATTAAAATTTAAATACAGGACGTATAAAACAGCCTCCCAGTGCAGTTCGGTGCCATTGTAAGTATTGCTTACCCTTAATATCATATAACCACAAAAATGATGAGTTCGAATTCTCGGAAACATTAATCCAATAACGGGATGGTTGCCAATCGTAATACGGTGGTAGGTATCCTATAAAACAATCATGATAAACCTCGTCTTCACCATACCGTTCTGTTGATTCCATAAAATCATTAAGTCTTCCATAGTCCCACGGTTGGGTTGTATAATGTGGTTTATTACTATATTTAGTACCGCCAAAAGCATCAAATATTAAATCAAAGTCTTTGAATCTTGGCACATACCATTGGGTCCAAGATGGCGCTAATTCCTGATATTCAGAAAGGTATGTGTCTACTTTCTCCAATTCCTCTATTAAAAACAAGTTGGTTCTGTCCGGGCTTTTTAGATTTCGCAAAGATATGGCAAGTCCATGTTTGCTATAAGGTGCAGGGCCGTTACCATTATCACTTATATATGCAATCATGGCAACGGGTTTCTCACCTGCATTGTCTGCTTCTTCACAAGTGGAGAAAATATTGCCAGCATCGGATATTACCCAACCAAGTTTAGGCTCTTGGAGTGTTGTATTTTGGTCAGGGTAGCCAATGAAGTCATCCATAATGGTAATCGTGTATTTGTATCTTTTTCCTGCTTTCAAATCAGCTTTGAAAGGAAAATAAGTAATGCCATAACTATTGTAGTCGCCAACAACATATTGACCTGTGCTGTGGTTATAAATTTTACATTTAACCCATACATAGGAATAAACGTTTTGTGCGTCATTCTCACCAATAGCCTTATTAATGTCTGCAATTCTAACGCCTGACTTGGGATTCCACGGTTGATGATTCAACGGAACGAGAAAAATGTCTTTGCTGGCATTAAGATATGATTTATCTGCTTTTTCAAAGTTGTCTATATCAAATGAATATTCGCCAAGTCCTAAATAATCCCTTGCCATGCGTGTTTGAACCGCCCCATTTCCCAGCATTGTAAACTCTGCTTCATGATACACCCCCTTTAAGCCGATTTGCTTGATGTCCATGATTTCAAGATTGTTTGACATATTGGAAATTCCAAACTTGATTTGTGAAAGGAGGTGATGGAATTGTAATTTTACGGTACCATGATTAGCTTGTTTATATTCATCAGATTCGAAAGCTGCCATATAATCCTCGTTTCCCCCCGAATATACACCAAGGCTTACCTCGTGGTTGCTCCATACATCTATTTCCGGTCTGCTTCCAAAATTATTGGGAGAGTTGACCGCAACAAAATGCAGGGATTCATTTTCTAACCATCTCTTTCTCTTATTCTCGTCTTTATATGAGAAAATGCCATTACCTTTATTGACTATTTCTACATTATCCATATATGGTTCTTCTTCTCCTGGGTCGTCAAGGAACGCATACACATAAAAGTTTTTCAACTTCTTGACATAGTTTTGAGAGTCAAACGCTGTACGCGTATGAGTTTGATTGTTCTCTGCAACAGAAAAGTTGATAAAGTCAGAAGGAGATGCTACATTGGATACAACCTGTTCTTCATCAGAACAAGATACCATCCCCAACAGGATAAAGACTAATAACACCACAGCTGGTGAATTTGATAATTTTCGTAATTTCATAAGTTTCTTTTTATTGTTATTGAATTGTCATAACGATTAAAGTTTGATTGAGTGAAAAGGTGAGATAGTTCTTCCTCACTCCTCCCGTTTTCGTACCATTTCATCTATCTCCTTACGTAAAAACAACAAACGTCCATTGGCTTTGAGATAAGGAATTTTCCCTGCCCACACCCAGTTGTAGATGGTCTTTTGTTCCACTTTGAGGATCTTGGACACATCTATGATATCCAAATATTCGGGTTTCAATGGTGGATGGACCGTCGTATCGACGGATTGTTCTTGCAGGACAAGCAGACGGTCGAGTTTGTCCTCAACATTCATGAGCTTATCGAACAGGCGTTTTTGCCAAGTATCTTCTGCATTATAGTTTATGTACGGCATAATTCTCCTTTTTGATAGTTGCCATTGATATCCTGTGCCAAAATATGCTGTTCTTTCATGTAGGCGATGTACTTCTTTGCTGTTCTATCCTTAATTTCCATTTCTCGCATCAGAACATCACAAAGTTCCTGATAGGTGAGTTTGAAAGAATTTCGGAAGGCTTCTCTTATAACGCCAACGAGTTCATCGGTTTTGCGCTTTTCCTTGTCCTCCTTGGACTTCTCACCACGATAGACGTGCATATCCTCTGCCTTGTCCCATCCAAAAAGCATCATCGGTACGTCCAACGGGCTTCCGTCACGGACTTTCAGAGCTTTCACCACCGAGTATTCAGGATTGTCATCTTTCTCTATGGAGAGAATTCCCGCCGCTTTGCGCTGCAACTCTGAGCCGATATGCCCACGGAGTTTGATGCCATTCGGCACGAAGTGCAGTACGCAGATGATGCAGGTGTTGTAAATCCCTGCCAAGCGGTAAAGCTCATCCACGATGGCAATGCTTTCCGTTTCATCGTTGGCGGAACGTATCAAGTCAGCTATGCCGTCAATCACCACAAGGTGGATGCCCCCATGCTTGTGATGAAACAGGTCCATACTTTCACGGATAAGTTTCAACCGGTCTTTACGGGAGAGCGAAGCAAGATACAGAGAATGATAATACTCAGGTACTGTTGCCTGTGAAGCTCGACGGAGTGTCTTGCCTAAATTCTTATGAAGTTGAGCCTCTGACTGTTCCGTATCATAGTGCAGAACTGCCAAACCTTTGGGATTGGCGGTAATCTCCAAGCCCAAGGTTTTCTCTATTGGCAGTTGTTCTACTCCCAATGTTCCGGCAAGAATGGCTCCGACATAGTTACTCTTGCCCGTACCCTCTCCTCCGGTGATGCAGAATAGATTGTCTTGTGTTCCCAATGGGACACCATTCACAGCCACCACCGATTTGGAAATGTCAGGAGGGTTTTCGTAGTCTATTTCACAGGAACGTAACATCATCATGGTTTGGCTGTATAGGTCTGCAAACATCTTGGCAAGCAGCTCTTTCAGTTCCTTTGCCCCATTGCCCAAAGCAAAGAAATCAGAAATATCCTTTTCCGTCTTGGTTCCACTAAGTGGAAGTGTAAGATTCAACACTTTGAATTCTACAAAATGTTCAGCCTGTTTATGCGCCTCCCTTACACCTGTTTCATCCGCATCATACAAGAGTATGATATGCCGAAAGCGAAGTTGAAGGCTCTCAATGATGCTTGTCGGTATTTGTGCCGTTTCACTGTTGAAACATATCGCATTGAAGCCGTGTGCATATAACGAGAGCACATCCTTTTCTCCACCTGTGATGAAAAGAATATCACCTTTGGTGGGAATCTGCTCCATACCGAAGCAATAGGTGACTGGCATCCTTCCACCATAGAGGAAGCGGATTTTCGGACTGTGTGGTCGGTATATCTTTACATAGCCGTTTCCGATATAGGCAAATATCGGTTCTGTCGGTGAACTGTGAAGTTCAAACTTCTTGCCCTCGGCAGATACGCTCTCATACCGTTTAAGACTCCGTACCCGAAAAAGCCGGAGTGTATCTTCATGGATACCATAATGCGCCCAATAGTTCAGCAGTCCATCGTCAAATGGCTGTATCTCGAGACTATATGGTCGTTCTTCCGTCCGCTTGATGATTTCGATCGTAGGACTGGAGGCCTTAGGATTTTTATATGACGGTGTGATATGCTTGTTATGCTTTTCAGCATCACATAAAGAATACAATCCAAGTTCTTGTACGATGATTTCCAAGACCTCGGGAAAACTCGTTTTCAGATTCAAACTACGCAACGTTGCCACAAACCAGAAGCAATCCCCTGAATAGGTGGTATCGCCATGATCATAGAATTTATAAGAAGAAGTTTTCCTATCATAGTAGATATGACAGGAAGCCCGTCTGTCGTCATAAAAGGGGCTACGGAAGTTTCGGTGAAGATTCACCTCAAAACCAAGGAAATGGGAAAATACATCCAAACCTCCTTGGGTAAGCAAAAGAATCTGTTCTTTTTCTATCATAGTTGTCTGTTTTTAGGGTTAAGACATGAACTCATGATAAGATTGTCCTTAAAACGATTGAGCCTACCAAGAACCTCGTCATTCCTCATACCTGAAACACGGAGGCGGTTGCATTTCGTGGCAATCACGATAGACTTGAAAAAATAACGCACATCACCACCTTCGGTGTAGCGATACCGCACCAACTGCTTCTTGCGCCAACGGTAAAGGGTGGACTCTGAAACATTCAGAGTCCCGATAAGGTCTTTCGTGGTCATCTCCAGCTCGTCGTCAATGTCTTGGATAAGACGGGAGGTGCGCTCAACATACTGCTCAATTCGGTTGAGCCTGTCTATCAGTTCTTGATAGGCTTGGCTTTCTACTGCTATTATTTCCATCAGCCTTTATAATTTGGTTTGTAAGATAATGTGCTGCGGTCCCAATTCCTTGGCGAGATCCATTATCTTTCCATAAGTCTCTTCGTCAAACACGTCTATGCCCAGTCGGATAAATGGGGGTGGTATTTCTCTTCTTCTCCTTGCAATAGATGCAAGCAGATCACTCTCATCCATTTCCAAAACTTTGGCATAACTGCAAATTTGTACTATACTCATGGATACGGATCCTGTTTCCCATCTTGAGATGGTACTTGAGCTAACTTTCAGTTTTTCAGCGATATACTCCTGTGAGTATCCTTCATGCTCTCGCTTTTCCTTTAGGGTTTTGTGCAACTGTTTCATATGTATAAAGTTACAAAGACACCTAAATTTGAGCAACCCGCCACATTCAAATGTTTGCATCCCATGCAAGGTGGCTTGCATTAGGTGCAGATGAATATGATGAGCGATGTCAACATGGGATGATTTAATTGGTTTGTTTTCTAAAATTCATAAACGAAAATACATTGTAATAACAATCATTCCAGAACAAAATCAAATAATTTTGAGAAAATCCCTCCAGGAGGGTGTGTCATAATTGACTATGGTCATTTATGGCGCACCCTCTTTCTGTA
>OLQM01001415.1_pt1 | contig 26642 bp, 21 predicted proteins | sample 1673161 | NCBI WGS metagenome assembly OLQM01 (sample SAMEA3136761, study PRJEB25190) | human gut metagenome | reverse complement strand
GCCGACGAGCCGGTAGTGGGATATGTCTCGTTCGCCGCGTGGGAATCCAAACCAGAAGCAGATGCTCCAGCCGGTGCAGATGACTTAGGCGCATCGGGTACGCCATCCCACGGTGAGGTGCTGCTGAAACTTGCCCGTGCCGCTATCCGGGAACGGCTGCATATCGAGCATCCGACCGCCGCTGATTCGACCGCGTCCATTCTTGCCGCAAACCCATGGCTGAACGAGCCCGGTGCCTGTTTCGTTACCCTGACCGAGGGTGGCCGGCTACGCGGGTGCATCGGTTCGCTGGTCGCCCACCGCTCGCTCGGCAAGGACATAGCTGCACATGCGGTGGACGCCGCCACCCGTGACCCACGTTTCAACCCGGTCACCGCCGCAGAATACCCGTTGCTCAACGTGGAGGTATCCGTCTTGGGCGCGCCCGAGCCGATTACCGTGAACTCCTGTGACGCCGATTTGTGCGGTACCGGCTCGAAGACCGCGACTCTGGCATCGCTGCAATCCGGACCTCAGACCGACGCCGTCAAACGGGACGGCAGTAACGTCGAACGCCCGGTACGTTCGCGCACTGAACTTGAGGAAGTATTACGCCCCGGCAAAGACGGTCTGATTCTCGCCGACCGTCGTGGCCGCAGCGCCACATTCCTGTCACAAGTGTGGGATGAGCTGCCCAATCCGCACGATTTCGTCGCTCACCTGCTCGCCAAAGCCGGTATCCGCCCGTACTACGACTGGAACGATGGCGAAATCGACTGTCAACGCTACGAGGTGACCGCCTATGCCGAGCACTAACGCAGCAACCATGTCCCCTCCCGCTGGCGGGAGGTGGCGCGAAGCGACGGAGGGTGGTCACCGAGAATCAGAGGGTGGCCACCGGGAATCGTGCGGTCATACGGCGTCAGTCACAGATGTTCGTAACCCCGCCATAGCCCGCTGGCAAACGCAATTCCACGACGGTACCAACCGCGCTCGCTGCGAACTATGCCCGCGCCGCTGCGTCCTCAAGCCCGGCCAACGCGGCTTTTGCTTCGTCCGCTCAAACCACGACGGACTCATCGTCTCCGACACCTACGGCCGCAGCTCCGGCTTCGCCGTGGACCCAGTGGAAAAGAAGCCGCTCAACCACTTCCACCCCGGTTCCAGCGTGCTGAGTTTTGGCACGGCTGGCTGCAATTCCGGTTGCCGATTCTGCCAAAACTGGGATATTGCCAAAGCCCGCAGCTTCGACCGGCTCGGCATGGAAGCCAGTCCGGAGAAAATCGCGCAGGTCGCGGCCGACCGGGGCATCGATTCGGTGGCGTTCACCTATAACGATCCGATCGTGTTCGCCGAATATGCCATCGACACGGCCGAAGCCTGCCGAGCGCTCGGCATTCATCCCATCGCCGTGACTGCCGGATACATGAGCGCCGAAGCCCGGCCCGACTTCTACGCGGCCATGGACGCCGCCAACATCGACCTCAAAGGCTTCACCGAAGAGTTCTATTGGAAAGTGACCGGCACTCATCTGGCCGATGTGCTCGAGACCATCGACTATGCGGTCAACGAGGCACGCACACCAGAAGGCGAACACGTGTGGGTGGAGCTCACCACGCTACTCATCCCTGGACTCAACGATGACGACGCCCAGCTGCATGCTGAATGTACATGGATACGCGAGCACTTGGGCCCGGACGTGCCGCTGCACTTTTCCGCATTCCACTCCAGTTACCGCATGATGGACGTAACGCCCACCCCGCACGAGACTCTGACCCGCGCCCGAGGCATCGCCCTCGAAGAGGGACTCAATTATGTGTACACAGGCAACGTGCATGATCGTGAAGGCGATACCACGTATTGCCCAAACCCTGAATGCCGGGCCAAGCTCGTGGAACGCGATTGGTATCGAATCATTGCCAATCGTTTATCTGCCGGATACGGTGGCAATGGGCACTGCCCCGTATGCAGGACTGCTATCGCCGGACGTTGGTAATCTGCCTCAGGTCGCCCGCGCGATTCACCGCAGATCGCCAATACGCGCGGCAATCGTCCTCATCGATTTGAGGCTCGCCTCATAGCGCGCGGCTGCCACAATCAGAATGATGCCGCCCAAAGCAAGCCACAATGCCGGCCAGCTACGCAGCATCGGGCGTACTTGCGGCAAACGCACACCCACAATCAGCGCGGCCGCTCCGGACAGGCCGGCGATAAGATCCACCGGGGCATACGGTTGCGGGTTGGTCCATGCAAGACCGAGGAGTATTACGCCGGCAAGAATGGTGGCGCATGTCTCGATAACCTGTGATGCGGTCAGCCGTCCCGACGAACGCCCGAATCGCTCTTGCGCGACTGATGGTTGGTTCGGCTGGGCCATTGCCGGATTCGGGTAGGGGCAGGGAGAAGCATAGGCCCGGCCCGGCTGTTACGGTTGATACGGGCAGGCCGCTTGTTCCGGGACCGACATAGGCGATTGCGCAAACGGTGGCATGGCCATTGGCTGTTGCGATACCGCTTGTTGTGGAACTGCCGTTGGGAATTGCGGGGGCTGCAGCAGAAAATTGCGGGGCCCATGCTGGGGCCGGTTGATACACCGGCTGCTCCGAGGATTCCGGCTGATTCCCCTGTTGCTCGGTCGGTTGCGTCATCGTGCCCTTCTACCCTTCTAGCCGTCATTGTTGCACGAGTGAGTCCGAATGCCAAGATGAAGGTCGGAATAGTGCGAATAGCAGGCGGGCTTGTCGGTTCACGCGAATATCGTGGAACACATGACTTCCAATACCCTTCGTATGTCAACCATGTTCCTGCGCACCCTGCGCGAGGACCCCGCTGATGCCGATGTCGATTCAGCCAAGCTGCTGCAGCGCGCCGGCTATATCCGCAAGGCCGCACCCGGTATCTGGACCTGGCTGCCGCTCGGTCTGCGCGTGCTGAACAAGATCGAGGCCATCATCCGCGAGGAGATCAACGGCATCGGCGCCCAGGAAGTGCACTTCCCGGCCCTGCTGCCGCGCGAACCCTACGAGGCCACCCATCGCTGGGAGGAGTACGGCGATAACATCTTCCGTTTGAAGGATCGCCACGAGGCCGATTACCTGCTGGCCCCCACCCACGAGGAGATGTTCACCCTTCTGGTCAAGGACATGTACTCCTCTTACAAGGACCTGCCCGTCACCCTGTACCAGATCCAGACCAAGTACCGCGACGAGTTCCGTCCGCGCGCCGGCCTGATCCGTGGTCGTGAATTCGTCATGAAGGACGCCTACTCCTTCACCATCGATGAAGAAGGCATGCGCAAGGCCTACTATGACGAGCGCGGCGCTTACGAGCGTATCTTCCAGCGTCTTGACCTGAAGTACGTACCTGTGTTCGCCATGTCCGGCCCGATGGGCGGCTCCGCATCCGAGGAGTTCCTGGCTCCGATGCCGATCGGCGAAGATACCTTCGCGCTGGCACCTTCCGGCAAGGCATGGAATGTGGAGGCCCTGAGCACTCCGGAACTACCGGAAATCGATGCTTCCACCACTCCCGCCGCTTCCAAGGAAGCCACCCCGGATGCCAAGACCATCGATAACATGATCGAGCGTGCCAACGCCGACCACCCGCGTACTGATGGCCGTGAATGGCAGGCTTCCGACATCCTCAAGAACGTGGTGATCACCGTCAAGCACCCTGAGGATGAAGAGCATGACGAGCCGTGGCGTGAAGTGATTGTCGTCGGCGTGCCCGGCGACCGTACGGTGGATATGAAGCGACTGGAAGCCCAGTTCGCGCCCGCCGAACTTGAGGAAGCCACTGAGGAAGACCTGAAGCAGCACCCCGAACTGGTGCCCGGTTACATCGGACCGATGGTGCTTGGCCCGCAGGCCGAGGCTGCTGGCGTGAAGAACCCGGTTCGCTACCTGATCGACGCGCACGTGGTCAAGGGTTCCGCTTGGTTCACTGGTGCCGATGAGAACGAGGTCGACTACTACAACCTGGTGTACGGCCGTGACTTCAAGGTCGACGGCGTGGTGGAAGCCGTTGAGGTTCGCCACGGCGACATGAGCCCGGATGGTTCCGGTCCGTTGAGCTTCGAGCGTGGTGTGGAAATCGGCCAGGTGTTCCAGCTGGGTCTCAAGTACTCCAAGGCACTGGACCTGAAGGTGCTCGACCAGAACGGCAAGGCCGTGCCGGTGTGGATGGGCTGCTATGGCATCGGTGTTTCCCGCGTGCTGGCCTGCATCGCCGAAACACACCACGACGAAGCCGGCTTGGCTTGGCCGTCCGTGATTGCCCCGGCCGCCGTGCACGTGGTGGCCACCGGCAAGGACGCCGTGGCGTTTGAAGGTGCCGAGAAGCTGGTCGCCGAGCTTGAGGCCAAGGGCCTTGAGGTTATTTACGATGACCGCAAGAAGGTGTCTCCGGGCGTCAAGTTCAAGGATGCCGAGCTGATCGGCGTGCCGCTGGTCGCCGTGGTCGGCCGCGATTACGTCAACGACGGCACCATCGAACTGCGCGACCGCAACGGCGAAAACAAGGTCGCCGTGCCCGCCGCCGAAGCCGCCGACGCGCTCGCCGAGCGCTTCGCCGCCCTCAGCTGAGTCCCACTTACTCAGCCTCGGCGTTAATCGCATCAAGCGCCATTCTGTCCAGTCGCAGAATGGCGCTTTGTTGTGGATAACCGAAACTTATCCACATTCTTAAAATTTCAACTGCGTCACAGTATCCACATTTGCCAGTTGCCCTTGTGCGCTTCAAACGTCATGCCTCACAGTGGAGGTACCGCTGGGGCGTGCAAGCCGGCAATGAAGCCGGAGACAGGCTCCGGCGGTCCACATCCAAACAACAGGCCAGCAGGCCGAGGAAAGGACCGATCATGGCAAATCAACAAGCAGCAGTGACCGTCACCGGCTTTGTGGCCGGTGATCCGACACTAGGCGGAACTGAGAGTTTCCGCGTGCTGACATTCCGTATGGGCAGCACGCGCAGTCGACTCAACCCGACTACCAGACAATGGGAGGATTACGGAACCGCATGGGTGGGCGTCAAAGCGTTCCGTGCTTTGGCCGTGAACGCCGCCAGTTCGGTTCGCCGCGGTGACCGCATCATTGTGGTCGGCTCACTCATCACCGAGCAGTGGACCAATGAGCAAGGCGAACCGCGCAGTAGAACCGTTCTCGAAGCCACCAACATTGGGCATGACCTGACCTTCGGCACCACGTCGCTGATCAAGCCACAGCGTGCCGGTAATGGGAACGGAGGCAATGGTGGCAACGGTAACGGCAATGCCAACGGTGCCGTCGAAGGTATGGATGGCGGAAACGGGCAACGAGCATCGTCGCCGTACGTTAGGCCAACGCAATATGGCGCGGGCGGTGCCGCATCCGGTGTGGGTATTGACCCGTATGCGACCTCGTCGGAATCTGGCCCCGTCGAATTTGGGGTCACCTCCGATTCCGGCCAATCGCCGTCGCCATCAACCGAGTCAGCGGCTGCGTCCATGGCCGATGCCGTCATGTCGCAACCGGACGCCGACACCAATCAACCACAGCCCGTGGCCCAACAAACCTACGTCGACGGTTTCGCCGAATCTTCCAATCCCAGTGATTCCGAATTCTGAGTGCCAACCATACATCATGAAAAACCGCTGTGTTCGCCTGTAATCGAGGCAAGCACAGCGGTTTTCTCTTACATAACGGGGATTACCAAATGCTCACACGGTCCTTGGGCGCGAGCCACATGGCGTCGCCTTCGGTCACGCCAAAGGCATCGTAGAAGAGGTCCACGTTGCTGGCGATGCCGTTGGTGCGGAATTCGGCCGGAGAATGCGGGTCGATCTGCAGGTACTGTTCGGCCAGCTCGTCGCGGTTCTTGGTGCGCCAGATGGAGGCGTAGCTCAGGAAGAAGCGCTGCAGGCCGGTGAATCCGTCCATTTCGGGGGCGGTATCGAGCAGTGCCTTGATGGCGGCGGGGGAGCCGTCTTCTTCGGCGTCGGACTTACCTGCCGCCTTGCCGAGCGCGAATGCATACGCCTTGAGCGCGATGTTCACGCCGCCCAAATCGCCGATATTCTCGCCGATGGTCAGCGCGCCGTTCACGTGCGGTGCCTTATCAGACTCGTCAGCGTACTTCTCGGCCAGCTGCAGCGGCACAAAGCTGTTGTACTGGGCGATCAATGCGCCGGTACGGGCCTCGAAGTTCTTGCGATCCTCGTCGGTCCACCAGTTGTTGAGCTTGCCGTCGCCGTCATACTGCGAACCCTGATCGTCGAAGCCATGGCCGATCTCGTGTCCGATCACTGCGCCGATACCGCCATAATTCGCCGCATCCTCGGCCTTCGGGTCGAAGAACGGGGGCTGCAGAATCGCGGCCGGGAACACGATGACGTTCATGCTCGGCTCGTAGTAGGCGTTCACCGTCTGCGGATTCATCAGCCATTCGTCCTTGTCGACCGCCTTGCCGACCTTGGCCAGCTGGTAGCCGGTCTCGTACAGGTTCGCGGCCTTGGCGTTCTCGGCGGGCAGCGCATCCGCGGAAACACTCAGCGCCGAATAATCGCGCCAGTGGTTGGTGTAGCCGATCTTCGGCGTGAACTTGGAGATCTTCTCCAGAGCCTTGGCCTTGGTGTCCTCGCCCAGCCAATCGGAATTGGTGATGGACACGCGGTAGGCGTCAATCAGATTGGCGACCAGCTCTTCCATGCGGCGCTTCGAGCTTTCGGGGAAGTGCAGGCGCACGTATTCGCGGCCCACATCTTCACCACAAATGCCGTTGACCAGGCTCACCGCGCGCTTCCAACGATCGCGCTGCTTCTTGGCACCGGAGAGCACCTTGCCGTAGAAGTCAAAGTTGGTGGTGTCGAAGTCGCGAGACAGGGAGGAGGCGAAGCCCAGAATCATGTGAACACGGGCCCACAGCTTAAGGTCGGCCAGATCGGCCTCGGCCCAGAACGCATCAAGACCAGTGAGGAAGCTCGGCTCGTGCACAATGACGCGCGCGAACACAGACTTGAAATCAATCGGCTGAGCCTTGGCGGCTTCGGTGGCGTCATAAGCGGTCTGCCAAGCGTCGATCCAAGAACCGAGATCGAAGTTTTTCAGCGTGGCGGCCAGATCGGCGTAATCGGTGGGGTTGTAGGTCTTCACCGAGTCGCGCGTGGCCACATTGTCCCAATGGTTGGCGGCGATCTTGGTTTCCACGGCAAGGAAGTGGCGGGCCATGCCGAGCGCGGCTTCGCTGGGAACCGTGGCGGGAGCGTTGCTCTCGTCATCGCCGGTGTTGGACGGCAGCTCATCGCCACCGTTGGACTCGGCGGCGGGCGCGTATCCGGCGTTCACCAGCTGGGTGGCGACCATCGCCACGTATGCTTCGCGCACGGGAGCGTAGTGATCCTCGCGATAGTAGGCTTCATCCGGCAGACAAAGGCCGGCCTGCTCAAGGTGGGCGATGTTGCGGTCCGGGTCGCCCGGGTCGCCGTAAACGGCCAAGCCGAACAGATCGGGGCCGCCGGCTGGGTTGATCGTGCCGAGCACGCGCGTGAGTGCGGCCTTGTCGATGGCGGAATCGATGAGGTCAAGCTCGTCGCGGATCGGGTCAAGCCCGGCGGCCTCTATGGCGTCGGTGTTGAGGAATGAGCGGTACAGGGCCTCAGACTTGACAGCCGGGCAGTCGTCGGCGTCGAGGATGTCGCGTACTTGGTTTTCGGCGTCTTCGGCAAGCTTGTCGAAGGAGCCGTAGCGCGAACGATCGTCGGGCAATCGGTAGGTGTCGATCCATGGGCCATTCACGTAGCGGAACAGGTCGTTGGTCGGCTTGATGACGGAGGAGAACGATGCCGGGTCGATGCCCGACGTCAGCGTTTCGGTTTCGTTGGTCATGGCCCTAAGCCTAATCGCGGCGGGGGAGAAGCGTTGATGGTGCAGATATTGCGTTATGGGCATTGCGCTGTCAGTGAACTAGACAGATTGCCTAATTGTGGTGATGGTTCAAATTAGACAACTTGTCTATCATAGTATGTGGAATCTGAACATGGACCTTGAGCTAAGGAGTTACGATGAGCAATCCGAACGAGGACCAGTGGAATGGCCAGACGGGCCAGCCCAACCAGAGCCAGCCGAACCAGCCGAATCCGGCGGGTCAACCGGGCCAACCGCAGTATGGTGCGTATGACAGCAATCATGGCGGCCAATATCCTCCGCAAGGTGCGCCGGGAGCGCAAGACACTCAGAATCAGCATGCGCAGAACGGCCAGCCACAAGGCGAACCGAACCAGAACCCGTACTACGGCCCGTACGCCTACAATCCGAACTATGACCCGAACGGCCAGCCGGCATGGGGGCCGGACGGTCGGCGGTATCAGGCGGACGGCCAATCGAATAGCCAAGCGGACGGGCAGCCGAATGGTCCATGGGGCGATCAAAGTCAACCCGGCTGGCAGCAGACCAACTGGTATGTCGGCAATTTCAGTCCATTCCGCCTGATCGAGGAATGGCTGCCGGAAAAAGCCAAGACCAAGATTCGCATCATTTACGGCGTGGTGGGCGTGGCCGCCATCGCCTTGGGCGCTGCGCTGTTGCTGGTGCCGAACAAGACGCTGGCTTTGGCCGCATTGTTGCTCGGCGTGTATTTCGTGATTTCCGGCGTGGTGCGCATCGTCAGCGCTCTCGTGGAGCCGGGTCTGCCGGGCGGCTGGCGTGTGCTGGACGTGTTCGTCGGCATTCTGCTGACCTTTGGCGGCGTGGTGGTTGTGCGCAACTACGGCATGACCGGTCAGACGCTGGCATTACTCATTACTTTGATGGTCGGTTTCGGATGGATTATGGAAGGCGTGCTGTCGCTGGTTGAATCGTGGCGTATCCCGCATTCCGGCTGGGCCATCGCCTATGCCATCATCTCGATTATCGCCGGCTTCGTGGTGCTGATGAGCCCGCTGAGCTCCGCCGTATTCATGATTATCTTCGGCGGATGCGCCATGGTGGTGATGGGGATTACTTCAGTGATTCGCGCGTTCACTTTCGGCAAGCGCAGGAAGTGATGCTCAAGTAATCGATCAAGGCACCCGTGCAGGTTGTGAACCTGCCGGTCGCTTTCTTGTGGCCGCCGCCGTTGGTGATCGCTGGCGGTTGACCTCGGGCTGGTCTAGAGTTGAGAACAAGTCTCAACAAGGTAGAAAGAATCTCATGATCGAACTGAAAACCCCTCGTGAAATCGAGGAAATGAAGCCGGCTGGTCGTTTTGTCGGCGGCATTCTGAAGGAACTGCAGGAGACCACCAAAGTTGGTACCAACCTGCTCGAAATCGACGAGTTCGTCCACAAGAAGATCGTGGACCGCAAGGGCGCCGAATCCTGCTATGTTGACTACGCTCCTGACTTCGGCACCGGCCCGTTCGCCCACTACATCTGCACCTCCGTCAACGACGCCGTGCTGCACGGCGTGCCGTACGACTACAGCCTGAAGGACGGCGACCTCGTCTCCCTCGATCTCGCCATCTCTGTGGACGGCTGGGTGGCCGATTCCGCCGTCAGCTTCGTGGTCGGCAAAGACCCGGACCCCGAAGACCTGCGCATCATCAAGTGCACTGAGGAAGCGCTCGCCGCCGCCATCGACGTGGCCAAGCCCGGCAACCGTCTCGGCGACATCTCCAACACCATCGGCGACGTCGCGCGCGAATACGGCTACCCGATCAACCTCGAGTTCGGCGGTCACGGCGTGGGCCACATCATGCACGGCGACCCGCACGTGCCGAACGACGGCCGCGCCCACCACGGCTACAAGCTGCGCGAAGGCCTGGTCATCGCCATCGAACCGTGGTTCCTCAAGACCACCGACGAGATCTTCCAGGATCCGAAGGACGGCTGGACCCTGCGTGCCTCCGACGGCTCGCGCGGCGCCCACTCCGAGCACACCATCGCCATCACCGAGAACGGCCCGATCGTCTTCACCGATCGCACCAACCTCTGATCGGCGTTTGGCGTATGGTAGGTGCCTGATTGGCCTGTGATGGGCGATCAGCGTCTCATTAGCCGTCCGTCTGTTCGCGGTTTTCCCGCGAATTCGAGACGTAACAAGCCGAAGTGCGTTTGCTTTGATAGCATGAGCGCACTTCGGCTTTCGTGTATCGACCGGCATTCGCCAGCGGTAACACAGAAGACATAGAGTACCGAACACTAGTGTTCGCGAACGCGTGAACGTTAATGTTTGGGGTAAGTGGTTCATGAAGAGGAAGGTGCGCGAATGGCAACGGCACAACTTGATGTCGATTCGAACAAGTTCAACCTGCCCGTGGTTAAGGCTAGTGCAGGGCCGGATGGCATCGTCGTTTCCAAACTGCGCAACGATGGCTGGGTAACGCTTGATCCCGGATTCCTCACCACCGCGCAGTGCGAATCGAAAATCACCTACATCGACGGCAAGCATTCGATTTTGCGCTACTGCGGTTACCCCATCGAGCAACTGTGCGAGAACTCCGATTTTCTGGAGGTGGCGTGGCTGCTGCGCCACGGCGAGCTGCCGAGCAGGGCTGAGTATGAGCAGTTCTGTGCGGACATCAATCACAAGACGATGGTTGGCGAAGACTTCCGTACCTTCATGGGTTCGTTCCCGCGCTCCGCTCACCCGATGAGCGTGCTTGCCTCCGCCATCAATGCGCTGGCCACGTTCTACCCGGACACCACCGATATTTCTGACAACGACCAGCTTGATGAGGCCGCCAAGATCATCATGGCCAAGGCCCGTACGATTGTGTCGTACATCTTCCGCCGTCGTCGCGATGAGCCGATGCTGTACCCCGATTACGCGCGCGGCTATGTGGACGACTTCCTGCGCATGTGCTTCGCTGTGCCGTACGAGCCGTTTGAATCCGACCCGCTGTATGTGCATGCTTTGGGTCGTTTGTTGATTATTCATGCCGACCATGAGCAGAACTGCTCGACCTCGGTGGTGCGTATCGCCGGTTCCGCCCACGCCAACCTGTATTCGGCGGTGGCCGCTGGCGTCAATGCGCTGTCCGGTCCGTTGCATGGTGGTGCGAATGAGGCCGTACTGCGCCAATTGAAGGCGATTCGTGATTCCGGCAAGTCTGTGGCCGAGTTCGTGCGTGATGCCAAGGAGAATGGCCAGAAGATTTCCGGCCTTGGCCACCGTGTATACAAGTCGTATGATCCGCGCGCGGCGATTGCCAGGAAGTATCTGGAAAAGATCATGGAGCGCGAAGATACGCAGAAGCTGCCGTCTGACGAGCGCGCGCTGTTCGCCGTGGCCACCGAGCTTGAAGATATTGCGCTGAATGACGAATATTTCGTATCGCGCAACCTGTATCCGAACGTCGACTTCTACACGGGCTTGATTTATCGGGCGATCGGCTTCGATCCGGCCATGTTCACCACGCTGTTCGCGCTGGGCCGCATTCCCGGTTGGATTGCGCAGTACCGTGAGATGTTGGCCGACCCGAATACCAAGATCGGCCGCCCACGCCAGGTCTACACCGGTCCGGTCGAGCGCGATTTCGTGCCGATGGACGAGCGGTGATTGTTGGTTTGAGAAAGCGCTTCGCTGGAGATTCCAGTGAGGCGCTTTCTATATGTACAGCGCAAACCAGCTATGCTGCGACGGCTGCATAAGAACTAGCAGGGCTAGTTCTGAAATTGAAATAATGTGTGCGGTATCGAGGCGCACCGAGGGAAGGCGTACGAAGGTACGTCGACCGAGGGGCAACGAAGATAACGCTCCATTATTTCAATTTCAGTTCTTGTGCAGCTTGGCGTTGAGCTCAATTCCCACCTTGCGGTAGCGGGCTTCGATGCGGCCGTTCACCGAGTTGCGGATAAACAGAATGTTGTCTTTGCCGGAGAGCTCAGCACCCTTGACCACTTCCAGCGGTTCGCCAGCGGCGGCCTTGGCCTTGTCCCAGATGGTGATCTTAGTGCCGGCGGTGATGTACAGACCGGCTTCGACGGTGCAGTTATCGCCCAGAGAGATGCCGATACCGGCGTTGGCGCCGAGCAGCGAGTGCTCGCCGATGGAATTGCGCAGCTTGCCGCCACCGGACAAGGTGCCCATGATGGAGGCACCGCCGCCGATGTCGGAACCGTCACCCACGACCACGCCTTGCGAAACACGGCCTTCGACCATGGAGACGCCGAGCGTGCCGGCATTGAAGTTCACGAATCCGGCGTGCATCACGGTGGTGCCGGAAGACAAGTAAGCGCCGAGGCGCACGCGGTCGGCGTCGCCGAGGCGCACGCCGGTGGGCACTACGTAATCGATCATACGCGGGAACTTATCCACACCGAACACGTTGACGGTGGCGGCAGGAGCTGCGGCAGGCAGTCCGGCCTGGGAGGCGAAAGCGAGAGCGGCTTCGGTGGAGGCGCGTTCGACGTCGGCCTTGCGCAGCGTGAAGTCTTCAACGGCGAAGGGGCCGTAGTTGGTCCACACCACATTGGCGAGCTGGGCGAAGATGCCGTCGAGGTTCAGCGTGTTCGGCTTGGCCATGCGCATGCTCATCAAATGGAGCTTCAGGTAAGCGTCCGCGGCATTACTGATCGGCTCGTCCAACTGGCTGACGACGAATACCGGCACGCGGCGAATGCCACGGGCGTCGGCCTCATCGTGAGCCAAAGTACCGAAATTGTGGTTCGGGCGATCGGCCTCGGCCGGTGCCTCACCGAGATTCAGTTCGGGGTACCAGACGTCCAGGGTGGTGCCGGCGGCGTCTACGCTGGCCAGACCCCAGCCCCATGCGGTACGCTCTTCGCTCATAGTTGCTCCTTATTGTTGTACGCGCTAGTGCACGCTTGTGGACGCGCGATGCGATTAATGATTCCCACCTTAGCCTTATGTGCGCCTAGGTGAGGGACGATGCCCGCGAAATGGCTTGAAATCGTATTTCCCGGTAAAAAATTACCGAGTGTGATTGGCGATGGGATGATAGGTTCTCCGGTGAAATTCGCTGGTGAACAACTCGACAAGGAGGTGTGCGATGTGATGTTGCATCATTCGGGAGCATAGGCTGTGGCCATGCGACGCCCGGCATCATAGAGTTTGCGCTTGAGCGAATCGGGCTCAAGAATCACTACGCGGCCATCCCAGGAATACTGCAATGCCCACCAGAACACAGCGCGTTCGGGAGCATCGACGATGACTTCGAACTGTGTGCCGTCCGGTGAATGTTTGATTTGAGGGTCGTCGAACCATTCGAACACGTTGTTGAGCATGGATTCGTCTCGTACGGCCATGCGGATGCGAATCGGGGCATCGGCTACGGGGTATGGACGGTGGCGCATGAAGTTCACTGCGTCAAAATCAGCTGGTGCTGGTTTTTCCAGTGGCACTGTGCCGTTCCTGCCTTTGGCGCTGACGTTGGCGATTCGGTTGACCACGAAAATGCGGAGGTTGTCTTCGCCATGCAGGTGGCAGATGAGGTAATAGCGTCCGTTCTTGTACACCATCTGGTAAGGGTCGGCGGTGTAGGTAATTCGGCCTGCACCCGTACGGCTTTTATGCGGTATCAAGGTGCCATCCGGTCCGTAATCACGGTATTGGAAGGTTACGCCGTGGCCTTCTTCGATGGCTTGATTCAGCTGGTCGATAGTGGATAGGAACTCACCGTTGATATGCGTGTAGGTGGCCACATGGTCCAGGTAGCCTACTGCCTGCCCGGCGGCGCCTGCGAGCTCGCGGATTTTACCGATGAGGTCGTCCATGGTGTCGAGGCTGATGCGAGATAGGGTAAGACTGTCTAGTAGCAGTCGCATTTCGGCAGTGGACAGGAATGCATCAAGATACCAGCCGGGTTGTGGATTCTTGCATTCGATGCCGGCAAGGTCGCTTTCGGTGAGATGCCCGATATGTCTGCCGAGAAATTCCGTGGAGGTCAGCTTTTTGAGCTGGTTTCGTATGGTCTTCTCGGTCGGCAGTTCGCTTGGATCTTCCAGCTGGTGTTTACGGGCAAGCTCATCGAGTATTTGCCGCACGGTCAGGCCATGCCCAAAGTAACTGTGACGCCACAGCACCTCGAAGATTTCGAGGGTGGTGTTCCCTGCATAGGATTTGCGTTGCGCCGGCTTGTCTGCATCCATACATTAAGGCTACCGCGCGCTTCGTCTAGGATGGAAACGTTGGGTTGAAATACATTCGCTGGAAAGGAGGCTCGCCCATGAGCAAAGGGTATGGTGTGTTTGGCCATGTTCCCGATAATGCGGATGACGATGGCCTCCTGCCTTATGAGGATGATGATTCCGGCGTTTCCTGGGGCCATGCGTTGCGTCGTCGCAATCCTTGGAAAAGAGGAGACGACGAAGATGCCGATTACGACGACGGTCGGTATGACATAGATGACACTGATGACACTAATGGGGGCAGGGGCATCTATGCCGGTAAAAGCGGCGGAGTAGGCGGCATTTCTGGTGAGACGGGTGGAATACTTGGTAGCTCAGGCGCGGCCGGCAGCAGAGACGTAACGTTTGGTGGAACGGACAGTTTGTCCGCCGCCGATGCGGTGATGCCCTATCGTTTCAGGCAAGGACGTTCCGTATGGTTCGACGATGAGGACGAAGGCCATTTCGCCGGGTCTGCGAAGCGTGCCGAAGCCCATGCCGTCCCTATCCTTGCGTTACGCAACGATGTGGAATCGTCATCGTCGAATGCCGTGCTCGCTCGTGCCCGTAGCATTGCGCGCAAAGCGGCCACCATGGTTATCAATCCGGTATACAGCGAAAATCATCGAACCGGGTATGCCGAGCTTGACGGTATTCTACGTGGCACCACCAGCCCATCGAGTAGGTATCGTACCAGCGTGCAATTCGACCTCGATACGGGAGAAGCCGTCGGTGGCAAGTGCTCATGCCCGGCTTACGGCCGTGGCTATGGCATGTGCAAGCACATGATTGCGCTCGCCTTCATATTCTGCGATGATCCGCAGCGTTTTGAAGGCTACCGTGCCGGGGCCGCACGACCGTCTCGGACGCTGATTGACTATATGGAGCACGCCGATAGGCAAGACGCTCAAGCCAAAATTCGTCGTCGCAATGCGGTTATGCGTCGGTTTGATGCCACGCAAGGGAAAAACGGTGCAAATGCTCGGCGTACAAAAAGCGGATACGGCTCTCGTGCCGGCACCCGAGGCGGCGGGTATCAGGGTGACAGCGAGACTGTGGGCTTGGGGCAGGTGCAGCTTGTCCCGATATTGAGTTTCATCGACGGCGTGTGGAGCGTGGAGTTCAAGATCGGCTCGGCTTCCAATGGGTCCAGCTATGTGCTGAAATCGATTCCGCAATTTGTGCTTGCCATGGCGAACGGCGACTATGCGGATTATGGGCAGAAGCTTGCCTTTATTCATACGCCGGATATGCTCGATGATGATTCGCGCCCCCTGCTGGACGTCCTTGATGATGCGATGGCCGTGCGTCGTGCGGCCGAGCAGCAGGACAGGTATTACGGGCATATCGCCATCGACCGTCATCTGACGCTTTCAGCACCGGAAGTGGCCCGGTTGCTGTCCGTACGTGAGGGCAGAGGCGTACAGCTCGTGCTGAACACATGGTTCTCCGGGCAGCCTGCATCGGCGCCAGTTGATGGTGGCGAGCCAGATTTTCTCATGCGCATTGCGCGGCGTGATTTCAATACGTATGGTCCGGATGCCGGATACCTGCTTACCGGAGTGCCAGCGGTGGAAACCGTGATTGACGGCGGCAAGAATGTATGGCTGTTGCTCGCCTCCACTAATCCGGCCGGTGCGGTATCCGCCATGATGGCGGGCTCTCAGCGTAAAAGCGCAGCAGGATGCCGATTCGTCCGTTGCCCGAAACGATTGATTCCGTTGCGAGGACTATTGGGAGACCTGTTTGAACCCGATGGCGAGGGGCAGGTCATTGCCGGCGATGACATCGCCCTATTCGCACGCACGCTATTGCCTCAGCTGGTTGGTGCCGGACTGTTGGAGGCCAGTGAGATTCCTCGCGAGCTGGCTGAATTAAGTCCTACGGAATGCAGCCTCCAGTTTTATCTGGATCGTGATGAGCATGGTGTGCAATGCGAGGTCAAGGCACGCTACGGCGATGCCATTGTCCCGTTGCTACCCGATGGCCCGACGGTGCATGCTGAGGGCGAGCGTTCCATCCCCTTGTCTCGGGGCGTGATTGGGCGTGATTTCGACGCTGAGCATCTTGCGATTGATGTAGTGCGTGAATTCTTTACCATGCCTGACCAGCGCAAGCGCGTTGCGGCCGCCACTCATCAGACGGTGAATGGGTTCCGAACGCCGGCCGCGCGAAAGGCCACCAAAAAATTCGTGTCTGATGCGGCCACTATCGATCGCGATGACACCACGCAGATCGTTCGTCTCTTTGACGAGGGATTGCCGGCACTAAAGGAAGTGGGGGAGGTCTTCACCACACCGGCTTTTGACCGGCTGATCGCGCCCAAGCCACCAAGCGTCAAAGTCGGATTGTCCATCAAAGGCAACTTGGTGGAGATATCACCCCTCGCTGATGAAGTGCCGCCGGACGAAGTGGGTGCCTTGCTATCTTCGTACCGTCGGCGTCAACGATTCCATCAGTTGAAGGACGGCACGCTTGTCAAACTCAGCGGCGCGAATCTCAGCACGTTGGACCGATTGGCCAGCGACCTCGATCTGAGCGAGCAGCAGCTCAACTCCGGGCTGATCGAGTTGCCGGGCGGTCGAGCATTCCTACTGGATGGTGAGCTGCCGGATGACGGCTCCGATGTAGTCAAGGACGCTTCGTTCACCGAATACATCGACGATCTCAAGATCATCGACCCTAAGTCGTATGAAGTGCCGGATAGTCTCAAGCATATTCTGCGCCCTTATCAGGTCGAAGGCTTCCAATGGCTGAACACGTTGTGTGACAAGGGTTTTGGCGGCATTCTGGCCGATGAGATGGGCTTGGGTAAATCCGTGCAGCTTATCGCGTTGCTCCTGTCTCGATATCAGCGGAATACCGGCGAGATGGGCAACGGCAGCCTTGGCCCATCGCTGATCGTGTGCCCGGCGTCCTTGGTGTACAACTGGGGTGCCGAATTCACCAAGTTCGCCCCGAGCTTCAATGCCGTGGTGGTGGCCGGTACCAAAGCCGAGCGCCGTACCGCCATCGGCCGTGCGTTCCGGGCGGATGAACCCACCGTGCTCATCACCTCATACGACCTGCTGCGCCGAGATGTCGATGATTACACCGCCAATGAGCAACGTTTCAATGTCATGGCATTGGATGAAGCCCAGTACATCAAGAATCACACCACGAAAACAGCCAAAGCGGTCAAGGCCGTGGCCGCCGACCATCGTTTCGCCTTGACCGGCACGCCGATCGAAAACCGACTCTCCGAACTTTGGAGCATTTTCGACTTCCTGATGCCGGGGCTGCTCGGCTCATATAAGCGATTCCATGAGCGTTATGAGTTGCCCATCTCCAATGCCCGGGCCGCGGATGGCAGCACGGCTGAAGGTCGGGCCGCCGCACAAGTCAATCCTGAGGCCGCTCGGGTATCTCGCCAATTGCAGTCGTTGGTGGGCGTGTTCATCAAGCGCAGGCTGAAGTCCCAGGTGTTGACCGATTTGCCGGACAAGCTAGAGACCACGCTGACCGTGCGGCTTGCCGGCGAACAGCGCAAACTGTATGCGGCTCACGAGCAGCGGCTCAGAATGCAGCTCGAACACAGCGAAGAAGCCGATTTCAACACGTCGAAGATTCGCATTCTCGCCGAGTTGACCAAGTTGCGCCAGATCTGCTGCGATCCGAGGCTGCTGTACGCCGATGCCAAGGATCAATCGGCCAAGCTTGCCGCCATCACCGAACTGGTGGAAACCTGTGTGAACGAAGGCAAGAAGGCGCTGATCTTCTCCCAGTTCACCAGCTTCCTTGATCTGATCGCCGAACGTTTCGACGCGCAAGGCCTGCGCTACTACACCATCACCGGCTCCACGCCCAAGAAGAAGCGTCTCGAACTCGTCGACCAGTTCAATGCGGACGATACGCCTGCCTTCCTGATTTCCCTGAAGGCCGGCAACACCGGACTGAACCTGACCGGTGCCAGCGTGGTCATCCACGCCGACCCATGGTGGAACGCCGCCGCACAGGACCAGGCCACCGACCGAGCACATCGTATCGGCCAGACCGAAGACGTCAACGTGTATCAGGTGGTGGCCAAGGACACCATCGAAGAACGTATCTTGGAGCTTCAGCATACTAAGAGCGAGCTCGCCCGCCAGTTCACCGACGCTTCCTTGCTTGCCGACGAAGCCGGCACCGGCGCCAGCGCCCTCACCGAAGCCCCCGCCTCCATCGCCACCCTCACCAAGGACGATCTCCTCAATCTGCTGGGGTGACAGAGCTTCTTTGTGCACTCCCCATCCCGATTAAGAACATGTGTATTCATGGGTTTGCGGATGTGTAGGTGAATGGTGAAAGTGTTTTTCGATATTTTTATATCGATATTCGATATATTATGATGGTGGCATACGGTGCTGTGCAGGTTCCTCCATTGATATTGATATTGGATTAAGGAGCATAGCCATGAACGCTGGTATCGCATTCATTTCTCGTAAATCTCGCAAAACAGACGTCGCTTGGCGCTATGCCATTGCCGTGGTGCTTGTCGTGTGTTGTATTGGGCTCGCATATGTGGAGATTGTTGTGGCGCCGTGGTTTATCAATGAGGTGGTGTCTATGTTTCCGGAGACCACGTTGCTTAAAGAACCGTCCATGTTCTGGGAATGGGCGATTCTGCTCGCCGTTCAGGCGACTTTGCTGTGCACGGCGGCCAAATTGGTGGTACCGGAGCGTCTGTTGGCTCAAGCAGCTGGACTGCTGGATATGATTCGTATCGTCGCGCTTATCGTCGTGTTTTCGGTAACCACTACCGGTAACATCACAATCTGCCTCATGAATTTCGGAACTCCGGGCTTTGTATATGGCGTGGCCCTATGCAGCCTCGCTGCGATCATCGCCATCATCGTGCTGCTGAAACGGCGGCGCTACAGCACCTGCTCCATGCCGATGTAATATGGAGTGAGTCCCATGCGTTCGTAGAAGGCTTGGGCTTTGGGGTTGCAGGCCCAGACGTTGAGCGTTACGTTGTGGCAGCCGGATTGACGGGCGAAGTCGAGCACGTAGCGATACAAGGTGGAGCCTACATGGTGGCCGCGGGACCGCTCGTCAACGCATAGATCATCGATGTACAGGGTTTTGATATCGGTCAGGATATTGCTGTTGAGGTGCTGCTGGAACACGCAGAATGCGTAGCCAAGCACTTGGTCGGTGGCGGGGGAGTCGGCGTTATGTTCGGCGTCATTGCCGTCATTGGCAGATGGCGCAACCGCCACGAACACAGGGGTCTGATCGTTGGCCAGAATCGCCTTCAATTCCTCGTCCGTGTATTTCTTGACACCGCCTTTGAACAGATCCGGTCGGCCGGCATGATGCACTTCGAGCACCTGCCGCAGCAGTTCGTCGATCTGGGGAATATCGGCCGCCGTGGCCCTACGAATCGTCATGTCATCCATTGAACTCAGTCTAATCGGGCAGTCTCGACCGGCAGATGATTGTTGCCCGCGATAAGAGACACGGACGGGCAAGATGGGTGATCGTTCGTTCAGGCTCTCATTCTCGCCGCAACGTCACGGTAGTCTGGAGTGCGTGAATCGCAAGAAACAGCCAGTGGAGAAGTATGAGCGGGGTACCCGTTCGTACACGATGTCGCATATTCGTGGCAAAGACACCAAAATTGAGGTACTGGTACGCAGCTACCTGTTTCGCAAGGGGTTGCGATTCCGCAAGAACGACAAGCGTTACCCCGGACACCCGGATGTAGTACTGCCGAAATACCACGCCATCGTGTTTGTCAACGGCTGTTTCTGGCACATGCATGAAGGATGTTCCAAACATTCGATGCCGAAATCGAACGTGGAATTCTGGCAGGCGAAACTACTGCGCAATCACAATCGAGACATCGCGCAGCGAGCCGAACTGGAGGCCGCTGGCTGGCGTGTAATTACCGTATGGGAGTGCGAATTAACGAAAGCCGTGCGCGACGAACGCCTCGTACGGCTGTATGAGCAGATTGTTGAAGGAGATGCAGATTCAGCGGAATAATTTCAGCTCCCCTCTGGAGGGGAGCTGAAATCAGGATTCAAACGGGAACTTCAGGCCCCAACGGTCACGAATCGCATCCATCAGCTCCATGATGCGGATGGTGTCGGCGTGCGGCATCGCCTCGCATTCGATCTTGCCGTCCAGCAGCGCGTTGGCCGCATCGGCCACCTCATACTCATAACCGGTCAACTGCGGCGGCACCGCAATGCTGCGCACGGGCTTGTGGGCGTTGTCATAGATGTCGATGGACTCGGGATTGTTGATATTGGTGACCACCAGATAACCCTCGGTGCCCCACACATAGCCGCCGCGGTCGGAGGAAACCAGCATCGAACTGGTGGACACGGCCATCGTGCCGTCGCTGTAATACAACGTGGTGGAATTCTGCGCATCCACACCGGTTTCGGCGGGCACCATCGACGTATCGAAATGATCCAGCGTGCGGCCATGGTCGGCACCGATCGCCATATCCAGGAAGTTCAGCGGATACACGCCCACATCGAGCAGCGCGCCACCGGCACAGGCCGGATCGGTCATACGTGCCTTGCCGGACACCGGATAGCACAGGTTGGCGCTCGCCGCTTTCACCTCGCCGATCTCGCCGGACTCGATAACTTCGTTGATGAGCTTGCGGCTGGGCATGTAGCGCGTCCAGATGGCCTCCGTGCACAGCATGCCGGTTTCCTCGGCCACGGCCAGCGCCTCACGTGCCTGCCCGGCGTTCGCGGTGAACGACTTCTCCACCAGCACGTTCTTGCCGGCTTTCATACACAGGATCGCCTGTTCGGCGTGCAGACTGTGCGGGGTGGCGATATACACCAGATCCACATCCGGGTCCGCCACCAACTCCTCATACGATCCATAAGCCTTGTCAAAATGCCATTGGTCGGCAAAAGCCTGCGCGCGCGTAATATCACGGGCCGCTACCGCATACGGGTGAATCCATGAGGAATACAGTGAATCTTCAGCCATCTGGGTCAGGGTGCCGGCCATGGTGTGAGCTATGCGGCCCGCACCCAGAATCGCGACGTTGATTTTTTCGCCGCTGGCCTCGAACTCGGCGCGCTTGCCATTGAATCGACTCATTATTCCTCCTTGAATGCGGGTTGGTACACTCAATCGACCTACAGTGATTATAGAAGAAGAAACCTTGTCCCGTGAGGCGGATAGAACCGAAATATGGAAAACGAAGCAGCGCAGCAGCCCCAATCTCCGGCCGCGTCTCCAGTCATGTCCCGCCGAGCGCGTGAGGCCAATCCCTTCCGTGCCATGGTATTCGGCGAACAAGCAGACAAGATGATCGCCCAAGGTACCAGCGTCATCAAATTAAGCCTTGGCGAGCCCGATTTCGGCGCGCCGCCCGCCGTACGCGACGCCATGCGCGAACAGTACGACGGCCGGGCCCTGCCGTACACCGCCGCCATGGGCCTACCTGAACTGCGTCAGGCCATCGCCGACTTCTACCGCGAGCGTCATGACCTTGACATCGACCCCAAGCGTATCTGCGTGACCGCCGGCGGTTCGGCCGCCCTGCTGTTGGCCACCGCGCTGACCGTGGACCCCGGTGACGATGTGATTGTGGCCGACCCCTCCTACCCATGCAACCGCGAACTTGTGCGGTCGTTTGAAGGCCGGGTCATCGATGTGCCGACCTCGGCCGCCACCCGCTTCCACCTGACCGCCGACCTGTGCAGCCAGTACTGGACGAGCAAGACCAAGGCCGTAATGATCACGTCGCCGTCCAACCCCACCGGCACCACCATCGACTTCAACGTATTGGACGAGGTGTGCAAGTTGGCCGCCAGCCGCGGCGCATGGCGCATCGTGGACGAAACCTACCTCGACTTGGCTGACCGGGAGCCGGACGGTACCGAAGTCAAATCCGTGCTGGCCTGCGACCCCGATGCCATCGTATGCAACAGCTTCTCCAAGTTCTTCGGCATGACCGGCTGGCGCCTCGGCTGGGCGATTCTGCCGGACGAGCCCACTGTGCTGGAAGCGGTTGACGATCTGGCCACCAACTACTACCTGTGCGCCCACACGCCCACGCAGCATGCGGCGCTCGCCTGCTTCACGCCGGAAAGCTTGGCGGAATGCGAAGCTCGTCGTCAGGAATTGCTGGCCCGTCGCCGCATTGTGATTGACGGGCTCAAGCGCATCGGTTTGCCGGTTGAGGTGGAGCCGAATGGCGCGTTCTACGCCTACTTCGACATCTCCCGCACTGGTCTGGATGCCTGGACGTTCTGCGAACGCGCGCTGGATGAAGCCCATGTGGCTCTGACTCCTGGCCGCGACTTCGGCGCGGCCACGGCGGATACGCATGTGCGCCTGAGCTATGCCGCCTCACGTGAGGCCCTGACCGAGGGGCTGGAACGTCTCGGAACGTTCGTCGAATCGCTGTGAACGGCGCGGCAGCCGGTGTGATTGTTGTACAGTAGTCGAGTTTGTGTGATGTTCGGCTGGCCTCACGGTGTTGGTTGCCGGCCGAACGACTCGCCATGGTGGCGCACGGCTGGCTGATTGCGATGGTCGGCCCGTTGTTCGGCCATCACGGGTTAGGTAAGGTCAGGAATAGGAATCATGGTCAATCTGCGTTCGCATACCACGCGACTTGGTGTGCTTGATATCGGTTCGAACACTATCCACATGCTTATCGTCGACGCCGCCCCCGGCGCTCGCCCTGACCCCGAGGCCAGCACCAAATCCACAGTGCGCCTGATGAAGTATTTAAAGGACGACGGCTCAATCAAGAAGTCCGGCATCGAGGCGATTCTGGAAGCCGTGTCCCAGTGCATGCGGCTGGCCGAGGAATACGAAATCACCCAGCTGCTGGTTATGGCCACCTCCGCCCTGCGCGAGGCGCCGAACGGCAACAAAGTGATTCACAAGATCGAGGAACTGATTGGTCAGGGCGTCACTGTGCTGTCTGGCACGGATGAGGCTCGCCTGACCTTCCTGGCCGCCCGCCGTTGGTATGGTTGGGATGCCGGCCGACTGCTGGTGCTGGACATCGGCGGCGGTTCGCTCGAAGTGGCGATGGGCTCCGACGAAGAGCCGACCGTAGCGCTTTCCGCCCCGGCTGGCGCGGGCCGCGTCACCACTGAATTTCTGCCTTCCGGCATGGCCACGCCCGACGTGTTGGAAGACGTGCGTAAGAACGTGCGCAAGATTCTGGAGCCGATGGTCAAGGTTTTCCCGCAATCCAAGCACCCGAATCATGCAGTTGGCACCTCCAAGACCTTCCGCTCGCTGGCTCGCCTGTGCGGTGCGGTGATGCGTGCGCCAGGCCGCGAGGATTCGTGGATTATGACCCGCGAACAACTAGAGGATTGGATTCCGCGTCTGGCGGCGATCGCGCCTGAGCAGCGCGTGGCTTTGCCTGGCATCACTCCTGAACGCACGATGCAGATTGTGGGCGGCGGCGTGGTGGCCGACGAGATCATGAAGGCCCTGAATATTCAGGAAGTCGAGATCTGCCCGTGGGCGCTGCGTGAAGGCGCGATTTTGCGCTGGCTCGACCAATTCGGCCGCACCCGCCTCGGTTTCTAGTCCTATTGAGGGGAATCACCCAACCGCCACGGTAGCCAACAATGCCGCATGATCAGAGCCCTCGACTTTGACCACCTTGCATTGTCCGGCCTTCATGCCCTGATCAAGCACCACGTGGTCAATACCGGCGAACATTGGCACAGCCGCACGGTTCGTGGGCCATGAGAACGTAAACCCATGTCCGGATTCACGTGCGGCATCCACGAACCGGTCGCCAAGAAAATCACGGAATGGCGTGTGATCGTAAGTGGCGTTGAAATCGCCCATGAAAATATACCGTGTATCCGTATGCTCGCGCATCAGACCCAACTCATCCAGCGATCGCTTCCACTGCCGCCAGTAGCCGGGTACGGGAGCGGTGGTGTGCACGGATACGAATCGAATCTGCTGGCCACCCATATCCACCGTGCCGCCGGGCATGAATGAGGCGCTGGAATTCACGTCATCGTCGGTCGGATCGGCAAGTGGCGTGGCCGACCAGAGGCCGTTACCGAATACGCCGTCAGACGATGAGACCTGCGCATACGGCAGATAATGCTCAATACCAGCCTCATTGAGTTTTTTGACGAAATCCTCGGTGGTCTCCTGCAAAGCAAGCACTTCGACGCGCTGATCGCGAACCAGCTCGACGATGGCTTGCGGGTCGGCCTGCCCCTTATACACATTGAAGGTCATGACGCGCGCGTAGGCATCGCTGGTGTTGGGGGAGGCTGCGGCCACGGCGTTCTGCGCGGCTTGGGGGAGTGGATCGGTCGAGTAGAAGAACGGATATTGCCAATAGCCATTGCATGCGATTGCGGCGATGGCGATTAGTGCGGCAAGGATACGCCGCGACACGATGGCCAACAGCAGGGCAATCAAGCCAAGCAACGTGAACCATGGCGTTGCCGATACCACAATCGGCGCAAATGGCAGTTCCTGTAAATCGGCAGGCAGCGCGCGGGCGGCAGCGCCGGCAAGGGCAAGAAGCGCGAACATCGTGGCGAGAAAACCAAGCAGACGATGCCGTTTGTGTGGCTTCACGGCAGACTTGGATACTGGGCGTGCCGTGGCTCTGGCAGAGCGTGGCTTGGCAGCGGCGCGAGCTCGTACGCTTGCGCCTGTGGTAGTACTCCGTGCCTTTGCCATGCTGCCCTTTCCTCCGGCTTGTTTACTGTTACTTTGCTTTTCGTGCGATTTGCCACTGTACCGTGTACGGCTTGTCTTTCAGTGTCTTTTCGCCGTGCGCAAGAGCAGTTCGCACCAAACTGGCACGAAAGACCGGGCCATGACCTGATGTCGGGTTCCTCCATGTGGCTTGCTCAGGTTGCCGGATGGCTTGCGCAAGCTGCCACGCGAACATGATGCGACTGGGCGTGTGGCCGTGTACAATGAAACGTCGTTGCCCGAGTAGCTCAGTGGATAGAGCACCGCTCTCCTAAAGCGGGTGTCGTCGGTTCGAATCCGATCTCGGGCACTTGGCTTCGGAAACATGACGGTATCTCAGCCTCTATTCATCGGTGATGAGCCATGGGCATTAGGCATGTGTAAACGTATAGGTTCCACTATCCATCATCCCGTCGTGTGAAACTATGCAAAGACATGTGGGGCTTCACGGTTGTCGTGAGGGTCCATGGCTATCGAATACACGGAAGAGAAGCGGTTTACTGTTGAGCAGGTTGAGGCGCTGTTCAAGTCGGTAGGTTGGGAATCGGCGCAGTGGCCGGAACGGTTGTTCAAGGCATTGCAGCATTCGGATACGGTGATCAGCGCATGGGATGGCGGCCATTTGGTCGGCTTGGTTCGCGTGCTCGACGATACCGAAATGGTGGCCTATATGCATTGGGTGCTGGTAGATCCGGCATATCACGGGCAGCATATCGGCAGCCATCTCGTTGAACTGGTCAAGGCTAAGTATCGCGACTACTTCTTGCTGGAAGTCATGCCTGAGGAAAGCAAAAACGCACCGTTCTACCAGAAGCATGGCTTCCACCTGATGGACGATGGCCGCGCCATGCAAATCGTCAATCGCGGCTGACGGGCTGGCAGTGCGGACGGCGCAAGAGCGGCGGCATGCGCCAATCGTGGGCAACGTACGTAGTCGTTGACGGTTATCCCGTAGCAATGTTCACAATACGACCCCTTGTCCATACAGTGAAAATAACGGCTGACGTTCGACGTTGCTGCGCTATGACTAGAGACCATGAGTGAAGACAAACAGTATGACTTCTATGTGGCCGGTCCGTTCTTTGATCCTGAACAAACGGCAAGTATGGAACGTTTGGAAAAGATATTGGAAGACCATGGCAAGGTACTGTTCAAGCCGCGGTTTGTCAGCCAGATCGAAGAAGCAGGCCCTGAAGGATGCTTTGCGGACGATATCCGTGGCGTTAATGCTGCTAAAGCCGTGGTCGCCAATCTTATGGACGAGGACCCGGGCACGATGTTCGAAATCGGATATGCGCATGCGCTGGGAATCCCGGTGTACGGCTATTTCGAAAACCTTACGCCAATGGATCGTGTCAATCTGATGATTGCGCAAGCGGTCGAACTGGTGTTCGTCGGTCCTGATGATGTGGCGAAATACTTGGAAACCGGCGAACATACGGAAGTCGATTACATTCAGTTCTAAACAGCTCTAACAGGTTCTCTGCAAGCAGGGTTGGCGGCGTTCTCGTACATAGTCATGTACGGGAACGCCGCAGTGGTATAGGGGTATTCCAACAAGCGGCATAATGGAGTCGTGGGAAACCAGTCGGATACAAGTGAAGTGTCCGAATTTTGTAAGGAGTGCCGTTATGAATAGCCACAATCCCATGAATATTGCCGCCGACTTTGCCAAGGCCACGGGAGGAACCGCTCGCAAAGTTGTTGCTTTGACTGATAAAGGTCCGTTGAATGGCTTTAAGAAATTCCTGTCGCGCGGATCAATGATTGATATGGCGGTAGGTGTGGTGATGGGCTCTGCCGTTACCGCTGTGGTCAATTCCATCGTAGACAATCTCATCAGCCCATTAATCGGCATGATCGGCGGCGTACCGGATCT
>OLQM01001411.1_pt1 | contig 26679 bp, 27 predicted proteins | sample 1673161 | NCBI WGS metagenome assembly OLQM01 (sample SAMEA3136761, study PRJEB25190) | human gut metagenome | reverse complement strand
TACTCTTATTGATAGTATAAATGACTCTGAAGTTAAGTATAAAAACATTACAGTAGATATTCCGTATGTTAATGATTTTGAAAATGGAATAATGCCAAATCAAGCACAAAAAGAGCAGGAACAGCAGAAAACCGAGACGAAAGAGTTCGGGTGGTTGTCTCCGACAGGCGTTTTCACGGAATCACCGTTCGGAACGCATGAAGAATCAGCGGAACAGATATGCGAAAGAAAAGGGTTCACGGATGAGTATTGGAAATGGGTGAAAGAATCCGGAGACAATGAAATCGGACACCTCATGCGTGATTTTCTTTCAGAGGTCAAAGGATATTGTCTGATTCACAATCCGTCCGGATATGCCGGATATATAGTGACAAACATGAAAGCACTGACAAAACATCAGAAAGATTTTTTATACAATTATTTCATGGATATGGGAGACAGATTCAAAGCCGAACAATTTGTCGAGTAAAAAGGAGGAAAGCACATGGGAAACATCGTGAAAACAGCAAAATGCAGATTCTGCGGTCAAATGACGCAGATTGAGGCAGACGAAGAACTGACAGCAGCACAGGCAGAGGAACAGGCAACAATGACATGTAACTGCACAGATGCGGTTGAGTATCAGAAAGAGAAACAGAGGAAAGAAAAGGCGATGCAGAACGTCGCTGCACTGTTCGGAGAGGCAGCAACACCGGACAAGAGATGCGGAGAGGGGATTGTGAAGATTCTCAAGGCAGCAGTCGAGGAGATTTACACCGGAGGACTGGCAAAGGTCACGTTGAACCTCCGTGGAGGCGTGAAAGCCTCTATTTCGCAGAATAGCAAAGGCGAAATCAATGTCGAACGTACCGAGACAAAAAAACAGAAACTCACAGAGTAATAACAGGAGGGTGAACAGATGGCAGCAGGATTCAGCGTGAAAGACGCACTCAACAAGAACAGCAAAGCAGGGATTGACGAATCTCCGAGAGCGAGATTCCGCACAAAGGACATTTCAATTTTCAAGATGTACCGCAATGACATGAATTTTTATAGTGTTGCAGACATCGAAGAACTGGCAGGAGACATCCTCCTGTCCGGTTTGAAACAGAACCTCGAACTTGTATATGCACCGTGCGAAAAAGGCGAATACAGAATCGTCGCAGGTGAAAGGCGGTGGGAGGCTCTCAAGTACCTCGTATCAAAGGGATATAAAGATTTTGAACTTGCAACCAGTAAATTGACCACACCGCAGGACGATGACGAGGAGCAGGTTGAAATCATCATCGCCAACTCATACCGCTCAAAGACCATTTCAGACATGATTGAGGAGGAAACACGCCTCAAGGCATCTCTTGAGCGTATGAAAGCAGCAGGAAAGAAAATCAAGGGATATGACCTGCAATCCGGACGATTGAGGGATGTGATTTCCTCAATGCTGCATGTGAGCAAAACAAAGATTGCACAAATTGAGGCAGTCAACAACAATCTGATTCCGGAATGGAAAGAGGAACTCAAGGGAGAACGCCTCACATTTTCCGCAGCTTATGAATTGAGCGGTATGACAGCAGACGAGCAGCGGGAGGCACTGGGGAAATTCACAGAGACCGGAGAACTCACACACAAAGATGTGAAAGACATGAAAGCAGAAAAGGCAGCAGGGCAGCAGGTGTCAGAATCCGACACAGAGACAGAAATCGGCATGAACCCGCCGGAAGTGAGAGCGGGCGACGATTATGAGACACCGCATCCGGAGGGAATCACATCAATCTGTTATTCCTGCACCGAATATGAGACGTGCAACGTCAAAACCGGAACATGCACCTCATGCGACCAGTATAAGAACCGTACAGAGGCATACAAGACCGACGAGCAGAGATATTCAGAGGAACAGGATGCAATCGACCGTGAGACAAAGAAAAAACTCCGTGAGATGGAGCAGGAGGAGAAGATGCAGAAACTCCCGTCAACAGCACCGGAGGAAATAAAGACAATCAGAGTGTCACAGGACAAATTCGAGGAATACACGGGAGAATATAGAAAACCGTACATGATAACAAAAGACGACGGATTCAAGGTCGGAAATATCGTCAAATTAGTAGTATTTGCAGCAGGTAAAGCGACCGGAGAGACGGCAGACATGAGAATCACCTGCAAAGATGATGACATCACATGCAGTGGACTGTCAGACGGTTGGTGCGTTATCGGTTTAGGCGAGGCATAGAGGAGACAGAATGAGTTATAAACAGAGACACCCGTATTTGATGCAGATTGTATATATCATCAAATACAGATTGAAGAATTGGAGGAAATAAGTGAAAACAGTATATGTCAGAACAAAGACAAAAGACGAGGCAAGAAAGAGAGCGGAGTGGCTCTATATGATATTAAGGGATTGCACTCCGGTTATTGCAGATTTGCACACATCAAAAGCACAGGTTGTGACTGAAACAATGGTTATCAAGTATGTTCCGAAAAACTACACAATGGACGGAATACGATGCGACATTGCAATCGGGTTCGGACAATTAGGAAAAATCATCGCATGTTCTTTTTGCGCTTTTTGTTCTCGGCGGCGGCTTCCTCGTCCAGCCCGTGCCGCCGGGAGGAGATGACCGCCGCGTGGGCAAAGGGGAAGGTGCAGCCTGCAGTCAGGTGGCCGGGCAGCACCTGCACGATGCCCTTGGCCGGGCGCACGTCCCGGCTCATGCTCACGGAGTAGCCCTTGTCCGTCAGGTCCCGGGTCAGGGCGGCGGCACCCTTGGGGGTGCCGGAGAAGAGGGTGACGGCATAGCCCTGGGCGATCAGCGGGTCAAGATCCTCCCGCAGAGAGGCCAGGTCGCCGCCCCAGTTGGGGGCCGCAAAGGCCTCCACGTTGATGAGGTCTTTCAGCTTGAATTCGTTCATCCCCCGCAGGAAGTTCTCACACAGCAGGGTGCTCTGTTTCTGGGCCGCAATGGCAAGGTCGTCCATGGTCTGGTAGAGCACGTCCAGCCCGGGGCAGAGCACGCCCTCCTCTAGCAGGCCGGTCAGCTCCTCGCCCCGGCGGTACTCGGTGGCCTTCTGGGCATCCCGGATGCCGCCCACCTCGTCCAGCACGAAGATGGGATTGTCCAGATGGTCCAGCAGGGTGGCAGGCTGCGGGTAGCGGATGCCGTAATACTTGTCCATGGCTTCGGGCATCAGGCCGGAATCCAGCTGGGCAAGGTCGGCCTCTGTGGCCTTTTCCATGGCGGTGCGTTTTTTGCCCCGCGCCTTTTTGATGGCTCCGCGCAGGGCCTCGGCCGTCTCGGCGGTGCTGCCGAACAGCACCTCGCGGGCGGGGGAGAGGTAGATCTTTTCCAGACTGCCGTCCCGGCGCTGGGTCAGCAGGTCGAAGGAGGCCAGCGAATCGATCTCATCGTCCCAGTATTCCACACGGGCGGGCTGGTGCATGTCCGGCGCGTAGATGTCCACGATATCGCCGCGCACGCTGAACTGGCCCGGGCCGTCCACCTGACTGCGCCGGACGTACCCGGCGGCAAAGAGCCGCGCCACCAGCGCTTCCCGGTTGTAGACCATGCCGGGCTTGAGGGTGAGGGTGTTCCGCAGGAACTCATCCCGGGGCACCGTGTATTGCAGCAGCGCCTCGGCGGGCACGCAGACGGCGTTCAGCCGCCCGCCCGCCAGCGCGCCCAGCACCGACAGGCGGCGGTACTCGTACTCGCGGCCCGCGCCCTCCACCGGCCGCAGCATGAAGTCCCGGGGCGGGAACACCGCCGCGGTCAGGCCCAGCGCCTTGAGGTCGTCCGCAAAGTGGGTGGCCTCGGCCTCGCCGGGGGTCACGATGCAGACCAGCCGTCCTAGATCCTTCTGCAAAGCGGCGTACAGCAGGGCACGGCCCGCAGGCGGCAGGCCGAACAGCGCCGCCGGGCCCGGGGTGCGCAGGCTCTCCGCGATCTTCTGATATTCCGGTGTGCTTTTCAGCAGCGCTTCGTACATCGTAGACCTCCTCTCGAAGCAAACACTTTTGGAAAGCTAAACCCCACCGTCATTGCTTCGCAATGCCACCGCCCCTACTAGGGGGCGGCCTTGGCAAAACCGTAAAACTTTACGCAATGCCAAGGGCCCCCCTATTAGCGGGGGCTGTCGCCGCAGGCGACTGGGGGGTTCTCCCTCACCCATTATACTTGCTCTGCGCCAGCCCCAGCTTACCGTCCATGATGAGCTTGGCCGCTGCCTCCAGGTCGGGGTAGCGGTCGGCCATGGCTTTGGCATCCTCGGGCGGGAACTTGCCCAGCACCCAGTCGGCAAGGTCATAGTCCGGGCGGGGCTTGACACCCACGCCGATGCGGATGCGGGGGAAGTTCTCCCCGCCCAGCCGGGCAATGATGCTCTTCAGGCCGTTGTGCCCGCCTGCCGAGCCGGAGGGCCGGATACGCAGCTTGCCAGGGGCCTGGGTGATATCATCGCACAGGACGATGACGTGGTCGGCGGGGATCTTGAAAAAGCCCGCCAGCGGGGCGATGGAATCGCCGGAGAGGTTCATGTAGGTCAGGGGTTTCAGCAGCACCACCTTGCGGCCGTCCACCTCGCCCTGGCCCCACAGGCCCTGAAACTTGGTTTTGCTGACGCTGATGCCCCATTTGCCCGCCAGATAGTCCAGCGCGGCAAAGCCCGCGTTGTGGCGGGTGCCATCGTATTTTGCTTCCGGGTTGCCAAGGCCCGCGATCAGCCAGATGTCGTTTGCATTCATAGTTGCTGTTTTGCCTTTTCTTTTTTGCTTAAAATAATGTGTGGTACAGTTCTTTAGTATAACATACGCGCGAAGAAAAAGAAATCTGTTTTGCGGGAAAAACACAAAGCCGCCCTATATCGGTACAGATACAGGGCGGTGCTTTTTGTATAATACCTTATAAGGTGGCGGGAGAGTTACTTGTTCTGCTCCTCCTCCAGCTTCTGCTTTTTGGCGATGTAGGCTTCCATCTTGGGGGCTGCCCAGCCCTCAAGGTTGGTCTGGCGTTCCCGGGCGATGCCCAGCGCCTGGGCAGGCACATCCTTGGTGATGGTGCTGCCTGCGGCGGTGTAAGCGCCATCGCCCACCTTGACTGGGGCCACAAGGTTGGTGTTGCAGCCAATGAAGCAGTAATCGCCGATCTGGGTGCGGAACTTATCCTTGCCGTCGTAGTTGCAGGTGACGGTGCCGCAGCCGAAGTTGCAGTACTTGCCCACGTCACTATCGCCGATGTAGGTCAGGTGGCTCACGGTGTTGCCCCGGGCAAAGTTGGAGTTCTTGGTCTCCACATAGGCACCCAGATGCACGCCGTAGTCGGTGACAGTGTTCACCCGCACATGGGTGAAGGGGCCGATGTTGTTGTGGGGGCCCAGATGGCTGCCGTAGACCTGGCTGGCGTTGACGGTGGTGCCCTCGTCCACGGTGCTGTCCTCGATCAGGCTGTTGGGGCCGATGACGCAGCCTGCGCCGATGACCGTCTTGCCGCGCAGGATGGTGCCCGCCAGAATGGTGGCTCCCGGGGCGATGACAACGCCTTCGTCGATCTGGACGGTACGGCTTTCAATGTTCACGCCGTTGGCGATGTGAAAAAGCAGGATGTTCTCGCGCCGGCTTTCGGCAGCGTCCAGTTTGGTGCGTGCTGCGGCCAGAGCTTCGTTGGAAATGGTTTCCATAAATAGTGTCCCTCCTTGGGAAGGTGTGGTATTTTGTTGTATCCATGAGGGAGAAATTCCGGCCCGTTCCGCAGGTGGAATTCCACCGGAAATTTCAATGGATAACAGCATGTATCCAAGACACGGAAAAATGGCTCTGTAAAACAAAAAACCTCTCGAACTTTCTCCCATTTTATAATAGCGGAAAATTGGGTAAATTTCAAGGGAATTGCACAAAATTTATCAAACAAATTCGGTGTTTTGCCCGGTGGCAACGTGGGAATTTTCTGGTATAATAGTTTAGCATTCACAAGACAATGTTCATCAGCTTTGAGAAAAAAGTGCGATGAGACCGCCGGGCGTGGCACCGGAGGTCACCAAATGGGAGGTAAACACGCATGAGCAAAAAGTATCTGTACTACTTCAGCGAGGGCAACGATGCCTTCGGCGGCGACAAGGTCACCATGAAGAATACTCTGGGCGGCAAGGGTGCCGGTCTGGCAGAGATGACTGCTGCCGGTATGCCGGTTCCCCAGGGCTTCACCATCACCACGGATGCCTGCACCCAGTACTATGCAGACGGCCGTCAGATCAATGACGATATCACTGCTGACATCTTCGAGCATCTCAAGGGTCTGGAAGAGATCACCGGCAAGAAGTTTGGCGACAACACCAACCCCCTGCTGGTCTCTGTCCGTTCCGGTGCCCGTCAGTCCATGCCCGGCATGATGGATACCATCCTGAACCTGGGCCTGAACGATGAGGCTGTGGAAGGTCTGGCCAAGAAGACCGGCAACGCCCGCTTTGCATACGACTGCTACCGCCGTTTCGTGCAGATGTTTGCAGACGTTGTTATGATGGTCCCGAAGAGCCTGTTCGAGGTCGAGATCGACAAGATGAAGGAAGCCAAGGGCGTCAAGAACGACGTTGACCTGACTGCCGACGACCTGAAAGAACTGGTCGGCGTCTTCAAGAAGATCTACGAGGAGAACGAGGGTAAGCCGTTCCCCCAGGATCCCCGCGATCAGCTGATCGAGGCTGTCAAGGCTGTGTTCCGCAGCTGGGACAACCCCCGTGCAAACGTTTACCGCAAGATGAACGAGATCCCCTACGAGTGGGGCACCGCTGTCAACGTGCAGCAGATGGCATTTGGCAACTCCGGCGACCGTTCCGGCACCGGCGTTGCATTCACCCGTGACCCCGCCACCGGCGCTAAGAAGCTGATGGGCGAGTACCTGATCAATGCACAGGGCGAGGATGTCGTCGCAGGCGTGCGCACTCCTTCTCCCATCAGCCACCTGAAGGATCAGATGCCTGAGGTATACGATCAGTTCGTTGAGATCGCAACCCGTCTGGAGAACTACTTCCGCGATATGCAGGATATGGAGTTCACCATTGAGGACGGCCACCTGTATATGCTGCAGACCCGTAACGGCAAGCGCACCGCACAGGCTGCTCTGCAGATCGCATGTGACCTGGTGGACGAGGGCATGATCACCGAGCAGGAGGCTGTTCTGCGCGTGGAGCCCAAGCAGCTGGATACCCTGCTGCATCCCCAGTTCGATGCCGCTGCCCTGAAGGCCGCCGAAGTCGTCGGCAAGGGCCTGGCAGCTTCTCCCGGTTCCGCCTGCGGCCAGATCGTCTTTACTGCTGAGGAAGCAGAGGAGATGGTCAAGTCCGGCAAGATGAAGAAGGTGGTTCTGGTCCGTCTGGAGACTTCTCCCGAGGACATCGTGGGCATGCAGGTGTCTCAGGGCATCCTGACCGTCCGCGGCGGCATGACCAGCCACGCAGCCGTTGTTGCCCGTGGTATGGGTACCTGCTGTGTCTCCGGCTGCGGCAACGACAACGAGGTCAAGATCGATGAGGAGGCCAAGACCTTCGAGATCAACGGCCACAAGTTCGTTGAGGGCGACTGGATCTCCATCGATGGTTCTACCGGCAACATCTACGGCGAGCAGGTCGCAACCGTGGCCGCTACCGGCAACAAGAACTTCAACCGCTTCATGGGCTGGGCCGATGCTGCCCGCCAGCTGCTGGTTATGACCAACGCCGATAACCCCCGTGACGCACAGCAGGCCGTTGACCTGGGTGCTGAGGGCATCGGCCTGTGCCGTACCGAGCACATGTTCTTCGCCGAGGACCGCATCAAGGCTGTCCGTGAGATGATCTGCGCCCGTACCGTGGAAGAGCGCGAAGCTGCTCTGGCCAAGGTCGAACCGTTCCAGCAGGGTGACTTCGAGGCCATGTACCGCATCATGGGTGAGCGCCCGATGACCATCCGCTACCTGGATCCCCCTCTGCACGAGTTCCTGCCCACCAAGGACGAGGACATCAAGGAGCTGGCTGCCGATATGGGCATGACCTTCGATGACCTGAAGAACGTCGTGGCTTCTCTGCACGAGTTCAACCCCATGATGGGTCACCGTGGCTGCCGTCTGGCTGTCACCTATCCTGAGATCGCTGCCATGCAGACCCGCGCTGTGATCAAGGCTGCCCTGAACGTCTCCGCTGAGACCGGTTGCATGATCACCCCGCACATCATGATCCCGCTGGTCGGCGAGGTCAAGGAGCTGAAGTTCGTCAAGGACGTTGTGGTCAAGGTCGCTGATGAGCTGATCGCTGCTGCTGGCGTTGACATGAAGTATCAGGTCGGTACCATGATCGAGATCCCCCGTGCAGCTCTGACTGCCGGCGAGATCGCCAAGGAGGCTGAGTTCTTCAGCTTCGGCACCAACGACCTGACCCAGATGACCTTCGGCTTCAGCCGTGATGACGCTGCCAAGTTCCTGGGCGCTTACTACGAGAACAAGATCTACGAGAGCGATCCGTTCCAGCACTTGGATCAGATCGGCGTGGGCAAGCTGGTCAAGATGGCTGCCCACGACGGCCGTGAGACCCGCCCCGATCTGGGCCTGGGCATCTGCGGTGAGCACGGCGGCGACCCCACGAGCGTGGAGTTCTGCCACAACGTCGGTCTGGACTATGTCAGCTGCTCTCCCTTCCGTGTGCCTATCGCACGTCTGGCCGCTGCGCAGGCTGCGATCAAAAATCCCAGAAAGTAAGATTGTTGCATGAAGATGCACTAATCGTGCAAAACATGGGAAGATAAACGTATGATAAACCTCCCCGGTGAAACTGAATGGTTTTGCCGGGGAGGTTTTTGTATATTAGGAGGAAAGTTATGAAACGAAAAGAATTGGAAGAGTTCAAGAAGAGATGGGAGGAAAATTTAGGTGGCCTTGGAGAAATGTTAAATAGTCCTTGGTTTGCAGTTTCAATAAAGTATGATGAAGCGGAAAAAAATAAGTGTTGTATTAAATTGGGACAATACGTTTTAAGATACTGGGCACAACTTCACGGGGTGGACTTATCGCCGTATGGCGACAAAGAAATTACAACGGATGAGTTTAAACAGGCAGTTACAAAGGCTCAAACTGAAATGAAAACAGATTTTGAAGGCGGTGAAGGAAACGCTGAAAATAACATATTAGATCAATTAAAACGAAGATTAAATATTATTTTATTTGGGACGACCAAACCAGAAGAAGATCAGAAAATCAAACTTGGAAAAAATGATTTGCTCAGTGCGTCAAATGTCGTTTTCTTTGATGAGCTATTAAAAACTGATGTGGGCGATCTTAAAATGATCATAGATGACAGAGAGATCGGTAATATAACGGGTGCACAAAAAAAGCACGTACATATAGAATACGAGGAGCACAATAAAAGAAAAAAACAAGAAATAGAATTGGACGATTACTATAAGGAAATGATAGTTCGTGGGCTTCGTTCACTAGAAAAAAATGAATGGATTAAAACCAGCCTTAAAAGAACTGCACAGAGTAGACTGGATTCATTATATCCACCCGAAACGCCAGATGAAGTAGAAGAAGATTCATATTTGACCGAATGTGGAGGATGGATAGTATTCAATGAGCTAGACTTAGAGTTGCGGTTATGTGAGAAGCACTTTCCACGAGCAAATTTAGTAAATAGAGAAACATATGATAAGATTTTAGAAGCACTCGTAGAGTGTAACGAAAAGGTGATTGACTGTGTGAGCGAGTTATGCGAGATAGATTGTAAAATGAATGGAACCAATATAGAAGATTGTCTATAAGCAAAAAGAACTACTAAGCTAGTTCTCAAAAAGACTAACAGAACCATTGCGTAGTATTAAAAGCGATACGCAATGGTTCTGTTAGTCTTTTTTGAAATGTGAATAAAGTGTTAATAAAAAAGCGCGAGAAATCCGAAAAAAGGGGGGTGCGTGGGGCTTTTTGAATGTGTGATGAGAAACTATAATAATTGGCGTGATGACGACGTGACCAACGTTGAATCACAAAAATAGTTGATTTGCGAGGTATTTATTATGCTACAGAAGAATTGCGAAAACGAGATTCGAGAGCTGAGCCGGGACCAACAGGAAATGTTGGATGAACACATCGACAGGCTGAATAAAGTTTTTAAGGGCAAGGACAACTATGCCGGCATTGCTGTAATGTCGGAAAAATATGCACCTGTTGTCCGCGAAAACAAGGAAGCTTATCCGCTCAATGAAATTCAGGTGATTATCAAAAAGAACGGAGAACCGTTTGTAAGATGCAGCTGGAAAAGTGATGAAGGAACAAGCAGTTTTCCGCTTCAGTTCAGCGCAAAAACTTCAAAATCTGGCCAAATCTCTGGGAGCGTTTTTGTTCGAGGACAAATGGAATCGCCTATTGTGATTGACAGCTCAGACGAGTTTGAACTGGATGGCTTTTACGAGCTGATGGTACACGCTTGCGATGAAGAGATGGGGTATCTCTGGGTCGGAGATGGAAAGAATGAGGGCTTGACCAGAATGGATTATCTCCTCTCTGGAAACCTTAATCGGAATCCTATTGAAAAGCTGATTGACCAGATGTATTTCCAGAATGCTACTTCGGAGGGTACGAACCATGAATAATCTGAACGGTAACAGAAAGAATGAATTTCGTCGGAAGCAAGAGGAGAAGCAGCGGAAGCTTGCTCTAAAAATCAAGGACGAAGCTGGCGAATTACGAGAGGGGAGCTTGAAGAGCGAGGAAGCCATTCCATCGCTTGACGAGCTTTGTGCAATGGGAGAGCGAGTTGAACAACAGACCACTTTTTCTGCAAAGGAGGCGATACGCAACAAAATCAAGGCAAGACGAGATGCTGAACGATACAAGACAACAAGCACGGACAGCGAAAAGTGGACTCCTAATCCGTTTGAAGATTCTAATGCAGCCGCTATAGAGTCTCCGAAAAATGAGGACACATTAAACACAACGAGAAAACACGCCGATGCCCAATCGACAAAATCAGCTGGGCTGAAAACCTCAAAACGGCGATCGATTGTGGAGATGGTTCAAAAGCTCAAAAAATATGTTCCCATCGTTGTCTGTGGAGATGTGTTGTACTATTACAACGGTTACTACTATGAAGCAATCGGCCTTGAGAAGCTGATAAAACTCTACCGAAAATACGTGGACTATGACCTTAACAACGAGCCGAGTCTATATGCGTACAAAGACTTGTATCAGTGTTGCACCACTGATCCGGAATTGGAACGTAGTGAGCCAGAGAACCAATCTATCCATGCACCTTTAGAAAATGGCGTCTATGATCTGATGAAGAAAGAGCTGAAGCCGCATGACCCAAGACGGTTGATTTTTACCTATATCAAGGCGAGCTACGATGAATCGGCAGAATGTCCGGTATTCAATAGCTTCTTAAAGCAGATTACGCATGGAAATCCTCAACTGGAGGAGCGTTTTTGGATGGCGATTGGATACCTGATGATTTATCCGGCACGAGGCAAGTTCTTCATTGTTATGGGTTATGCCAGAGACAGCGGCAAGAGCGTACTGGGTAACTTTATCCAACGGTTATATCCGAAGGAAAGTGTCGGTAATCTGCGACTTCAAGAAATGAAAGGAACGTTTTCATCAATGTCTTTCCTTAATGCGGTAATCAATCTTGAGTTGGATATGCCAAATGCGAAGCTCAATGCAGAAGTAGCTTCACGGCTTAAACAGATTACAGGCGGAGACTCTATTACGGTGCAACGCAAATATCTCAGCCCAGTAACATTAACAAGGCGAATTAAGTTTGTCTTTGCCGGAAATTATCCACTTTGTATTGACGGTGAGGACGATGCTCTTCAAAAACGGATTGTGTTTCTTCCTTTCAATGAATCCATCCCGGATGACCAGCAGGACCCTTACTTGGAGGATAAAATCTGGGATGAGCGAGATGCCATTGTTACCAAGTCCCTGCATTATGCACGAAAACTGGTGAAGCTTAACTACAAGTTCCCAGAAATTCCGCAGGTGGACGACGCAAAGTGCATTGTCAGAGACTCTATTGCGAAGACCGTAGGAAAATTTGTACAGGAAAGCTGTGATATGAGCGAGCCGAAAGCGGTGACTGCTACAGAAGACCTGTATAATGCCTACTTTGACTACTGCAAGGAGAAGGATATATGGGCGTGTAGCCAAACGGCGTTCACAAAAGGACTTACCCAAATGGGGCTGAAGCATACTCGTTCCCGGTGTACAGGAAAGGATATGATTGTCCGAAAGAATCCGGTATCTGCTTTCCAAGGAATCAAGCTCCGTCCGTAACTTCTGATTCTTCGATGATACGTTATACCTCTGACTCTAAGCACCATTAACGATAACCAAGGGAGGTATCACAATGCTGGAAATTGACGAAAAGGCGATGGCCTATTGTCTGGTGGAAGCTCTCTTTGCAGCAGGGGTAATCAACCTGCCCACCTATCAGAACTTCCTTCGGATGAAGCGTGAGCAGGAGGAGGAACCGCCTGCTAAGGCTTCGTAAACAACAGAGAAAGGCTCTGGTGGAGGGGATTCTGCCAGAGCCTTTCTTTTTGCCGCAGAAAAGAGTCAGAGACAGTGGAGGTTAAATTTTATGAGAGTAGCCGTGTACGCTCGTGTTTCAACCGAACATGAAGCGCAAATCAACGCACTAGAAAATCAGTTGGAGTGGTATAAAATCGAATGTTCCCGGCATTCGGACTGGGAAATCGTGGAGGTCTACGTAGACCAAGGCATCACCGGAACACAAGCACAGAAGCGGCCAGAGTTTTTGCGCATGATGGAAGATGCTCAGAAGGGCAAATTTGACCTAATCATTACTCGCGAAGTGAGTCGCTTTGCACGAAATACAGTTGATACGCTGTCCTACACACGGGAGTTGAAAGCACGTGGGGTGGACGTATTTTTCATCAACGATGGTATCAACACGGCGACCAACGATGGCGAACTTCGGCTGACGATCATGTCTTCTATGGCACAAGATGAGAGTCGCAAAATTTCAGAGCGCGTGAAGGCTGGGCAGAAAATCAGCCGGGAGAAGCACGTTTTATATGGCAGCGGAAACATCTTAGGATACCGCAGGGAGAACGGAACCTATGTTCCTGACCCTGACCAAGCTGAAACGGTAAGACTGATTTTCCAAATGTATTCTACCGGGGAAAATGGGTTGGTTAAAATCGTAAACGAATTATACCGCCTTGGCCGATTGGATGCAGGCGGCCATGTTTCGTGGGACGCTTCCAAGGTGAGCAGAGTTCTACATAATGCAACCTATAAAGGGTGCATCTGTTACAATAAATCCCACAGCGACGGATATTTGACGCAGAAACGTGTTAAAAATCTGGACGAGAGCAGCTACATCTATGTGAAAGGCGACTTTGAGCCTTTGGTATCAGAAGAAATGTGGGATAGATGTCAGCAAATTTTGGCATCGAAATCAACACGGGTAATAGATGAAAATGGAAAAAAGCACAAGTATATGAGAAATACACCAAAGTCAGTCTGGACGGCAAAACTGCGGTGCAGCTGTGGCGCAGGATTTATCCAGTTCAAGTGGCGTGTAAATCGGGATGGTGCAGTAGTTCATGGATTTCAGTGTTATCGCCGTACCCGTAGGCCAAGCATCAGCTATTTGCAGGAGCATGGCTTGGACTTGGGAATTAGCTGCCAAATCAGAGCAATCTGTGAGTGGAAGCTGGACTTGATGGCAGCAAAGGTATTTGAACATCTCACCTTTGACAAGGGCAAAACAGTCAAAGAGGTCTATAAAATTTTGAACCGCTGCATGGCAGAAGAAAAGACTGTCCGCATTTCCAGAAAGGCGATGCTGGAAAACAGCATCGCCAGACAGAGGGAGCGTCTGGATAAGTACATAGACCTGTGTGCAGACGGAATCATCACAAAACAGGAATTGGCAGAGCGGCGGAAGGGATTGGATGCGCAGATTGCAGAATTGCAATCTCAATATGAGAATGTGGAACAGGAGGATGAGCGCAGTGGAACCCTTGATATGAATTTAATTGCGCAGAAGTTGGATGAGTGGCAGAAGGCATCTAGAAATGATGTTAACCGGGAGCTTATCAATAGCTGTGTGGCGCAGATCACGCCGCTGACGAACGAGGAGTATCGCTGGGTGCTTGATTTCCAACTGACAGAAGTGCAGAGTCGAAATAGTGCTACTTGTACGTTGGATGGCTTTATGGAGATGGCTCGTTTTAGGATTTCTTTTGAAGAAGCTAAGGCTTTTAAGGCTTCCCGGAATCAGGGAATTCGTAAAAATGAGTGGCATGACCTCACGGTAGCCGTGGGTATCCGCACAAAAACTTGACCGTAAAGTACTGTGCCAGCTGTGCCGGATGTGTCAGAATTTTTGAGAAACCTTTATTATATATTATCTATTATCCCTATCGCTTTATCTAAGAGAGAAAATAGAGTAGAAGGGATAAAAATAAAGAAATATATAGAGAGTTTCATAAAAACCTGACACATTTGACACACCTGACACAAGACAAAGCGTATCTGAAAAAATTACAGTTATATATTATCTTTGTAGAAAGACCTGTGAGCAGTTTGATTCTGTCCACAGGTCTTTACTTTTTGCTTGAAAAATGGAGGAAAAACAATGGCTGATATTATGGTAAAGATTCTGATGAAGGGTGCAAAAGCAATCGGGAAAACTGCTGTAATACTCATTATTTGGATCGCCCATAAACTCGAAAACAAGTAATCACATTAAAATTTTAGGAGGTAGTAGTTATGTCTGCAAATGTTGAAACCATGTTCTCTGTCCGTGAAACCCCTTGGCACGGTCTTGGCCGCATCGTGATGGATGCCCCTGCAAGCCGTGAAGCCTTGGAGCTGGCTGGTCTGGATTGGCAGGTGGAAAGCCGCAACATCTATTCCGGCACGGGTGCTATGATCCCCGGCTATCGTGCCAATGTCCGCAGCACGGATGAAGCTGTTCTGGGCGTGGTGTCTGACCGCTACCGCATTGTGCAGAACGAAGAAGCGTTCCAGTTCACGGATGACCTGCTGGGTGAGGGCGTTACTTACGAAACTGCCGGTTCCTTGCAGGGCGGCAAGAAAGTCTGGATGCTGGCGAAGCTGCCGGAGAAATACATCATCGCCGGAGACGAAGTGACCCCCTATCTTGTGTTCTTCAACAGTCGCGATGGCAGTTCTGGTGTCAAGGTCGCTATGACCCCTGTTCGTGTTGTCTGCCAGAACACCCTGAATCTGGCTCTGGGCACGGCAAAGCGCATCTGGACTGCTCGCCACACCGAAAATGTTCTGCTCCGGGTGCAGGATGCCCGTGAGACCTTACAGCTTGCCAACAGCTACATGGGGGAGCTGGGCAAAGGTATCCATGAGCTGACCACCATCAAGCTGTCTGACCGCAAGGTGCAGGAGTTCATCAATGAGTTCTTTCCTGTCACCGAAGATCTGACCGATGGCCAGCGGAAGAACAACCTGCGCTTGCAGGAAGACTTGAAGGCTCGCTACTACAATGCACCTGATCTGGAATGGGTTGGCAAGAACGGCTGGCGGTTCGTGAACGCTGTTTCGGATTTTGCTACCCATGCAGACCCTATCCGTAAAACTCGCAACTACAACGAAAATCTGTTCCTGCGCACCGCAGAGGGCAACCCCATGATCGACAAGGCTTACAAGATGGTGCTGGCAGCAGCATAAAGGAGGACGTATGAACGATGTGAGCAACCGGGCTGTCCGGGAATTTTCTGAGTTCCTGAACATCATCGAAGCCGATTTTCCAAAGCCTACTTGCACCACGGCATACGAGATCACGATGAAAAGCACCATTGTCAGTGCTTTAATCACGCTGGACATCGAAAAACAGATGGACGAGCGTTTCTGGAACCATCTCCGGGTGCAGCGAAACATTCTGGATTTCCTGTATGCCCTGTGGCTGGATGATGACCGCACTTTGGTGGACGAGTTTTCCACTATTATGAAGGACTTGGTGGAATACGATTTTGAAATCACCGATAAAAATATGAAGCAGGAGTTGAATATTGCATGAAACGATTGATTTCCACAATAAATCTGTCCAAAGAAGAGTGGCTGCGCTATCGAAAGTGTGGTATCACTGGCACGGATGCTGGGGCCATTTTGGGCCTGAATCCGTACCGCTCTGCATTTCAGGTGTATCACGATAAAATCAGCGATACCATTGAAAATATCGACAGCGAAGCTATGCGGCAGGGCCGGGACTTGGAAGAGTATGTGGCACAGCGATTCACCGAAGCCACTGGGCTAAAAGTTCGCAGAGCCAATGCTATCTACCAGAACGAGGAACATCCGCTTCTTCTGGCGGATTTTGACCGCCTGATCGTTGGACAGAAAGCAGGATTGGAATGCAAGACGGTTTCACCGTTCTCTGCGGATAAGTGGGCAGATGGTAAAATTCCTGCACACTACATGGCGCAGGTCAATCATTATCTGGCCGTCAGTGGTTTCGACTGCTGGTATATTGCTGCTCTGATTTTCGGAAAAGAGCTGGTAATTCATAAAATTATCAGTGATAAGGCTGTTTTGGATAATCTCATTGCCGAAGAAGAGCATTTTTGGAAGTACAATGTGATGCCTGAGATTGCGCCTACACCTACCGGAAGCGAGGGAGATACACAGCAAATCAACCAGATGTATTTTGACGATGATAAAAGCAAAACGGCTGATTTGAATGCAGTTCGTGACCTGCTGGACAAACGACAGTCTCTTTCTGACCAAATCGAACAGCTGGAGCAGGAAAAGACTGCGATTGAACAGCAAGTGAAGCTGGAAATGCAGGATGCCGCCTACGGTACAGCTCCCGGCTATAAGGTGTCGTGGGTGTCCTCTGAAAGTAAGCGTGTGGATTCCCAGCGGTTGAAGAAAGAACAGCCGGACATTTTTAATCGGTACAGTAAAAATGTGAGCAGTCGCAGATTTACTATCATTCATGCGGCATAAGTTTTGGATATGGCGGCAGGAAATTACTTTCCTGCCGTCTTTTTTATGGGAGGTTTATTATGGCTACTGAAAATCCGTTCGTAAAATTATTTAGCATCGACTTCAAAGACCATGTGGAAGTCAAAAAATCTGGAAATACTGAACTGAAATATGTGAGCTGGGCGTATGCTTGGGCAGAGGTGAAGAAGCTGTATCCTTCTGCCAGCTATGAGGTCAAAAAGTTCAACGGTTTGCCCTATGTCTATGATCCTATCACCGGATTCATGGTCTATACATCCGTTACCATTGAGGGCGTTTCGCATGAGATGTGGCTGCCTGTACTGGATGGCGCAAACAAGGCCATGAAAGCTGTGCCTTACACCTACACCACCCCGAAATGGGAATATAACCAGCAGACGCGCCGCCGTGAGAAAGTCGGCATGGAAGAACGCACCGTAGAAGCCGCTTCCATGTTTGATGTAAACAAGGCCATCATGCGCTGTCTGGTAAAAAATTTGGCGATGTTTGGCCTTGGCCTGTATGTCTATGCCGGGGAGGATTTGCCGGAAGATGCTGCACAGCAGTCAGATGCAGAATCCCAAAAGCAAACGAAGCCGCAATCCACCAGTCAGAAGCAGGAACAGCCGCCCATGCCCTGCATCTGTGTCCGCTGTAATCAGCCCATCAAACGAGTAAAGCTGAAAGATGGCTCTATCATGCAGGCGGCAGAGTTTGCGAATACCCATGAGGGAATGTGCGTTGACTGCTATAAAGCTACCCGACTTAATGTGGCATAAAGGAGAAATTTATATGTCTTGCAATGCGATGACCGAACACTATGAAGAAATCACTGTCTGCGGAAAGCCTGCATTATTCACTAACTTCCGCATCAAAAGAGATACCGTCCCGGATAGTCTGTATGTCTACGATGTGCGGCATGATGATGACTGCCGAGGAATTCCCTGTGAGATTGCACCATTTATCATGGTCAATCACTGGGGAACGATTATTCTTGCAGAGCCGTTGGAGCTACCCGATGACGGACGGCGGTATATCGACGAAGAGACGGACTGGAACTATGACCCATTTGGAGGAGCAGAGAAAAATCAAAAGCCCTGTGTGACGGTGGGAGAGTTTATGAATCAGTATCTGAACCGTTGATAAGAGCGAGCCGTGTCGTTCCCTATAAAGTTCAAAAGTTATCGCAGGTGACGGACGGCGCGAACCGTTCGTCAACGGAGACAATCTTTTGAAGTTTATGAGGGATGACTAAGGCTCGCAGGAAAAAGTATTAAAAATGCCGTGGGTATAGAAAAGTATCAATCACAGCGTGATGAAACCGATTTGCTAAGGCAAATCGGTGACGCTAAAATGACGTTCGGCATTTTTGATACAGAAAGAAGGGTTATGAGTATTTACGGCTATTGCAGAATTTCCACTGTAAAACAGAGCATTGACCGTCAGGTTCGTAATATCAGGGCTGAATACCCGACAGTTCACATTGTGCAGGAAGCCTATACTGGAACTTCCATCCTCCGACCAGAATGGGGCAAGCTGTATCGGATTCTGAAAGATGGAGATACGGTGGTGCTCGATTCTGTCTCCCGAATGTCCAGAAATGCAGAAGAAGGATTTTCATTGTATGAGGATCTCTACCATAAGGGTGTCCGGTTGGTATTTCTGAAGGAGCATCACATTGATACCGAAACTTACAAAAAGGCCCTGTCGGGTAGCATTGCCATGACTGGAACAAATGTGGATTTTATCTTAAAAGGCATCAATGAATATCTGATGGCTTTGGCAAAGGAGCAGATTAAGCTGGCATTTGAGCAATCCGAAAAAGAGGTGGCAGACCTGCACCAGCGTACTCGTGAAGGACTGGTAACAGCAAAGCTGAATGGAAAACAGGTTGGCCGTAAGAAAGGTGCTGGATTTGAAACCAAGAAGTCCAAAGCCGCCAAAGAGAAAATCCGTATTCATTGCAGGACTTTCGGCGGCACATTGGATGATGTGGAATGCATGAAGCTAACTGGACTTGCCCGGAATACCTATTATAAATATAAGCGGCAGATTCGGGCTGGATTGGCTGACGAGGGAAAAACTTAAGAAGGGAAAGTTGTTATGAATAACGAAAAATGTGTAAAAGATGAATCTTGTAGCGAATTTACAAAAGAGGAACAAGAAGAATTTTTGAATTTGCTGGGTCGCATAACCCCGGAACAGCGTGAAGCACTGAAAAAAGTTCTGAAGTCCTTTACTTAATGAAGAAGGATGCCGAGTGACACAATGACCGCTCGGCATCCTTCTTTTTTGTAAATGTGCATATCATTCGGGTAAAAATGCTTGGATCAAATCCAAGATAGCAGTTCTTTGTGAAGGAGAAAGCCTATCCCAAGTGGTTAAGAGGGATTTCTGCTCCTCTGTCAAATGGTGAACAGCAGCATCCTCTTCAAAAAACTGTGAGAGAGTGATACCAAGGCCATGACAAATTTTTTCAATCGAGGTTACGTTGGGCTGAAGGTTTCTTCTGCGCCATGTTGATAAGGTCGATTGCGTCAGACCAGAGTTCTCGGCAAGGGTGTATTCAGACCATCCACGAGCTAACCGCTCCCGGTCAATTCTTCCCAGAATGTCAAAGTTCGGTTTCTCGCGTTCCATGTCATTGCCCTCCTTAGATAAATCGTAGTGCCACTTACGATTTTAAGTGTGGATGCCTTGACAGGTAATTCTATAAATCGTATAATTTTAACAAGATAAATCGTAATAATGAGCAGCGATTTTGTCTTTTTTGATATGAAATGCCCATAAACTGCAAAGGAGAGCATGTAGCTATGGCAGATTTTTGCTATTTTTGCAAGAAGAAAATTGGCTTTTTTGATACATCATCAAGAACGGCTTTTGCCCAGACCGTATGCGGAAATTGTGTAAACAAAGTCAATCGCATTGCAACTCTATACAATAGGGAATTTTCGGAATACACGCTATATTCACTGGAAGATGCCGGAAAGATCCTAGAGAAAGCACCATCTTTTGAAATGTATATAAGTAGGTATTTGAAAATTCGTGCTGAATATGAGCCACAAATTCAACATTACCAAGAATTGGCTGAAAAAGAGAAAAAGACACTAAAGGAAATCGAAAAAGGCATGGATGATGACAGAAGAGAATACGAAGCTGAACTGAAAGAATGTGAAAAGGAATGGAAAGCAGAGCGTGCATCTTCTGACTATAAAAATGAACTTAAGGAGTATGAAAAAGCAAGACGAAGAGGCGATGAAGTAGCAGCACGCACCTTGAAGAGACTTATGGATGCTGTTGATGACAGCTATCGAGCGGAGGTTGAAGAAAAGCAGAATTTATATAATAGGTCTCAAAGAGAACCACTTGAGGTATGTGAAGAGTGGAAAAGCATTGTTAAATGCTACGAAGCGATAGTTAATCGATTGAGAAATTATCAGGCGGTTAAAGAGTATGTTTTTCGTGTGACGGAGGTTCCATCGGAAAAGCTAGTCCTAGGACATGAGATAGAAAGGCGGTCAGAAGAAAAAAGCGAAGGCAGAGAATATATTCTGTTGTATTTGAAGAAAATCCTTAAGGTTGATGAGTCGCGATTGCAAGAGGCAGCGAATAATGATGTGATTCTCGCAGAATTTGGAAAAAGCTGGATAAATAGTGGAGTTGAAAAACTACTTATTAAGGAGCGACTAAATGAAGGAAGCATAGAAAGACTTCAGCATGCAATTGAATCGCATAAAATTCTGCTAAGTACTGTAAGCGATCCGGATATTCTTAGACGAGCGGAAGATGCGATGGATGAATCTGAAAAAACTTTAGATGAGTGTATGAAAACGCGGGGTGATTTAGATAAAGAATTTAACCGTAAAGATTTAGAATTAAAAGCGGCATTTAATCGATTGACGGAACCAGATACTCGGAAGCTGGCTTCAGAAAACAATACCAATAGTGCAAACATAGTAAAAGCTACAACTACAAAGCAATCGAATAACAGTCAAACGGTAACAATAGCACAACCTGCCGCAGTAAAACCGAGTGAAAAACAGGAAAAAGGTGTTACTTGCGGTAACTGTGGGAAGGAAAACAAAGATGGAGCTAAATTCTGTCGGTATTGCGGAACACCGCTTATTGCCAATTCCATCCGGTTTTGCACGGAATGTGGACATAAAATAAGACCGGGGGGAAAATTTTGCCCTGCGTGCGGTACGAAAGTTGAAGATTAAAAGAAATGGGTGATGTAAAATGAGCAAAAAATGTATTTACTGTGGTGCTGAGTTAGAAGACGATGACCTTTTTTGTGATGTATGTGGTCGGAAGCAAGAAGAGAACACTTCACACAAGGCAGTACAGACGCCATCACACGAAGAAACTTCAGCTGTAGAAGAAAAGACTAAGGAAGAGGTCGTTTTAGATGTTTCCCAAGCTACGGAGCCAGAGCCTCAGCAAGCATCCGAGGCAAAAGATATAGTAGAAGTGAAGATGTCAGAACCTGAAAAGGCAGAAGAAAAGCCTGAACAGAAAAGTGAAAAAGTATTAAGAGATGATGCTGCTAAAACTGTGACAACGCAACCTAAAAGTGGCATACGAAAAGTCAGGGATATTGTGCTTTGGATTTTGACCGTTGTTATGGTTCTTTCGGTGGTTGTAGCCGTAATATCCGGGATGGGTGTAATGTCAGTGGCGTATATTATCGCAGCTGTTGTTCTTTGTCCAAAGTTTAAACCGGAAATGGGTTTCTGGAAACGCATTTTGATTATGTTTGGAGCGTGGATTGCGGTCTCGGTAGTGCTTGCTATACTTTGATTAACGTAAAAAGAGCATTGCGGAGGAACAGATGAAAGATTACTATAAAATCTTACAAGTAGCATCTGATGCGTCACCAGAAGTAATTCAGATGGCATACAAGGCTCTTGCAAAAAAATATCACCCGGACTTAAATCCGGGACAGGAAGAAGCAATGCAAGAGAAAATGAAAGATCTGAATGAAGCTTATGAAATTTTGTCGGATAAAGATAAAAGATGGCAATATAATCAGAGCTTTTATCAAAATGAAGAATCGTCACATTACTCGGAATCGGAACCGCCAAGAAACTCTTGGACAGAATCATCGTATAGAGCACAAGCGGAAACAGCATCACAAGGCAGTGAAACTACTTCAGGAAAAGGCTGCGCAAGGACTGGCTGCGGATGTTTGACTGTGTTTATTGTGATTTTTATGTTGATGGGTGTTGTAGGAAGTTTTTCGTTAACGAAAGAGAATAAATCAGCTTCTGCGTCAGAAGTAAGCACAGCGGCATCAATAAACGATCAGTCAGAGAGTAGGACGGAAGAAACCATGCCCATTAGTAATGAGACAAAGGCTTCCTCTGAAATTCAGAATGGTCCAATCTATAACTCCGTTGATCCGCCTGATTCTACTGATTCTAGGCAAGAAATTCTGGTGGAGGCAACCGGGAGTAATGCAATGCTGACGCTCTGGACATATCGGGATGGTCAATGGGTCGAGGACATGAGCACTACAGCAGCGATTGGCTCAGATGGGCTTACAACGAATAAGACGGAAGGCGACCACATGACACCAGAGGGAACGTTTCCAATCTATTTTGCTTTCTCTACAAAAGCAAAAAATACAAAAATCGCTTTTGAAACAATTAGTGAGGATAGCGTATGGGTGTGTGATCCAGAGTCTGTCTACTATAATACCCTTCAATCTAAGAATAATCCCGATAAAGATTGGGCAGATAAAGGCGGAGCAGAGAATATGTACCCCAAATTCTCGAAAGGTTCTTCAAATGCCTGTATTTGTTTCGGCTTTAATGGAGATGGCTGGAGTCCATATGGTGCAGTAGCTTACGGCGGATCGGCACTCTTCATTGATGGTGTTGGTGAGAATGGTAAAATGAACTCTGGATATGGTGATATTAAGATTTCCGGTAAGGATATGACAAAGCTGTTGTCGTATCTGGACTCTGACTATAACCCAACGATTACTATTCGAGCAGCGCAATAAGCTGCAAAAAGACCACCGCTTTCATTTATGATAGAAAGCGGTGGTCTTTCACTATCGGAAAAAACTTATAAATCACTGATGAGAATAAAATTTTCTAAAATGATAGAATAAAAACTGAAAATGAGGTATACTAATAGCGGGAAGGAGTTGAAAAAATGCTTTGCCAGTTTTCTTTTCAGAATTTTAAGTCTTATAAGGATGAAACAACATTTGATTTCCGTGCAATGGCGATTCCGGAGTTTCAAGATGCATTGATCCGACAGGAGAAAGCAGAAGACTTACTTCCGGTCAGTGCAGTCTACGGCCCCAATGGTGGCGGTAAGACGAATCTGCTTCAGGCATTCTTTTGCCTGATTAACCTTGTTGTGAAGCCGATTCATGCATTGGAGAAGAATCGGCAGCCAATGATTTTCCAGCAGGGCAGCAGTGCGGCTCCCTTTATGCTGGATGAAAGTTCTGCGAATGAACCTACGATTTTTCAGGTGTTCTTCCGTGTAGACGAGAAGGAATACCAGTATTACATTTCGCTCAAGGAAGAAATTGTTTTTGAGTCGCTGCTGTGGCGCACTCTTGGCGGCAAGAAGACGGGCCTGATTTTTGAGCGAGACGGTCAGAAGATTGAATTGGGTGCGAGCATCAGTAAGGCGAGCATCAATCTGGATGTCAATCCGAAGATGCCGTACCTTTCTTTTTTGGCGATCAACTACAATATCCCTGTGATTGCAGAAGTGCAGAATTGGTTTGAATCCTGTATTACACAGAGCTACGCAAACCCCAGAGCAGAAAACATTGTGCTGGTGTCCAAGAGTGAGACGACTAAGGAAAGCCTGATTCATGCACTGAATGATGTAGGTATTGATTTGTCCGGTTATCGCTATGATGAAGATAGCAAGCACCTGTTCACGCAAAGAACGATCAACGGCAAGGTCTACGAGCTTCCCTTTGAAGCAGAGTCGGATGGAACCAAGAAAATGATTGCAGCCTTGCCGGTTCTGATGGTAGCATTGCAGGAAGGCCGCACAGTGGTTGTGGACGAACTGGATGCCAAGCTGCATCCGAAGCTGCTTCGGTATGTGATTCAGATGTTCAAGAACCCGGAACTGAATAAGAAGGGCGCACAACTGCTATTTAGCTCGCACGACCTGACTACGATGAAGAATACAGTTTTCCGTCGTGATGAAATTTGGTTTGCCGCAATGAATGACAATCATGAGAGCGAAATTTATTCGCTTTACGAATTCCGGCAGGAGGACAATACTCGCGTCAAGAGCACAGCGGCCTTTGACAAGCAGTATCTGGAAGGCCGATATGGCGCAGACCCATACCTCTCTAATATGCTGACAGGGAGGGACTGGGCATGAGTTTGAAGCCTCCGAAAAAGAGTGACCTTGGAAAAAGCTGGATGAAGAATCGCCGTGATAAGGCGAGGATGATTCAGCCGGAATACCACTTGATTGCATCTGAAGGTACAGAAACCGAGCCGCAGTATTTTGGCGCAATTCAGAAAATCATCAATGCTAAGTACCGTGATAGAATCCAGCTAAAGGTAGAGGGCATTGGCGACAATACGGTGAATCTGTTGATGAAAGCTCGTCAATACGTTCAGAATAACGGCATTGTGTTTAAGCACGTCTGGATTGTCTATGACACAGATGATTTTCCGGCAGAAAATATTGACATGGTAGCACAGCTGTGCGAAGAATACAGTACACAAGGTGAGACGATTTACCATGCTGTATGGTCGAACCAGTGTGTGGAACTGTGGTATTTGCTACATTTTATTTATATGGATACTGATATTGACAGATCTCGTTACTGGCCGAAGCTGAGCGATTGGCTGAAAAACATTGGTGCAGGGAGTTACGAGAAGAACCGCCCGGATATGTATGAAGTGCTGCGACCTTACATGGACATTGCGATTGCCAATGCAAAGCGATTGGACAAGCAAAATGAAGGACGGAAACCCTCTGAGTCAGCACCCGGAACGAAAGTTTACGAACTGGTTGAGATGTTGAGACCTTATCTTTTGGACACGCAGTGACTTTGACGCTGGAAAGGAGGCACACGCAATATGTGTGATGTGCTTGATAAAGTGGAAAACCGTGGCATTGCCAAGGGAAAAATTGAGGGCGAAATGGAAGGCAAGGCACAGGTGACAACTCTTATGAAGAAGCTTTTTGAACAGAATCGCATCGACGATGCGAAAAAGGCTTCCGAGGATGCAGCATATTGTGACCGTCTGCTGAAGGAATTTGGAATCAATTAAAAAAGCATTTGTCAAAATTGCAGTTGAGGCGTCTCGAAAACAAAACTTGAATAGTATAAAGCAGATGAAGGCTCTTGACTTCAGGAGGTCAAGAGCCTTTTACGTCTTGTTTTGTGAGCAGAAAGAAGGTACAATAATAGCAAGTGACTCACATCTGCGAGGTGATACGATGCTGAACATCTACTTTGGGGATATGCCAGAAGCAGTCTACAATACGTCGGTTTATTTCAACTACACTTATGAGGATGAATGGCTGACTTCTGATTTCGCAAAAGAAGTTATCAAAAAAATTGACAAATCCAATGTTCTGGGGCCTCATGCAATCGAAAGCCCGGTTTTAGGTGTAATTCCGCCGGAGAACCTGTCTGGCGGCACGAAAACGCTTCTGTTGATGGCAAATGATCCGGAAAAGGTATTCAATGCCTCGACTTGCGGTGACAACTGCGCACCCTTTATTCTCAAATTAGCTAAGAAAAAAGACCTGACGATCAATCTACGTCACCTGATGGATTTTGGAAAGAAAAAATTCCCTGTGGATGTAAAAGTTTTGAATACAGGTGATGTGGTGCACAACATGGAAGAATTGATGCCGATTGCATTCGAGTTCGTATGAGGCTATAAAATGAAGGGTAAACATAAAATCGAAGTTCGGAGCAAACGAATAGTTTTTACCATAGAATTGGAACGCAACATCACGATTCTGCGCGGTGACAGTGCAACAGGCAAGACGACGCTGGTTGAGATGCTGAGTGCCTATGAGAACTATGGCAGAAAAAGCGGCATTACGATCGTCTGTGACAAAACGTGCAGAGTCCTGTCCGGTGCGCTCTGGGAGGCTCAACTGAAAGACATTCAGGATGCTATCGTGTTCGTGGACGAAGGCAGCACTTTTGTTTCAAGCCTTGACTTTGCCCGTGCGATTCAGAAAACGGACAACTACTATGTGCTTGTGACGAGAGAAGATTTGAGTACCCTGCCGTACAGCGTAAATGCAATTCTGGAGCTGAAAAAGACGACCAGCCGATTTAAGCGGACCTATAATAAAGCATACCCCATTTACGATTCTCTGTCCGCCAGCGATGTGGAGCTGGGAAGCGTTGAGAAGCTTCTGACAGAGGATGCAAATTCCGGGTATCAGCTGTTTACAAAAGTCGGCGAGAAATACGGAATTGTCTGTATCCCTGCGGCAGGCAAAGATAACATCAAACAGAAGATCTTCCCAATGAAATCCGAGAAGGTTCTGGTAATTGCGGACGGTGCTGCGTTTGGCCCGCAGATGAACGACATTTATCGCCTGATGCAGGAGGACAACGCAAAGTTCAGCTTGTACCTGCCGGAATCGCTGGAATGGCTGCTTCTGAAAGCAGATTTGCTCGGACAGCCGGACATTATTGAAATCCTGCAACATCCGGCAGATTTCATCGAGAGCAGCGAATTCTTCAGTTGGGAGCGGTTCTTTACCAACTTGC
>OLQM01001398.1_pt1 | contig 26801 bp, 17 predicted proteins | sample 1673161 | NCBI WGS metagenome assembly OLQM01 (sample SAMEA3136761, study PRJEB25190) | human gut metagenome | reverse complement strand
CGACGCCCGTTTCGGTGATGGCCTTGGCATAGGCGCAGGCCGAACCGTCCATGATCGGGGTTTCGCCCGCGTCGATGTCGATTACGGCGTTGTCCACGCCCAGCGTCCAGAGCGCCGACATGATGTGTTCGATCGTGCTTACGCGGTGACCGCCGGATTCGATGGTCGTACCGCGCGAAGTGTCTACGACGTTGTCGCACAAGGCGGGAATTATGGGTTGACCCTCGATGTCCGTGCGGCGGAATACGATTCCGGTGTCCGCATCGGCGGGGTTCACGGTCATGGTCACTTTGACACCCGTATGGAGGCCCTTGCCGGAGAAAGAGATCGGGGCCTTCAGCGTTTGTTGTTTTGTCGACATAAGCAGTGTTTCTGAATATTTGCGCCCAAAGATATGAAAAAATCGTTAAAAAACGCTATTTTTGCTCAAAATTATGACAACCTCCGATGGCAGAGAATATACCCGACAATAAACCCAAGACGGTGCGCCGTCCGCGTCTCAAATTGCCGTTCGACAACCGCAAAGAGGATGCCGGCGTGTGGGCCTACGACCACCGCATCGGCTTGTGCGTGACCATTATAGCCTATCTTGTGCTGATGATCGCCTTCGTTTCGTCGAAGATCGTCGTCGGCCGCAGGCCCCACACGCAGGGAATGTTTATCGACCTGCAGACGCTGGCCGAACTGGAGAAGGAGCGCGACCGGCTCGAACAGCAGGTCCGCGAGCGGCAGCAGCAGGACCCGATAGACTGGAAAAGCGTTCAGAATCAGGTCTCCAACGAAAACGCCCTGAACGAGAAACTCCGCGACGACCGCGGCACCAACGCCGCGGCGCTGAACGACGCCGCGGCCGAAGCCGAGCGGCGCATGCAGGCCAACCGCGAAGCCTACGAGCAGGGGCTGGCAGAAGAGCGGGCCATCCGCGAGCGCAACGGCGCGGGGAAGGACGAGAAGCGTCAGGACCGCAAGGTCAAGGGCCGCGTGACGGTCTCCTTTTCGCTGACCGATCCGGTGCGCACCTCGCGCAGCCTCAATATCCCGGCCTACCGCTGCGAGGGCGGGGGCGACGTGGTCGTCGAAATCACGGTCAACCGTGCGGGCGAGGTGGTCAACGCCCGTGTGCAGAGCGGCGGCGACGAGTGCATGCGCGAATCGGCCCTGCGTGCGGCGCGGGTTTCGCGCTTCAATATCGACCAGTCGGCCCCTGCGCGCCAGCAGGGGACGATTACGTACATTTTTATCCCGCAATAAGTTCTTTTTGCCCGGCCGGAGTGGGATATTCCGCGGAAATTGTTAACTTTGCCGAAGTAAATTCCGGCTCGGACAGAGCGGTTTCGCCTGCGGCGATCCGATGCGGCCTGTATGCGGCCTGCGCCGTCTCTGTCTCCTGCCGCCGACCGAATCGGGCATGCGTAAAATTGTCGTCATACTGTTGGGCCTTTTCGGCTGTCTGCTCTTTTGCGGGGGCGGCGGTCGGACGCTTGCGCATGACGCAGGGCATGTCTCCGTCACGCTTTCGGTCGATCGCGCCTCCGACGCCGTGTGGCTTTGCGAGCGCGAATACAACGCCGACCTGAACCTGCCCCGCGTGCTTGGGGAGGTGTCGCCCGCTCCGGCCGCTCCGGTCTTCCAGCGCGGCGGTCATGCCGAATCCGGTCCGGCCGCCGACCGCTATGCCGCGGACCGGCACGCGAGGGGAAGCGCGAAAGCAACCTCGGAATTCAAATCTTCTGACCTGTCCGTCGGTCTGCATGCGGTGGATTACTATGTCTACCGTCTGCGCCGGCTCATTATTTAGCGAGTGTATTTTGCCGGGTTCTCTGATAAAATACTAACGTTTGATAATGAAAAGGATATGGATAAGAATAAAATCTGCGAGGCGCTGTACGCCTTGCCGGGAAATGTTGTGGTGAAACGCCGCAAGTTCCAACTGCTGCCCGCCGTGCTGTTTGTTGCCGGCGCAGCGATGATCGTAGTGAATAACATGTATGGCGCCGACCTCACGAACAACCTGCGTTCGTCGATCGTGTTCATCGGCGGAATTCTGGTAGTGGCAGGCATGATTATGGCTGCGGCTCAGATGTTCGGTTCGGGCGGGGCGCCTTTCCACCGGGAGGAGCGTTGTTTCCTGCTTTACGAGGAGCTTTATTTCGACCGCGGCATCCGCAGCGACGTGATGCAGGCCGTCTCGGACGGAGATGCGGAGCGTCTGCTCGGCATGAAACGTGCGCAGGTTCCGGCGCTGACGGTGGCCCTCTACCGCACGCCCGGCAACCGCTTCGCCGCCATGCAGGCTTTCGAATATGCGGATTTGGAGTACAAGCCGCTGACGGAGCTGAAGATCGCGGACAAAACGCAACCGAAGGCCGTCGGCAAAGCGCAGGCCTGAAAGAAAAAGATTAAGGAATGATAGACATCAGTGGTGAAAATGTAGTATTGGTAGGTGCGTTGCTGCTCTTCGTGGCGGTGATAGCGGGTAAGGTCGCGTATCGTTTCGGCGCACCCGCGCTGTTGCTTTTCCTCGGAGTCGGCATGCTGTTCGGCTTGAATTTCATCTCGTTCCGCTCGGTCGAGATGACCCAGTTCGTCGGTATGATCGCTTTGTGCATCATCCTCTTCACGGGAGGTATGGACACGAAGTTCTCGGAGATAAAACCCATCATCGGACCCGGCGTCGTGCTGGCTACGGCGGGGGTGGTCATGACGGCGTTCATACTGGCCTCGTTCGTGTGGCTGGTGGCTCCGTGGCTGGGGATCGAGATGCCGTTCGTACTGGCGCTGCTGCTCGCCTCCACGATGTCCTCGACCGACTCGGCTTCGGTTTTCTCGATCCTGCGAAGCAAGAAGCAGGGGTTGAAGCAGAACCTGCGGCCCCTGCTGGAGCTGGAGAGCGGCTCGAACGACCCGATGGCCTATATGATGACCATTCTGCTCATCAGCGTGGTGTCGCACAGTTCGGGCAGCGTGGGGATGGGTATGAGCGTGGTGTTTTTCGTCGTGCAGATGATCGTCGGCGCCCTGTCGGGGTACCTGATCGGCCGTCTGGCCGTCTGGACGATCAACCGCATCAACCTCGCTAACCATTCGCTCTACTCGGTGTTGCTGCTGGCGTTCATCTTTTTCTCGTTCGCCTTCACCGACCTGATCAAGGGCAACGGCTATCTTGCCGTCTACCTTTCGGGGCTGGTCGTCGGAAACTACAAGTTGCAGCAGAAACGTCCGCTGACGGTCTTCTTCGACGGTTTTACGTGGCTCATGCAGATCGTGATGTTCCTCACGCTGGGGCTGTTCGTCAACAGCAACGAACTGCTCGAACCCCGTGTGCTGATTCTGGGCGGACTGGTGGGGGCGTTCATGATTCTGGTGGCGCGCCCGCTGACGGTCTTCATCTGCATGGCCCCGTTCCGCAAGTTCACCACCAAGGCGCGGCTCTACGTGTCGTGGGTGGGACTGCGCGGCGCCGTGCCGATTCTCTTCGCCATCTATCCCCTAATGGCGCATGTGGAGAACGCGGGACTGCTGTTCAACGTCGTATTCCTCGGCACGATCATTTCGCTGCTGGTGCAGGGCACCACCGTGAGCGGCATGGCCAACCTGCTGGGGCTGGCTTACGAAGAGCGCGAATCGGCCTTCAGCGTCGATATGCATCAGGATATGAAGTCGGCCCTTACGGAGGTGGAGGTCAATGAGACGATGCTCGAAAGCGGGCACATGCTCAAGGACATCACGCTGCCGGAAAATACGCTGGTGATGATGGTCTGCCGCAACGGCGAGTATTTCGTGCCGCAGGGCAAGACCGAACTGCTGCTGGGCGACAAACTGCTGGTCATTTCGGACCGCAGCGAGGAGCTTGCGACCACTTATAAGGATATGGGTATCGACGACGTGATGAAGCTGGGATAGGCTTCGGCGGCGTCCGGCGCTCCGTATTCCGGAATTATCCTCCCGTGCGTGCAACGCACGGGAAATGTCCGGGATTAGTGACTTAACCTTTACGGACATTCTATGGTCCCGGCGGCCTTTTCGGTCGCCGGGACTTGTGTTCTCATAGGTTTCGGATATTCCGGTGCGGTGCCGGCTGTTCCCGGCCAGTTGTCTGTTGTTCCCGGCCAGTTGTCTGTTGTTCCCGGCCGGTTGTCTGTTGTTCCCGGCCGGTTGCCTGTTGTTCCCGGCCGGTTATCTGTTGTTTCCGACCAGTTGTCTGTTGTTCTCGTTCGGCTCTTGTTGTCTCGTCCGATACCGGTTGTCCTGCGCAGCTTGGGGTATCCCGTCCGCTTCCGGATATTTCCCGGCTGGAACCGGAGCTGCCTGCCGTCGCAGTTTGCAGAAAAAGAACCGAATGTTTGTGCCGTTCCGTATTTTTTCATATATTTAAGGGTGTCTTTTCGTGCAGGCGGAGACCTGCCGATTTTTGTGCGCCTATGAAAACCAAACGTCGGAAAATTCTATTGTTGTGCATGCAGGTGCTGCTTCCTGTAGTGCCGGGGCTTTGGACCGTGCTGTTCAGGCCCGAAACGGCGGCGCTTTCGCCGCGCATGCTGGTCACTTGGATGCTGTGCCTCAACCTGCTCTTCATCTTCATCTATTGGCGGCGTCTGGGCTGGTCGCGCAGCGAGCGGCTGGACACGGCCCTGCTGCTGGTGCTGTTCTGCTTCTTTCCGCTGCCCGGCCATTGGCTGCTCGACGGCATGCTTGACGGCAGTTTGTGGCTTCAGATCGCATTCTATTGCATGATGCAGGCCGGATTCTATGTGGCGATCGTGCTTGCGCCCGACTGGGTCGGCCGATTCCAGCAGCGCCGCTACGAGGAGCGCGTGTTGTCGGGCCGCGAGAAATTCGAATCCCGCAAGGAGGTGATGAAAGCCCGCGAGGAGCGTGAGAAGTCCGCGAACGGCTCGAAGTCCGGCGAAAAAAGATGACTGAATCCGGGGCCGGAATGCCAAGAGGCTGTCTGACGAGTTCTGATTTTACGATTTCACCCGCGCTGCAATACATTGCAGCGCGGGTGAATTGCATTTTCCGGAGGGTAAGCAGCCGTCTCTGCGGGACTGCCTGCCGTGCGGATCGGTTGCCCTTTGCGGCCGTTAGGGAGCGTGTCTGTGCGTGCGGTTTCGGGAAGCGGTTTTGTCTCAGTGTTTCAGCATCCGGCTCGAAAACGGGATGCGCCGGCCTTCGGAGTCGATGATTCCGGCCTCCAGTACGCCGCCGTTGGTGTCGAAGTAGCGCAGCGAGAAGGAGTGCACGCCGCGCCGCAGGGCGGCCTGTCCGCTGCGTTCGGTGCGGGAGTGCAGGCCGTCGTTGTCGACGACCGTTCGCCCGTCGATGGCGAGCGTGCTTCCGTCGTCGGAATAGGTGTAAAACGAATAGATGCCGTCGGCCGGAATGTCGATATAGCCGTCGCAGATCAATCCGATGTTGCCCGTCACGCCGTCGGGAATAACGACGCTGTCGGTGATGAAATTCGCCTGCAGGGGCGCTTCGTCAATATCCGCGCAGTTGTCGCCGTCGTAATCGTACCAGCGCACCAGCAGTCCGTTTTGCAGGTTCCCGGCATCGGCGCTCGGTTCGGCGTAGCGCGTGGGGCGGAACGAGGCCCGGCGAATCTCTGCCGCGACGCCGCGTCGGTTGTAGCAGCGCAGCGTGAGCGTGCAGCTGTCGGTGATGCTGAACGGCGCGGTGTAGCGTTGCGACGCGGTGTCGGGAACCGTTCCGTCGTGCGTGTAGTACAGTTCGGCCGATTCGGGCGGCAGCAGGCGCACCGTAGCGGCGCCGATGAAGACGTTGTCGTCGCAGACGCCCTCGACGTCGTCGAGCCGGTAGTTCCAGCCTGCGCGTTCCAACTGACGCAGGTGCAGGGGGAGACGGCGCCGGAAATCGGCGAAGTCCCGCTTTTCCGGAGCGCTCCATGCCGTCTCGGCCACGGCCAGCAGCCGCGGGAAGAGCCGCTCGCCCGCCGCGTCGGCCGTCGGGACATCCTCGGTCCACATGTTGGCCTGAATGCCGAGCAGGCCCTCTTCCCATGCCCGCAGGGATTCCGGAAGGGGTTCCCAGCCGTAAACCTTGCCGAGCGTGTTGCGGTCGAGTTCGCCGTTGAGGTAGAGAAATTCCGAAGGCGACTCAATGACGCGGTGTCCGTTCTGGAGCGCCGCGGTCAGGGTGGAGGGCATCCAGCTGCGCCACCACATCACCGCGCTCTGCGGGGTCAGCCCGTCTTCGGTGATCTCGTCCCAGCCGAGCAGCGTTTTGCCGTGTGCCGCCAGAAACTGCTCCGTTTCACGGGTGAACCATGCCTGCAGTTCGCCTGCGCCTTCCAGCTTCTCGGCCCGGATGCGCCGTTGGCAGTCCGGGCACGTCTCCCACGGCGTGCGCTCCACTTCGTCGCCTCCGATATGGACGTATTGCGACGGAAAGAGATCGAACAGCTCTGTCAGCACGTTTTTGCAGAATGCGATCGTGCTGTCGCGGCCGATGCAGAGCGGTGTCGAAAAGTGTTTGCCCCAGCCGCCGCGGCCGTCGCACGCCAGCTGCGGATAACAGCCGATGGCCGCCAGCGAGTGCCCCGGCAGGTCGATTTCGGGAATGACCTCGATGCCGCGCTGTGCCGCGTAAGCGACTATCTCGCGGATGTCGTCCTGCGTGTAGTAACCTCCGTAGCGGATTCCGCCCTGTTCGCGGCGTATGTTTTTCTCCGGGAGGAGGAATTTCGGATCGCGCTCGTCGGCCGCGCGCCGCAGGCAGACGCTGTCGTGTTTGTTCGGAGTGCGCCATGCCCCGCGCCGGGTCAGGAGCGGGTAGCGTTTGATTTCGATCCGCCACCCTTGGTCGTCGGTCAGGTGCAGGTGCAGGCGGTTGAACTTGTAGCAGGACAGCCGGTCCGTCAGCGACATGACCTCCTCCTTGGTGAAGAAGTGGCGCGCGACGTCGAGCATGAAGCCGCGCCATGCGAAGCGCGGGGCGTCGTCGATTTCGAGCGCCGGCAGCGATCCCTTTCCGGCCCATAGGAGCTGGCGCAGCGATGCCGCCGCCGAAACGACGCCCTCGCAGGAGCCGCCGCGCAGTTCGATCCGCGCCGGGGTGATTTTCAGGGTATAGCCCTGCTGCGGCAGTCGGGGATCGAGGGCGAGCGAAAGATTGGCGTTTTCGGCGTTCTGAGCCGCCGCGACGTTTTCCTCCCGGAAAAGCTGTACGAGATAGCCGGCCGCCGGGCGGAGCAGCGAGTCGGCCGGGGCGATGCGGATGCCGCCGCCGAGGTCGAACGTTCCCTGTCCCGCTTTTACGCAAAGGGGCGCCGGGATGATTTCGATGGCGGGGGAGTCTTTCCGGCAGGCCGCGAAGAGCAGGCAGCAGACCGGAAGCAGGTATGCAAAGTGTTTCATGACGTTATTCGAGTGTTACGGTTGTTTGCAGGCGGATATCTTGCGACGACGAGCCGACGGCGATGACGAAGTCGCCTTTTTCCACCACGCGGCGGCCCTGCGGGTCGATAAGCGCCAGCGCTTCGTCTCCGAGCGTAAAGCTTACCTGCCGTTGTTCGCCCGGTGCGAGCCGGATGCGCCGGAAGCCGCCGAGCTGTCTGGGCGGGCGTACCGTTGAGGCGACCATGTCCGAGATGTAGAGCTGTACGACTTCGTCGCCTTCGCGGTCCGAGGTGTTGCGTATGCGGCAGCTGACTTCGAGGACGTTGTCGCCGCTCTGCCGCGCTTCGAGGCCGCCGTATTCGAATGTCGAGTAACTCAGCCCGTAACCGAACGGATAGAGCGGCGCGGCCGTGAGATCGGTGTAGTCGTGGTTCGCAGGCCGTTTTTTGTTGTAGTAGACGGGAATTTGCCCTTCGGCGCGGGGAATGGTGATGGGCAGACGGCCCGCGGGGTTGTTGCGGCCCAAGATCGTCTCGGCGACGGCGTCGCCGCCCCGTGCGCCCGGATACCACGCCATCAGCAGGGCGTCGGCCTGTTCGGAGGCCCTGCTCAGGTCGAGCGGACGGCCTGCGATGCAGACCACGATAAGCGGCGTTCCCGTCGCCTTTATGCGCCGCAGCAGCTCTTCCTGTTCTCCGAGCAGCGCGAGCGTCGCTCGGTCGAAACCTTCGCCGCACTCCATGTCGCGCACCTCGTCGTGCGCGGCTTTGGCCGCGCCCGTTTGCAGGAATTCCGTGTCGAAGTCGCGGGCGCTCGATCCGCCGATGACCACGACCGCCGCATCTGCGCCGCGGGCCGCGGAGATGGCCGCCGCGATTTCCGACCGATCGCCGCCGCGCACCGTACAGCCGCGGCTGTAGACGACGCGGTCGCGCCCCAGCAGTTTTTCCAGCCCGTCCCGGACGGTGTTCGCCGTTGTCTGCTGGGCCGTATAATCCCCTAACTGGTTGTAGATGTTGTCTGCGTTGGGACCGATGACGGCTACCCGCCGCAGGCGCCGGGGATCGAGCGGCAGGGTGCCGCTGCGGTTTTCGAGCAGCGTCACCGACTGCCGGGCCGCTTCGAGCGCCAGCTCCGAGTGGGCGGCGCATCCGACCTCTGCGGCGGCAGCTTCGTCGATATAGGGGTTCTCGAACAGTCCCATTTCGAACTTCAGGGCCAGCACGCGCTCCACGGCCCGGTCGATCTCCGCTTCGGCGACGTCGCCCGCTTCCGCGGCCTCGCGGAGTGAGGCGAAGGCGCCGCCCTTCAGGTCTGCGTCCACGCCCGCCCGCAATGCCTGCACGGCGGCTTCCCAGACGCTTCCGGCCACGCCGTGCGTCTCGTGCAGCCCTTCGATGCTCAGCAGGTCGGAGACCACGAAGCCGTCGAAGCCCCATTCGCCGCGCAGGATGTCGGTCAGCATGCGGCGGTTGGCCGTGCAGGGAATGCCGTCCACCGAGTTGTAGGCCGTCATCACCGAGCGCGCTCCGGCCTTTACGGCCGCTTCGAACGGCGGCAGGTAGGTCTCGCGCAGTTCGCGTTCGCCCAGCAGGTTGTTTCCGCCGTTCTGGCCGCCCTCCGATGCGCCGTAGGCGATGAAGTGCTTGAGCGTCGAGAGGGCGTGCCGCGGCTGTGAGAGGTCGCCGGAACCCGTGCCGCGGACATAGGCTTCACCGATGCGCGCCGTCAGGTAACGGTCCTCGCCGTAGCTCTCTTCGGTGCGCGACCAGCGCGGGTCGCGCACGATGTCCAGCACGGGACCGTAACAGATATGTCCGCCCTGCAGGCGGATTTCGGCGGCGATGACCTCGCCCATGCGTTCGATCAGCTCCGGGTTCCATGTCGAAGCCTGTCCCGGCGCCGTGGGGAATGTCGTGGCCCCGATGGCCATGTGGCCGTGGGGGGCTTCCTCGGCGAGGAAGAGAGGAATGCCCAGCCGCGAGTGCTGCACGGCGTAGCGCTGCATTCGGTTGGCCAGCCGCGCCGCCAGCTGCGGGGTCAGCCCCGTCCGCAGGTCTTTCTGCGTCCACGGATCGGCGCGGAACGTACCCCACAACATGCCGATATGTCCGTTTTGCACCGCTTCGCGGAAAGCGTCGGTCAGACGGACCGAGTCGCCGTGCCGTTCGTACATCTCCCAGCCGTAAGGCGACGTCAGCTGTCCGATCTTCTCGTCGAGCGTCATCTCGGCCGTCAGCAGTTCGGCCCGTTTCTGCGGCGGAAGGCTTGTGTCGCGCCAGTCGGCGCTGCATGCCGCGGCGGCCGCGCACGCCGTCAGCAGTAAAAGTCGTTTCATAGGGGTTGCTGTTTTGTCCAGTCTGCGGGTTCGGGACCCATTTCGAAGCGGAGTTCCCCGCCTGCGGCGATCTCCGCGTAATCGATGTAATATTTCCGGTACGCTTCGCCGTTGAGCGTAATGCGCTGTATGTAGATGTTCTCCGGCGAGTTGTCCGCAGCCGTGATGCGGAATTCCCCGCCGCGGACCCGCAGCGTCGCGCCGTCTACGGCGGGCGAGCCGAAGAAGTAGCGGCCGCCGGCCGGCTCCGCCTGATACATGCCCAGCGCCGAGAGTACGTACCATGCCGACATCTGCCCGACGTCCTCGTTGCCGCAGAGTCCTTCCGGACGGTCGTGGTAGAGTTCGCCGAGGATGCGGCGCACCTTCTCGGCGCATTTCCACGGTTGCCCGATCATCGTGTAAATATAGGTTATGTGGTGGCTCGGCTCGTTGCCGTGGGCGTACTGGCCGATCAGCCCCGATATGTCGGGCGAAGCGTGCGCGCCCATGTCGCCTTCGGCGAGGAACAGCGAGTCGAGCTTCCCGACGAAGCGTTCCCGGCCGCCGAAGCACTCCATGAGTCCTTCGATGTCGTGCGGCACGAGCCATGTGTACTGCCATGCGTTGCCTTCGGTGTAGTCCTGCTCCATGTGGCGCGAGTGGAACGGATCGAAAGGCGTGCGCCATGCGCCCGACGCCGATCTGCCGCGGATAAACCCGGTCGAGGGGTCGAAATAGTGGCGGTAAGCCTTGCTGCGGGCGAGGAAATAGTCGTAATCCTCCCGTCTGCCTTCGCGCTGCGCGGTCTGCGCCAGCGCCCAGTCCGCGATGGCGTATTCGAGACAGTATCCGACCGATTCGTTGAACTCATAGGGAATATATCCGTACCTCTTGTAGAGGTCCAGCCCCCGGTCGTCGCGCATGGCCGAACTCTTCATCGCTTCGTAGGCTTTCGCCCGGTCGAAGCCGCCGAATCCTTTCAGCAGGGCGTCGGCCACCACGGGGATGGCCGGATTGCCGACCATGCAGTCGGTTTCGCAGCCCATCAGGTGCCAGACGGGAAGTTTGCCCTGCTGTTCGTGGATGCGCAGCATCGTATTGATCAGGTCGCCGACCTTTTCGGGATGGATGAGCGTCATCAGGGGATGCGCCGCGCGGTAGGTGTCCCAGAGCGAGAAGGTGGTGTAATTGGTGAAGGTCGTGTCGCGGCGGACCGCTCCGTCGGCGCCGCGGTAGTCGCCGTTCACGTCGCAGAAGAGCGACGGCGCGATCATGGTGTGGTAAAGCGCCGTGTAGAAGATCCGCCGCACCGCCGGATCGGCTGTTTCGATGCGGATTTTCGACAACTCGCCGTTCCATGCCCTGCGGGCGGCTTCGCGCACGGTTTCGAAATCCCAGCCGGGGCACTCCGCCTGCATGTTCCGCCGGGCGTTCTCCGCCGAGACGGCCGAAAGCCCGACCTTGACGGTGATGCGCTCGGCCTCCTCCGTCCGGAAACCGAAGCGTCCGTAGAGCTTCCGCCCGCGGGCCGAGCGGCCGTCGGCTGAGAGCGTATCCGCGCCGGTGAAGACGATCCGTTCGAAGGGCTTCGAGAATTCGGCGTGGAAGTAGACGCGCTGGTCGTCGGCCCAGCCCGTCGAATATCGCCAGCCCTCGACCGTACGGTCGCTGCATGCGGTGATGCCGCAGTCGGTGGACCGGTCCCAGCCCTGTCCGTTTTCGAGGTCGAGGACAATGCCCGCGTCGTCCGATGCGGGGAAGGCGTAGCGGCTCATTCCGACGCGCGGCGAGGCGGTCAGCTCGACGCCGATGCCGTAGCGCAGCAGGCGCGTGGCATAGTAGCCCGGTGCGCACCGTTCGTCGGCGCGGCTGAAACGGGACCACATGCCCGACGACGGATCGCCGGCCGTGCCGCGTCCCGGCGTGACTTCGCCGACGACCGGCATCAGCGAGATGTCGTTCAGGTCGCCGATGCCCGTGCCGCTCAGGTGCGTGTGGCCGAACCCGATGACGGTCGTGTCGGCGTAATTGTAGCCGGAGCACCAGTCCCATGTCTGCGGGATGCTCGTCGGACCGAGCTGTACGAACCCGAACGGGACGTTGGCGCCCATGAAGACGTGTCCGTGGTCGCCCGTGCCGATGTAGGGATCGACGTATTGCGTGTAATCCTCCGGCACGGCGGAACTGCATGCGCCGCAGAGCAGGGTGGCGATTGCCGGGAGAAAGATGATGCGTTTCATAATTCGTGTCGTTATACAGCGGATGCGGCGGACGCAGCCGCGCCGGCCTTCGCGGGTCCGGCGGCATACGGCCGCAGTCCGTGCCGTGAGCACGGTCGCGCTGTTATGTTTTTTATTGCCGTCTACCGGCCGACGATCTGTCCCTTGACCTCTACTGGGATCTCTTCGTCCTGCGTGCTGACGGTGCATTTCAGGACGAATTGTCCGTCCGGCATGTTTCGGGGATCGAGCGTGAATTCCAGCACCGCTTCCTTGCCGGGGGCGATTTCACCGGGTCCTGACAGGGCGAGGTGTCCGCTGTCGGTCCGGTAAGCCAGCCGCAAGGTTTTCGCGGAAGTGTTCAGCAGCCGGAGCTGCCGTGTGCGTTTGGGGTCGCTGCGGCTCAGCTGCCGCATGCCGATCGCCCTGTTGTCGGCGCGCAGCGCCGCGGAGAGTGCATAGGGGTATCTGATTTCGGCTTCGGGAATCCGGCTGATTACGTAGCCCTTGACGACCAGCGTGTTGAATTTCCGGTAATTGCCGTTGCCCGCGATGACCGTCAGCCCGATGGAAAAATCCCCGTACCGGTCTTTGGGGTCGAAAGTCACTTCGACGGTCCCTTTGCCGCCCGGCTTTACCGGCTTGCGGCTGAATTCGGGGCGCGCGCAGCCGCATTGGGTATGCACGTCGAGCAGCGTCACCTCTCTGTCTGCGATGTTCGTGTAATCGAAGCGCAGTTTTACCGTTCCGTCCGTTTCGGCTACCTTTCCCAGATTCTTCACCGGCTCTTCGAAATGCAGCAGCCGCGGATTGGCCGCCGGCGCCAGCAGCGGCGCCAGTATTGCCGCAGTGAGAGCCATTGCCTTGAACATGCGCATTAGTTTACTGTTTTTCGCCGTGACTGTCTACTTCCGCAGCCGGGAAAACCTGGGCCCCTGCCGCCGGAAAAGCGGCCGCCCGACCCTTCGATTGATTCGGATTACTCGATGACGGGGCATTTGATTTCGCCGGTCCATGTGGGATTCGACGAAGCCTTGCCGTGATAGCCGTTGCCGGAGAGATCGGCAAACGTCCTTCCGTCGTCTTCGACCTGATCCAGACGCCAGTAGCCGATAAGTCCTTCGGCCGTCGTCGGATCGACGTAGCACTGGTTGTTCTTGAGTTCGGTCGGCGTCAGGGCGCGTTTCCATACTCTGGCCTCGCTGACGTAACCGTTGAAGTAGCGGACGTCGGCGGCGGACATGCCGATGGCGAACGGACTGTTATAGTAGAATCCGAGATTGATGGCCTTGCTGCTTGACGAGTCTACGCTGATTTCGGCGTTGCCGTCGATGTAGATCGTCATTTCGGAGCCGTTGTCCACCACGGCGATGTGGTACCAGCGTCCCAGACTCAGGGCGTTCGGAGCCGTGATGGAGGTTCCGCGTCCGGCGAGCTGCAGCTGCGCGGGATTTTTGATGCTCTCGTCGCCGACGCGCAGCAGGAAGTTCTCCTCGACGCCGATCAGCGACGAGATCATATGTCCCGAAGTTCTCCAGCCGTTGGCATACATGCGGATTTCCATCGTGCAGGCCGGCAGATCTTTCAGCGCGGGATCGTCCACCATGCCGTCCATGGTTATATACCAGCTGTTCTTCAGGTTGATGCCGCGCGTGGTGGTGATCTGGCTGATGAAGATATACTGCGTTCTCGACGCTTCCAGAACGCCCATGCCGTTCGAGGTGCCCGTGATCTTCAGCGGCACGCAGTAGTTTGCGCCTTCGTCGAAATCGTCCATGGAGACGATTTCGAACGAGGAGGGCGTCGAGACGTTGGTGCCTTCGGCGATGGTTACGGCCTCGTCGGAGAGCCGGTAGCTGCCGGCGGGCAGCATCCGGTAGTCCGTGCCTTGCAGGGCGTTGTAGGCATCGACGGCCGCTGCGTCGACCGCCAGCGAAACCTGCACGTCGGCCGCCATCTTGCACGACGAGGTGACGGTGACGCCCATGGACGAAGGACCGTCGACGTACATGTTGGTGATGTTCGAATTTTCGGTACCCGTGAAATAGACCACGTCGGAATATTCCAGCGATTTCTGGCAGCCGGCGGCCAGTACGGCCGCGGAGAGCGCCAATCCGGAAAGAATATGATTGAATTTCATAGCTCTGTTTAGGTTTATTTTGCGTAAATGTTGAAGTCGCCGACGCCCATGTTGCTGCCGTACGATGCCGTGATACGGATGTACTTCATCTTCTGCGAACCGTAGAGCGCGACATAGGACGAGGGGACGTTTTTCAGCAGACTGCCGTCGGCGCTGGCCGCCGTGCCGAGTTCGGTGTAGTCTTCGCCGTTGAGACTGTATTCGATGGTTATGGCGTTGGGCTGGTAGTTCTGATACGATGCGTTGTCCGTGCGGGCCGTGATGCGGAGTCCCGTCATCTCGTACTCTTTGTTGAAGGTTATCGTAAACATGATGGGGCTTCCCCACGGACGCATGAAGGTGTCCGTGCTGTCGTCGATTACCTCCGGCCAGCTTCCGCTGTGGTAATCGCCGCCGGTGATGCTCCAGCCCGAACGGTCGGCCACGAGCGCGCCCGTGATGTCGGCCACGGTGAAGTTCTTGCGGAAAAGCTCTTCGGCCGGGATGATGACGAGGTAGACAACGCCGCGGCCGCTGCTGGTCACCGCGTCCTGCGCCGAGAGTTTCAGCGGCACGAGATAGCCCTTGGCATTGGTCAGGCCCGTCAGGTCGCCCGTGAGCGAGGCTTTGATCTGGCCGTCGGACTTGTTGTTGTTCGGGCCGATGGCGCAGGGATTGTTCTCCAGCAGCAGGTGTCCGTCGGGAAGTGCGGCGTAGGAGGTGCCGTTGGCCGAGTTGTAGGCCGCGATCAGCGAGTTGTCGGCCGTCGCCGATACCGAATATCCGCTTGCCGAAGATACCGTGCAGTAGACGTTGAACGCCGCGTTGAGTTGGTTGAACGAACCGCCCGGCGTGTGGGCTATGGCGCCCGTCAGCACGTTGTCGCTGCCGCACATGGCATAGACCGTGGGTTCGTCGCTCTCGATCTCATAGATGTTGAATTCGCTGACGTATTTGCTCCAGCTGCTTGAGAAACTGATGGTCAGGCGCAGATAGCGGGCTTCGAGGTAGTCGTAGAAGGCGATGTAGCGGTTGGAACCCGACGTCGCGTATTCGTTCGATGCGGGAGTGCCGGCCGTCAGGAAGGTCTGTCCGTCGGTGCTGTATTCGAACGAAACGGACGAGATGCCTGCGCTGTTGAGGTCGATGCCGGTCACCATGTGCGTCGATTTCATGTCGATGGTCACCACGTTGTCGTTCTGGCTGGTGAAGTTGGTCCGCGTCGAGGTGCTGCCGTCGAACAGGTTGGCGTAATCCGGGCAGTCGGCCGTCCACGCCGTGCGGCCTGCGGCGGGGAATCCGACCATGTCGTCTGCCGACGTGATGGGGCGGATCTTGTTGCGCTCGACCTTCACGGCCAGATAGACCACGCCGCGGCCGGCGCTGGTGCCTGCGCCCGAAGAGGAGAGTTTCAGCGGCGCGAGATAACCGTTGAGGTCGCTCAGCCGTGTCAGGTCGCCCTTGAGCGAAACCGTCACTTCGCCTTCGGATTTGTAAGCCCCGGCGGCGATCGTCAGCGGGTTGTTGTCCAGTTGCAGGTACTCGGCGGGCAGCGCTGCGTACGAAGTGCCGTGGGCCGTGTTGTAAGCGGCGACCAGCGAGTTGTCGGCTGCGACCGACACCGTGTAGCCGCTTGTCGAAGCTACCGTCGCATATGCGCTGAACGAAGCGTTCACGTCGCTGGTCGAACCGGTCTGCCGGTGCGTGATTTTACCCGTGATGAGGTTTTCCGTGCCGGTTACGGCATAGACGGTCGGATCTTCGCTGTCGATCTTGTAGATGTCGATTTCGGAGAGGGTTTTGCTCCAGCTGCTCGAAAAACCGACGGTCAGCCGCAGGTAGCGGGCTTCGATATGTCCGTGGAATGCGGCGTACATCCGGGAGCCGCCCGTCACGTATTCGCCCGCTACGGGAGTTCCGGCCTGCGAGAAGTTCTCGCCGTCGGCGCTGTATTCGATCGACACCGAGGGCACGGAGCCGTATCCCAGACAGAGTCCGGTCACCAGCTGCTGCTCCTTCATGTCGATATTGAGCACGTTGCCGTACTGTTCCGGAAAATCGACCGAAGTCGAAGTGCTGCCGTCGAACAGATTGGCATAATTGCCGCAGTCGGCCGTCCACGCGCTGCGGCCCGTGGCGGTGAAGCCGACCATGTCGTCGGTGGATTCGATGGCGCGGATGAGGTTGATCTCGGTCGCTACGGCCACATAGACCGCTCCCATGACTTCGCTGGCGTCGATGCCCTCGGCCTTGATGCGCAGCGGCGCCAAGTAGTTGCGTTCGGTCAGCAGCGAGAGGTCGCCCGTGAGCGTCACCTTGACCGAGTCGGCCGATGCCGTCGCGTTTTCAGGCACGGTCAGCGTCGTGTTTTCGAGCGTCAGGTACTCGGCGGGCAGCGCCGCATACGAGGTCTTGTGCTCGGCATTGTAGCTCTCGACCAGCGAAGCGTCGTAGACGAAGGTCGCCTTGACGCCCGCATGGCGCGTGGTGTTGCAGCAGACGGGGAATTCGGTGAAGAATTCGCCGGTCGAGCCGGTGGGCTTGTGTACGACCCGGATCGTGTAGAGGTTTTCCGTGCCGGTCTGGACGTAAACCAGTCCCGGAGTGCCGTCGATGGTCTTTTCGAAGTCTTCGAACTCCTGACACGCCGTGAGCGACGAGAACGCCGCTGCGGCCGCGAGTATGTATTTCGTGATATTTTTCATGGTTCAGGTTCTGTTTCAGGTTATTTCGTTACGGCAGGGTTCTGCAGCTGAATCGCGCGGCGCAGGTGGCCGTAGGGTATCTCCTTGTCGGCGCCCGAATCGGAAGTGTGGTAGTCGCGCAGGCAGAAGAATGCGCCGAAACCGCCCTTGAAATGGCCTTCCGGGGCCTTGGCCGCCGCCTGCGCCTCCATGCCGCCGCCGGTCTGCCAATAGGCGCCGATGTTCTCCGTGAATACCTGCTTCTCATAGGGGAACGTCGAGGTGAAGGAGACGCTGCTGCTGCCGTAGTTCTGTTTCACATAGTAGTCGAGGTAAGGCTCTGTCTCTGCGGGCGGGGTATGTCCGTCCACGATCAGCAGTTTTTCGGGGTTGGGCGACATCGGGCCGATGAACTGGCCGAGATACTGCACGAACAGGGTCATGCGATCGCCGTAGATTCCGTAGTTGCGTTCGTCCGAGGATTCCGGCTCGTAGTCGAGATCCAACCCGTCGATGCCGTACTCCCATACGTCTTTGAGCAGGTGGTTGCCGTAGAGCACGCACCAGTCGGGATAAACGCCGTCGGGGTCGATCGTGGTCGTCTGATTGACCATGTCTTCGTACGTGAGTCCGAAGTTGGCGAAGTTGTCGTTCTCCATGATTCGGATGATCGTGGGCATCACCAGCCGGGTGCCCTTCTTGTTGCGCATCTCCCACATCTCCTTGTAGGCCAGCGGATTCTTGACCGGATCGGGGTAGCCGCCCCAGAGCGAGCAGATGTCCACGCTGTCGGGAAGCCCCGCGAAGCGGTAAGCCATCGAGTAGCTCTGGTTGTAGTCCGAGAACCATACGAAGCAGAGCGAGCGTTCCTTGAAGGTATCCTTGTAGGCGCGCAGGTTGGCGTAATATTCTTCCGAGTATTTGTAAGCCGGCTGCAGGTTCAGCGGTTCGGCGTCCGTGTCGCATGCCGTAAATCCGGCGAATACCGCAAATAGGACGGCAAGGGTCGTTATTGTCTTTTTCATGGTTGTTCAGGTTTTCGGTTTATAATCTCGGATTTTTGTCCCACCATACGCTCGTGCCGCCGTTGTCGCCCGTGGGGTTCGACGATTCGCTGTTGAGTGTGTGCGTGGCCGTTGCGACGGCTTCGGCGTTGGTGCTGTACTCCGTCGAGGGGTAGTTCAGACGGCGGATCTGCCGGGTGGTGCTGATCTTGCCGCCGCTGTTGTTGACGAGGACCGGCAGGATGCGCGGATAACCCGTGCGGCGGAACTCCGACCAAGCTTCCTGCCCTTCGGGGAACATGGCCAGATACTTCTGGGTGATGATCTGTTCGAGATGGGTCTCGAAGTTGCCGCCCGCTTTCCAGCAGATGGGAATCGAGGCGAGCGGGCTTTGATTCGAGTTGCCGCCGGTGACCATGTCGGTATAGCTGCCGGGCGTCAGCTCCTTGTCGGCGATGTAGTCTTCGGCTCCGCTGGCGCCGAGCGTCGAGAACGAAGTGCGGATACCTTCGGCGTAATAGGTCGCAGCGTCCGACTCGGAACCCCAGCGCAACTCGTATTCGGCGCGCAGGAACCATGCTTCGGCGGGCGTCATCCACATAATGTTGTCGTTGTTGGTGCAGTTTACGCGCGAAAGGTCTTCCGAATCGGCATAGGACGAAGTCGGCGTGATGCCGGTGCGTACGCCGTGGTACTCGCCCTTGGCCGTCGCCACGAAGTACTTGCCGCGGCGCGGGTCCTGATAGCCGTTCATGTAGGCTTCGATCGTGGCGCCGATGCGCGAGTCGTCGAAATTGTACTGGATCATGTAAAGCGGGTATTCCCACGAACCGGTGGCGGGTTTGTGCAGCTCCGCGAGGTCGGCGGCGCCGGTCATCAGGCCGACCGGATTGCCGATGGCGGCCGCGGCCTGCTCTTGGGCCAGCGCCGCGTCGGCATAGACCACGCGCATGGCCAGACGCAGGCGCAGCGTATTGGCGAATTTGATCCAGCCGCTCACGTTGCCCGAAAAGACGTTGTCGTAAGCCTCCAGCAGTTTGGTGCCGGGTTGTGCCTCGTAAAACGCGGTCAGTGTCGTGATGGCGGCGTCCAGCTCCGCGAAGAAGCGTTTGTAAACCGCCTGCTGCGGATCGTAGGCCTTGTTGATGTCCCCGCTGCTGATGTTGAGGTAGGGGATGGGACCGTAGGTATCGGTTACGCGGTGCATCGCGGCGACCTTCACGATGTCGGCGAGGGCGACCACTTCGGGGAATTCGCCGCGCTGGGGATCGAGCTGGTTCCATGCGCTGATGACGCGGGTGTAGGCGTCGTTGAACATGGCGTTGTACCAGTCCTTGCCCGTGACGTTGTAGAGGTTGTTGCCCGTGAAGCTGGTGTTGATGACTCCGGTGTAGCCGGCGAAGATGTTGCCCGCGAGGTCCTCGATGACCTGATAGTTGGCGCTGCCGTACTCCTTGTCGCCGACCAGCTGGAAGGAGGGGATGACGTTCTTGGTCATCTGCGCGAAGGCCGAACCCGTCGAGAGGTTGTCCCACGACAGCATCTCGTCGGTCGCTTGGTCGGGGTTGGTGTTTTTATTCAGAAAATCGCCCGTGCAGGCCGCGGTCGCCATAAGACCGGCCAGCGTCAGGAGTTTTATGCCGTTAGCTTTTTTCATAAGACTGTAATGTTGAAGTTAGAAGGTCACTTTTACCGAGAATCCGAGGTTGCGCGTACTCGGCTGCATGAAGTAGTCGATGCCGGACGAGAAGGTGCCCGTGCCGGCGACCGTTTCGGGATCGAACGGCGCTTTGCAGTAGAGCATCCAGAGGTTGCGGCCGATGAACGAAACGTTGAGTCCCTTGATCCACTTGCACCACTTCTGGACGGGGATGTCGTAGCCGAGGGTCAGCTCGCCCAGCCGGACGTTGGTCATCGAGTAGACATAGCAGGCGCCGATGGCGTCGGCACCGTTGCCGCCGATGGTCTGGTAGTAGTTTTCGGCCGGAATGCGCTGGCCGTTTACGAGCGCGCCGCCGTTCAGACGGTCCGTGGCCGTGCGTTCCGAGACGCCGAAGTAGTCCATCGCGGCCTGCGTGAGCGATACGCCTACGCCGCCTACGCGGGCGTTGAACATGAAGCCCAGCGAGAGACCTTTCCAGTTGAATTCGTTGCGCCACGAAAGCGTGTAGCTCGGATTGCTGTTGCCGGCGTATATCCATGTGTCCTTGGCCGGGGCGACGTTGCTGCCGGTGGGCGATACCCAGATCGCGCCGTGCTCGTCGGTCTTGAGCGTATTGACGTAGATGTCGCCGATCTGGCCGCCTTCGCGCAGCACCATCTTGACGCCCGTCGTACCGCCCATGACCATCGAATCCTGCGAAATCACCGTGCCGTTCGACAGTTTGTAAGAGTCGAGCATGTCGACCACCTTGTTGCGGTTGCGCGAGTAGACGAGGTTCGAAGACCACTTCACGGGACCGAGGTTCTGGTTCAGCTCGGCCGACACCTCGACGCCCTTGTTGTCCACGCGGCCGGCGTTGACGTAGAGGCTGCTGTAGGTCGATGTCGATGAGATGTCGGGGTTGAAAACCTGATTGTAGGTGCGCGAACTGTAGTAGGTTGCGTTGAGTATGAGTTTGTTGCCCCACAGACGGACGTCGGCGCCGACCTCCCACGATTTGGTGCGTTCGGGTTTGAAGTCGTCCGAGGTGAGGTAGGTCGATGTCTGCGGCGTGCCGTCCGATACGGGGTAGGTCGGAATGGTGATCCAGCGCATCGGGGCGTTGCCCACTTCGGCGTACGATGCGCGGATCTTGGCGAACGACAGTACGCGCGAATCGACCTTGAAGATGTCGGTCAGCACGGCCGAAAGACCTACCGACGGGTAGAACATCGACGTCTTGGAGGTATTGGCCAGCGCCGTCACCCAGTCGTTGCGCGCCGTCACGTCGAGGAATACCATATTCTTATAACCCAGCTGCAGTGTGGCGAAAAGCGACTGCGTCTGGTCGTTGATGGTCTCCTTCGCCTGACTCTTGTTGGTGGTCATGTTGGCCAGCGTGAAGAGGTTGGGCACGCCCGTCAGGTCGCCGCCGAGCAGTATCGCGCGGTGCTTGTAGTCCTCGATCGAGGCGCCGAGGGTGGCGTTGAGCGAGAACGCTCCGTCGGCGAAGGTCTTGTGGACGTTGGCCAGCACGTCGGCGTAACGCTGCGAGGTGGTGTAGGTGTTGTTGTAATAGCGGCCCTTGTCGCCGGCGAAGAGTCCCAGCGTCGAAGCGTAGTTCTTCTGCTCGGCCGTGATGTGCGTGTAGTCGATGCGGGCGCGTCCCGTGATGTCGAGCCAGTCGGTCACGTCGTATTTGAGCGAGGCGCCGAACAGGAAACGGTCCTTGCCCGTGTTGAACATGTTGCGGTTGGTGATCCAGTAGGGGTTCTGCATCTGCAGGCTCTGCGATCCCCACGGCCAGTACTGCACCGGGAAGTTGCGCGAAGCGTTGTAACGCTCGTAGACGGCGTATTTGCGGATGTCGTCGCTCGGCGACATGAGGTAAACCGGGATCATCGGGTTGTAGTACTGGCCCGACGAGAGCATGTTCTGCTCATTGACGTTCATGTACATGCCCAGCACGCTCAGGTGCATGCGCTCGTCGAGGAACGACGAGCTGTGGTTGGCCGTGAAGTTGTAACGGTTGTATTCGTTGTTCGGAATGATGCCCTCGGCCGTCACCACGCCTGCCGAAACATAGGTCTGGCTCTTCTTGCCGCCGAAGGAGAGTCCCACCGAGTTCGAAGTGTTGTATCCCGTCTGGTAGAAGTCGGTCGGCGTCCACGACTGCTTGGCGGCGAGTTTCGTGCCCCACGAAGCGTAGTAGCCGTCCTTGGCTCCGTAGGTGTTCTGGAAGGCCGGGGTTAGGAACGGCGACATGAAGGTCGTGTTGTTGCTGTAATTGACCGAGACGCCCTCCTCGCCGCTGCGCGTGGTGAGCATCAGCACGCCGTTGGCGGCCTGCGAACCGTAAAGCGCGGCGGCCGAGGGGCCGGTCAGCGCGGCCATCGACGCGATGTCGTCGGGGTTGAAGTTGGAGATGCCGTCGCCCGTGAGGTTGTTCTCGCGCATGATGGTGAACTCGTCGCCGGGGTTGGTCAGCGAGAGCGACGGCAGCGGAATGCCGTCGAGCACGTAAAGGGCGTTGTTGCTGCCGGCGATGGATTTCGAACCGCGCATCACGACCTTCGTTTCGCCGCCGACGCCTGCGGCGCTGGCGTTGATGGTTACACCGGCGATCTTGCCCGCGAGGCTGTTGACCATATTGGCGTCGCGCGTCAGGAATACTTCGTCCGATATGTTCTGCACGTTGTAGGATACGGCGCGCTCCTGCCGTTTGATGCCCAGCGCCGTCACTACGACCGCTTCGATCTGCTGGTCGTCCTCTTCGAGCGTGACGGAGAGCGACGTGCGGTTGTTCACCGAGATGCGCTGCGGCTTGTAGCCGATGAACGAAACGTCGAGGATCATGCCGGCCGGCGAGACGTTGGACTGGAGTGCGAACGTTCCGTCGACGCCGGAGGTCGTGCCCTGCGTGGTGCCCGAAATCATGATCGTGGCGCCGATGACGGGCACGCCGTTCTTATCGACGATCCTGCCGGTGATCTGGCTGGCCTGCTGCGGCTGCGCGCCCCCGCGGGCCGAGAGGATGATGCTCTTGTTGTCGATCGAATAGCTGACGTTGGTGTTGCGGAACAGTTCGTCGAGTGCGGCGCGGATGTCCTTGTTCGCGACCGAAAGGGTGACGTTCCGGTCGAGCGGAATATCCTTGGTGTTGTAGAAGAAGGTGTAGCCGCTCTGCTCCTCGATCTGCTGCATCACCGTCGAAACGGGGGTGTTCGAAGCCTTGAGCGTGATGTTTTTTACCTGAGCCTGTACGGGGACGGCGGCGATTGCGAACGCCATGCACAACGCCAGTGCATACGACCGGACCGAGCGGCTGACTCCGGCTGCCGGGGTACGGTGTAAATTTCCCCCCCCCATAATTTGGGTGGAAAAGATTTTTTTCATAAGTTTGTAAGAATTGAGTTTTAGGTTAGTCCGGCCGTTTCATGCGGCCGGGTGATCTTAACGATTCGGCATACGGGAGGACGTGCAGGTCTTTCCGTATGTTTTTTTGTGTCAGGTCGGTGTCATGGTGTCATTCGGTTTTTTGGTTTATGGTTGTAGGCAAATCGGTTCGTGCGGTTTTTCAGTAGACTTCGAATACGGCCCGGCCCGCCGAGGCTTTGTCGCCGGCCGTCTGGTCGATCCGTCGGAATTTGATCTTCGACGAAATGGAGAAGTGTTTGAGGATCAGGTCGAGACTCTGGTTCGAGAACGTACCCGTGAAGGTGTTTCCGAGCAGTTCGTCGTTGCGGATGTTGAACGAGACGTTGTATTTGTTGCCGATCATGCGCAGGGCGTCCTTGAGCGGGGTGTTGCTGAGGACGATCTTGCCCTCTTTCCACGAGGTGTTGCACGGAATGTTGGCCGTGTTGAGGTAGATTACCCCCGTGCGGGCGTTGTAGGTTATCTGCTGGTCGGGCATCATCTGCACCAATTGGCTGCGGTGGTTGGCGTCGTCGTACTTCATGCCGATGCGCCCCGACACGAGCGTCGCGCGGATGTATTCGTCGTCATAGGCTTCCACGTTGAACTCCGTGCCGTAAACCTCTATCTCGGTCGATTGCGCTTCGACCACGAATTTGCGTTCGGGGTCTTTGGTCACGTCGAAGTAGCCTTCGCCGTAGAGCACCACGCGGCGCTCCTTGCCGGTGAATTTGGCGGGGTAGCGCAGGTAGGAGTTGGAGTTGAGCCATACGCGCGTGTCGTCGGGAAGGGTGACGGAGCTGACCATACCCGTTGTGGAGCGGATTTCGACCATGCTGTTGTATTTGTATCCCACCTGCATCAGCAGATAGGCCGACAGGCCGACCAAGGGCAGCAGCATGACGGCGGCCGCGCGCTCGACCTGCCGGAGTGTCCGGCGCCATTTTTCGGCCCGGATGCGGCCTTTGACCTTCCGCAGTGCGCCGGCGGTGTCGAGGGCGGCTTTCGCATCCTGCGTTTCGGCGGCGAAACAGATGTAATAGATTTGTTCGGCGATTTTGCGGTTCTCCTCGCTGGCGGCGATCCACGCCGCGACGCGGGCCGTCTGGTCGAACGGCAGTTCGTCGTTGTAATATCTGACAAGGAGTTTTTCTATGTTCGGGGTGTTCATGTTTTTTCTGCTTTTTATATTACAGACTATTCAAAAACAAAAGTTCCTAAACGAAAACCACAAAATTTCAATTTTTTTTATTCCGGGGAATCTAAATCCGAATTTTTATTAATTTCGCATCATGCCCGAACGGAAAAAGATATCCGACACCTGCTTGCTGAACCGGTTGGTCGACGGTGAGATGAAGGCGTATGAAGAGATTTTCGTACGTTATTATCCGACGCTCTGCACCTACGCCCGCATGTATGTCAAGCGGGAGGAGACCGCCGAGAATATCGTGCAGGACCTGATGCTGTGGCTGTGGGAAAACCGCACGGTATTGTGTATCAGCACTTCGCTCCCCAAATATCTGTTCGGCGCCGTGCGCAATAACTGCCTGACCTATCTGGGGCACGAGTCCATCGAGCGGCGCGTGCTGGGCAATATCCGCAATAAGATGTGCGAGCAGTTCGAAGTCCCCGACTTCGACGTCGTCGAGGAACTGCGCGAAAATATCCGGGCGGCCGTGGCCGACCTCCCGGCCTCCTACCGTGAAGCGTTCGAAATGAGCCGTTTCCAGCGCAAAACCTATGAAGAAATCGCCGCCGTGCTGGAAATATCGCCCAAAACGGTGGATTACCGCATCCAGCAGTGTCTGAAAATCCTTCGTGTCAAACTCAAGGATTACCTGCCTTTGCTGACGATGCTGCTGGTCGTGAACGAATAGGCGGTTTTACGGTCTCACCTTGGCTGGAAAAAACTTGTCGGACTATTTCGATCTCACCCGGCGCGATCAATTCGGACCGGATGCTTGTGTCTGACGCGGAAAATTGCTAATTTTGAAGATTGGAGCGCAAAACGGCTCCCGGCTGTTTTTATGATTAGAACTTTTCTGTTGATTGCTTGTCTATTGACCTCCGGTGCCTGCCGGCAGCGGGGTGGAACTCCGGCCGATGTCAATATCGTTGCCAATGCCGGAAATCACTCCGCGGAGACGATCCGGCCCGATACGGCGACACGTCCGCCTTTGGCGTTCGGCCATGAAACGTGGGATTTCGGGACGATTCCCGAAACGGGCGGTCCTGTCGTGCATGTGTTCCGCTTCACGAACAGCGGTACGAAACCCGTCGTCGTCGAGCGTGTCGGCGTGACCTGCGGATGTATGAAACCGACCTTTTCGCAGGCGCCGGTCCTTCCCGGCGGCAGCGGCGAAATCGGGATCGCTTACGATCCGGCGGACCGTCCGGGAGCTTTCGACAAGGCGGTATACGTCTATACCGACGGCAGCCGCATGATGCCGCTCCGTATCCGCGGCAGTGTGGCGGCGCGTCCCGAAACGGCTGCCGACCGCTTTCCCGTGGAGTTTGGCGGCGGAATCCGCCTTAGCGTTAAGGAGGTCAACTTCCGCATGGTGGAGCAGCGGCATGACCGGCGTCTGACGTTGCGCTGTCTCAATACGTCACCGTACGAGGTGCGGCTGAGGGCGGAATTCGCTGAACCTCTTCCCTTTCTGCGGGCCGAAGCACCTGCCGTACTGGCGCCCGGTGCGGAGGGAGAGATCGCTTTCATCTGTGACTTGTCTGCTGCCGAGGTGTGGGGAACGTTCGTTGATTCGTGTTATCTGACCGTTTCCGGACGGCGGCTCGAAGGGGCGGTCGTGGTGCGCGGAACCGGTATCGGTGACTTGGCCGAATTGCGCGAAATGCCGCGCGGGAAACGTCCGCAGGCGGAAATTGCCGAATCGTTGCTGGATTTCGGAACGTGCGCCGCCGACGGCACGGCCGAGTGCCGGTTTACGTTGGAAAACAAGGGCGGTTCGCCGCTGCGGATCCATGCGGTGAAATATCCCGCAGGGGTGACGGGGCAGATTACGGCGGGCGAAGAGATTGCGGCAGGTGGCTCGAAAACCTTTGTGCTGCGCGTGGACGGCCGCACGGCCGGGTGTGGGAATTACTTCGCGCACGTCGAATTATTGGTGAGCGATGCGCTCAGTCCGTTGTGCGACCTCCGGGTGCGCGGCCGCTTCGAGTAATCCGAAGCCGGAAATCGGAAAAATAAACAAGCTGCCCGAAAAGGCAGCTTGTTTGTTGTTCATATTACGTCGGTCGTCATTCGGGACAGCGGACGTTGTCTACCCATTTCATGGCCGAGCTGGAGTAGGTTGCCTTGTATCCGTGTCCGGTCAGGTCGTCTTCCACCTTTTTGCCGTCGGCTTTTTCGTTGAAGCGCCAGTATGCCAGCAGGCCGTCCGTCGCCGGGTCTACATAGCACATGTTGTTCTTCAGGTCGTTGCCGTTGAGAGCCTTGGCCCATACGCGGGCTTCGCTGATGTAACCCTTCAGCTGGCGGCCGTCGTTGCACGAATTGGCGATGCGGAACGAGTCGTCCTGATATACCTGCGTGAGGTCCAGCGAAGTCTTGTTGGTGTCGGCCGAGCAGGCGAGTACGCCGTCGATGTAGATGCTCACCTTCTTGTTCGGACCGTCGAATACGGCCGCCACATGCGTCCACTTGTTGAGGCTCACGGCGATTCCGCCCGTAGGAACCATCAGTGTGCCGCCCCATCCGGAGAGCTGCAGCTGACCTTTGAAGTCGTCCTGTACGAAACGCAGGCAGAAGTTCTCTTCGAGGCCCATCACCGTATTGCACCAGCCGCCCCAGCGCTGCAGGTTGATGCGGGCTTCGTAAGTGACTTCGCCCAAGTTGTAGATGTCGTATTTGTCTTGCTCGCCCTCGGCGAAATCGACCTTGAAATAGGTGCTGCCCGAACAGTCGGCAGCCGGGCCGATGATGATACGGCCGATTTCGACGAATACCGTCCGGAATCCCTCCTTGACTTTCAGATCGCCGTCCACGCTCTCGATGCTCAGCGGAATGACATAGCTGAC
>OLQM01001375.1_pt1 | contig 27165 bp, 20 predicted proteins | sample 1673161 | NCBI WGS metagenome assembly OLQM01 (sample SAMEA3136761, study PRJEB25190) | human gut metagenome | reverse complement strand
ATCGAGAACATCGTTCCCGAGCTGACCGCCCGCGGCTACAAGAAGGCTTTCGTCTGCTCTGACCCCGATCTGATCAAGTTCGGCGTCACCAAGAAGGTCACCGACCTGCTGGACGCCGCCGGCTTTGCCTACAGCGTTTACAGCGAGATCAAGCCCAACCCCACCATCCAGAACGTTCAGGACGGCGTTGCCGCCTTTAAGGCTGCCGAGGCTGACTGCATCGTCACCATCGGCGGCGGCTCCTCCATGGATACCGCCAAGGCCATCGGCATCATCATCAACAACCCCGAGTTCGCGGACGTCCGCAGCCTGGAGGGCGTTGCCCCCACCAAGAAGCACGCCGTGTTCACCATTGCGGTGCCCACCACCGCCGGCACCGCTGCCGAGGTCACGATCAACTACGTCATCACCGATGTCGAGAAGAAGCGCAAGTTCGTCTGCGTGGACACCAACGACATCCCCGAGATCGCCGTTGTCGATCCCGATATGATGTCCAGCATGCCCAAGGGTCTGACCGCCGCTACCGGCATGGACGCCCTGACCCACGCCATCGAGGGCTACATCACCAAGGGCCACTGCACCATCTCCGATATGTTCCATCTCGAGGCCATCAAGCTGATTTCCGAGAACCTGCGCGGCGCCGTGCAGAACACCCCGGAGGGCCGCGAGGGCATGGCTCTGGGCCAGTACATTGCCGGTATGGGCTTCTCCAACGTCGGCCTGGGCATCGTCCACAGCATGGCCCACGGCCTGTCCGCCCTGTATGACACCCCCCACGGCGTTGCCTGTGCCATCATCCTGCCCACCGGTCTGGAGTACAACAAGACCGTGGCTGGCGAGCGTTACCGTGCCGTCGGCAAGGCGATGGGCGTGACCGGCATTGATGAGATGAACGACGTCGAGGCCGCCGATGCCACGATTGCCGCCGTCAAGAAGCTGAGCGCCGACGTGGGCATCCCCGCCGACCTGAAGGGCATCCTGAAGGAGGAGGACATCCAGTTCCTGGCCGAGTCCGCCTTTGCCGACGCCTGCTGCCCGGGCAACCCCCGCGACACCAGCGTTGAGGAGATCAAGGAGCTGTACCGCAGCCTGATGTAATCTAGCATTACATAATATAAGAGGGTATCTGCTGAAATGGCAGGTACCCTCTTTTTTGCTGCGATGTCGTTTATGGGGAGTTCGTAGGGAGCGGTCTTGACCGCTCCGGGAACGTGACGATGGCCGCAAACAGCCCGGAGGGGTCAAGACCCCTCCCTACAAGCAGGGTAGGGGCCGCACATGTGCGGCCCGCAACCTTACGGCAAAAGCAATTTTACCGGAAAGCCGCGGGCCGGGCATGCCCGGCCCCTACAAATATTGTGATTTTGTTTGGAATTTCTTCGGTTCCTTCTTTGCAAAGAAGGAACAAACCCCCGTTAAGAATCCGAATCCAGCTTCAGCACCGCGGTAAACGCCTCGCTCGGCAGGGTCACGCTGCCCAGCTGGCGCATCTTCTTTTTGCCTTCCTTCTGCTTTTCCAGCAGCTTCTTCTTACGGGTGATGTCACCGCCGTAGCACTTGGCCAGCACATCCTTGCGCATGGCCTTGACCGTCTCGCGGGCAATGACCTTGCCGCCCACAGCCGCCTGCACCGGGATCTCAAACAGCGCGCGGGGGATGTTCTCCTTCAGCTTTTCGCAGATGCGGCGGCCCTTCGCGTAGGCGTTGTCTGCAAAGACGATCATCGACAGGGCATCGACGACCTCGCCGTTGAGCAAAAAGTCCAGACGGACGAGCTTGCTCTCGTGCCAGCCCTCCCACTCGTAGTCGTAGCTGGCATAGCCGCGGCTGCGGGACTTGATGGCATCAAAGAAGTCGTAGACGATCTCGCCCAGCGGGATCAGGTAATGCAGGTCAACGCGCGTTTCGTCCATATACTTCATGTCGACCAGCACGCCGCGCTTCGTCTGGCACAGGTCCATCAGCGGGCCGACGTAATCGTTCGGCGTGTAGATGTGCGCGTTGACGAACGGCTCCTCCTGCTTGACGATGCGGGTCGGGTCGGGGTAGGCGGAGGGGTTGTCGATGACCTCCACCGTGCCGTCGGTCAGCGTCAGGCGGTACTGGACGCCCGGCGTCGTTGTGATAAGGTCAAGGTCAAACTCGCGCTCAAGACGCTCGGTGATGATCTCCATGTGGAGCAGGCCCAGAAAGCCGCAGCGGAAGCCGAAGCCCAGCGCGGCACTCGTCTCCGGCTCAAAGGTCAGGCTCGCGTCGTTGAGCTGCAATTTCTCCAGCGCGTCCTTCAGGTCGGGATAGTCCGCGCCGTCGGCGGGGTAAATGCCGCAGAACACCATCGGCGTGACCGTGCGGAAGCCGGGCATCGGCTCCGGTGTGGGGTTGGCGGCCAGCGTGACGGTATCGCCGACGCGGGTGTCGCGCACGGTCTTGATGCTGGCCGTCAGGTAGCCGACCTCACCGGCCTCGAGCTTGTCGCAGGGGGTCAGGCTCGTCGCGCCCATGTGGCCGACCTCCACCAGCTGGAACTCCGCGCCGGTGCTCATCAGGCGGATGGTATCGCCGGGTTTGACCGTGCCCTCAAAGATGCGCACGTAGACGATGACGCCCTTGTAGCTGTCGTAGATGGAGTCGAAGATCAGCGCCTTCAGCGGTGCGTCGGGGTCGCCGGTGGGGGCGGGAATATCCCGCGCAACGCTTTCCAGCACCTCTTTGACGCCGATGCCCAGCTTGGCCGAGACGCGCGGTGCCTCCATGCAGGGCAGGCCGATGACGTCCTCGACCTCCTTCGCCACGGCATCAGGGTCGGCACTGGGCAGGTCGATCTTGTTCAAAATCGGCACGACCTCCAGATTGTGGTCCAGCGCCAGATAGCAGTTCGCCAGCGTCTGCGCCTCGACGCCCTGGCTGGCGTCGACGACGAGGACTGCGCCCTCGCAGGCGGCCAGACTGCGGCTGACCTCGTACTGGAAGTCCACATGGCCCGGGGTGTCGATGAGGTTGAACTCATAGGTCTCGCCGTCGTCGGCCTTGTAGCGCATCGTGACGGCGCGGGCCTTGATGGTGATGCCGCGCTCCTTCTCGATGTCCATGTCGTCCAGCACCTGGTCGGTCATGGTGCGCTTGTCGACGCTGTCGGTCAGCTCCAGCATACGGTCCGACAGAGTGGACTTGCCGTGGTCGATGTGGGCAATAATGCAAAAGTTGCGGATGTTCTTGCGGGCCATCAGGTTTCCTCCAAATTGTTCCAGATCTCGCAGATCTTGCCGTTTTCCTTATATACGCGGGGCACGCGGCGGGCAAGGCCGCACACGACCTCGTAGTTGATGGTCTGTGTCTTGGCGGCAATCGTGTCAGCCGTGTCGCCGCCGTCCGGGCCAAAGACTGTGACCTCGTCGCCCATCTTCACGCCGGGAATGTCCGTCACATCGACCATTGTCTGGTCCATGCAGACGCGCCCGACCACGGGGGCCCGCTGGCTGCGGATGACCATGACGCCCCGGTCCGGCCCGCCGGACAGCATCCGCGGGTAGCCGTCAGCGTAGCCCACACAGACTGTGGCGACGCGCATCGGCTTATCGGCGGTAAAGGTGCGCCCGTAGCTGACGCTCTGGCCGGGCTGCAGCTCCTTGACAAAGGTCACGACGGATTTCAGCGACATGACGGGCTGCAGGGCGGGGAAGTGTACCTCATTGCTGGGGTCAAGCCCGTACAGGATGATGCCCGCGCGGGTCATGTCGTGCCGCCACTCGGGGTGGCGCAGCTGTGCGGCAGAGTTGGCGCAGTGTACCGTGCCGACAGGGCAGCCGTCCGCACGCAGCCGCTCCACGACCTGCGCGAACAGCGCGTGCTGCTCGTCGGTATAGCGCTCGTCGTCGGGCTCGACGCTGTCCGCCACCGCAAAGTGCTGAAAGACGCCGCAGATGTCCAGCCCGGGCAGGGCGTAGAGAGCCTCCAGCTCGCGGATCGTCTCCGCAAAGCCGGAACGCACCGCAAAGCCGATGCGGCCCATGCCGGTGTCGATCTTCAGGTGGACCTTAACCTTGACGCCCGCCTTGACGGCGGCAGCGGAGAGCGCCTGTGCGTATTCGGTCGAATAGCAGGTTGTGATCAGGTCGTTGGCAGCCAGCACAGCCGCATAGGTGGGGTCGGCGTAGCCCAGAATCAGGATGGGCGTTGTGATGCCGCCGCGGCGCAGGTGCCGCCCCTCGCCAAGGGAACTGACCGCGAAGCCCGCAGCACCGGCCTCCTGCAGAACGCGGGCGATGACGTTATCGCCGTGGCCGTAGGCGTCCGCCTTGACGACGGCGCAGACCGGCCCGCCTACGGTGCGGCGGATATATTCATAATTTTCACGCAGGGCCGTCAAATCGATCTCGGCCCAGCAGTGCTTTTCCAAGGTAAGTGTATTCATAGTGCGCCATTTCCTCCGTAACAGTTTATTATAGCATGAAAACAGCGTTCCTGCAACCAATTTTCCGGTTTTCTAATTTTCTAATTTTCGCCGTCGTCGTTTGTGGTCAGGTGTGCGGCGTCCGTCTCGGACCAGTGGCCGTGTACCCGCTGCACGCCGACGATGCGCAGCTTGGAATGCAGGAAGTGCTGCTCGCGGTAAAGGCTGAAATAGCTCGACAGCATGTAGGAAACCGCGCATGCCAGCGCAAACAGCGAGACGCACTGCCCGCCGAATACCTCGATGGCAAGGCAGATGGACGCCAGCGGGCTGTTGGTGCAGCCGCAGAACAGCGCAACCATGCCCAGCGCTGCGCCCAGCTGCGGCGGCAGACCCAGCAGCGGCGCGGCCACACAGCCGAACGTCGCGCCGGTGAAGAAGATCGGCACGATCTCGCCGCCCTTGAAGCCTGCGCCCAGGGTCAGTGCGGTGAACAGCATCTTTAAAAGGAAGGCGTAGGGAACGGCCTCGCCGTCGATGGCGGCCTCGATGACCGCCGCGCCCGCGCCGTTGTAGTCGGTGGTGCCCAGCAGCTTTGTCAAGGCGATAATGAGCACGCCGCCCGCGGCGACGCGCAGGTAGATGTTCGGAAAAAATTTCCGGTACAGCTTCGGCGTGACGTGGAGCAGCTCACAGAAGAAGATGCTCAGCGCGGCCAGCAGCGCACCCAGGATGATAACGCGGACGAGATTGTCCGGCGTGGGGGCAGCCTCGGCCTGTAAGACGAACGCCTCGGGCGCCAGCCCCATTTTGCCGCTGATGAAAACGCCCAGCAGCGCCGACACCAGACAGGGGAGCAGTGCCGCGTACTGCATGGAGCCGACATCGACGACCTCCAGCGTGAAGATCGTTGCGGCCAGCGGCGTGCCGAAGATGGCCGAGAACGCGCCCGCCATGCCGCACATCGTCATTAAGCGGCAGTCGCGGTTTTCTAAGCGCAGCGCCCTGCCGAGCTGCCCGGATACGCTGCCGCCCAGCAGCAGAGCCGCGCCCTCGCGTCCGCTGGACCCGCCGAACAGATGCGTGGCGACGGTGGAAACAAAGATGAGCGGCGCGGTGCGCAGTGTCAGCGGCTTGTGCTCCCGCACGGATACGAAGATTTGGTTCGTAGAGCCGCCGCCATCCGGGTCAAAGCGGTGATACAAAAATACGATAACAAGACCGGCAACGGGCAGCAGGTAAAGCAGCCACGGGTGCGCGCCGCGGGTGGCGTTGGCCCAGTTGAGCGCCAGCCCGAACGCGCCGCCCAACGGGCCCACCACGCAGCCCACCAGCGCCGCCAGCACCAGCCACTTGGCGCACACCGCCTGATACCCCGCCGCGCTGCGCAGATGTCGTTTGATCCGCTCCAAGGCGACCCCTCCTATACTATGCAAAATTTGAGATTATTATAGCCTTTTTGTAGGGAAAAGACAACAGAAAAAATGAACCGCGGCAGCGCCTTTTGGCAGAGAAAGCCGAATAACAGAAGCGCCGCAGATTTCAATGAATCTGCGGCGCATTCCGATGGGAGTATACAGAACATATATTACCATGCAATATGGTATGATGGAATTCTTATGTAACCCTATACTTATGCAGGATACTTGTGCTTTGTATAGTTCGCACCATTGAAACATTGCATTGAGTGTTTATACATTCTTTAGCTGACAACTATATTATACCATGCTGAATAATTTGGTGCAACCGCTTTACGGTCAATTAAACTTTTGCTTCTGCGGCATATTTTTACTCAACAGAAGTAACCATAGACTGGTTCGGTATCAGCCGATTGTGGAGCCAGACAATGGGTTGCGGATACCACAAGCCAGATTCGTTGAATCGAAAGAAAACGCTTAAAAGGAGCCTTGCCTTTCGGTAGGACTCTTATTTTTTAGGAAGGTGGAAACAGTTGTGCAGAACGAAAAGCAAGATATTTTGTATTAAGCCGCGTATGTCTGGAAAGAACTGATGCCATATCGCTATGTTTTTACATATTATACCATCATTAAATAATAAAGCAACCGCCCTCGCATTGAGGACGGCTGCAAGCCAAATGATTTTTTTGCAAACGAATAGCGATTTGCTTTATAATATTATCATAAGCAAATTATCCCACTAATCAGATGAGGCGTTATCCGTGAAAAGTAATCTGTCGTTTCCAGAATTTTTGCAGCAATATGTGAAAGACCTTGCGGGCAAAGATACATTGGATATCCCGCAACTACTATCTTGTTGTAACGATTTTCCAAAGCTGCGAGAACCCCTGTTTGTGTATGCTGTAATCAGCGGGCGGTTGCAAGAATTGAATAATGCGCTAGAAGCGCAACCAAATCTCGTGCTCTCTGAGCTGTACAATACATGCAGTTCGCTGACCATTGAAATGCTACAACGGCAAAATGCAGAACTGCCAGAACGTGTGCTACGGGTTTGGAAAAGCTATGTTTCCGTACGCAATAGTGCTAAAACAGAGAATCACATCAAAGAATTGATGCGGCAACGGATTCTGCATCTATTACAAAGCCGAAACATTACAGCCTCTCAGTTATGCGACGGGTTGCATTTAAACCCTGCATGGTTGGAATACGGAGACGCAAACGCCATAAGCTACGCTGATGCTACAAAGCTACTTGACTATGTAGAATCACTCACAAATACAGAAGATTAACATTTCTCAATTTCTGAGGTCATACTTTTCTTTCAATGCCTTTTCTTTTTCCTCGTCGATGTTGCAAGAACTCTGTATAACTCCAGTAAGAGCATCTGTCAAATCAACGCGTACCGACTTGTCAGCGATTACCGTAGGCTCATGCTCCGCACACTCTGTATTGGAGTTTTTTACACAAATTTTCTGCTGTTCACTTCCACCAACAATCATACCTTATCTCCAATAATACTGAATTCCAATTCAGTGAATGAAACCGCAACATTAACCATCAATCCTTGTAATCTTCCGAAATTTCAAACTCAATAGCGTTACCGCTAATCCGATTGTATCATACTCGGCATTGTTTTTCTACCACTTCTCGACCTTTTCTTTGCCTTTTGCCGATGGATTTCTTTCAAGTCTTCTATTGCTAACTCCGTATCCATACAGTGGAACATCAGATAATTGGTGTTCATAGTTTCAGCGGGGGCTTGCTTATAAATGTCCTTGCTTGATTCCCCAGTAAGAAAATGCCAATATCGGTAAACATAGCCAGCCCAATATAGAACCTCGTTATGGTATAGATTTCCACCTTTTGGCGCATTAGGGCATCTATCAGCAAACTCTTCGAGCAAATATTCTTCTCCGGCCCATTGCATTCGGTTATAAGTAGAATCTAGTTCTTTTGCGAGCGATGATGTCATAAATTGCTCTATGAATTGTTCGCTGTTGTATCCAGCCTTGCCTGCATTTTCAAACAATCGTCCCTGTATATCACACAACTGCAATTGCCACGGTCCAAGCATTTTATCACAACTCCTCAATTTCGATATTTGGGGTTGCCCCATATTTCCCAAGGAGATACCCTTTTCGGATATTTTCTGTTGTGTGGTCTGAGAAATCACTGATGCCATATAGTTCCGACGCGCCCTCTCTATTCTTGTCCACAAAATAGAGTTGGTCTTTTCGGAGCAATTCCATGTCCAGCAATTCGGCGTTGTGCGTTGTAAAAACAATCTGTGCTCCATTGGGGTTGGTCTTTTTGCTCTGGAACTTGGCAACGATAAATTCAACTAAGGCCGGGTGCAGTTCTTTTTCTATACCATCTACCAGCAAAAGCCCACCCTTGGTCAATACAGATTCAATCGCGGGAGCAAGCGCCATCAGTTTTCTGGTTCCGTCCGATTCATCGGCGAGTTCCATCGCATAGGCGCTGGAGTTTCCGATTTTATCCTTACCTTGGTGTATTGATATTGCCTTTAGATGTGTCTCCAAATCATTGGAAGGCTCTGAAAGTATGTGCATAAATTGCACCAGTTCAGCTCTGATTTCTTCCGAGAAAACAGCTTCTTCATCAATTTGTTTGCCGTTGATTTCGAATCGCATGTCTTCGATATCAACATCCGCCTCCTTCGCATAATTAGAAATGGCTCTCAAAATATTGGCATCATTGGGATATTCAAGTAACCGCTGCGGAATATCCGAGTAATCTTTTGAGAAATAAATCATTTCTCGGAACCATGCCATAGCCTTAGCGCAATCTTCATCATTCATTGCGCAGGCAACCGAGAAGAATAACTGATTTTCTGCTACGACTTGGCTAATCAGTTTTCTGCGGGCTTTCGCTTCTGTGAAAGAAAATTCTTGTCCCACTCTGGCAAAAACCAGCGTTTTTCGTCCTTTTGGTGCATGATACAATGATTCGGTATACACTTTTTCCTTTGTGGCTGAAAACGAATACCAGTATTTGATTCCATCCAGCGTATATATGAAGGAAAATTTTGTCGGCTCAGATGCAGAATAATCATTTAATGCAAAGGGAGTCACAGGTATCGGCGCTTTTTCGTGCTGTGTTCTCTGCGCATTTCTGATGAATTGAACGGAAAGCCAAAAAGCTCGGATTATATTGCTTTTGCCACCGCCGTTTTTTCCGTAAATAGCAGCACTTGGCAAAATCTGCATTCCACCAAACGGAATAAGGACGCTCTTTAGTGTGCTTGACTTGACCGCTTCCATAGAAAGAACAGCTTCGTCACGAAAAGACCTATAATTCTTTACACTAAATTCAATCAGCATATTCTAACCTCTATAGACATTCATCTAATGTCCTCTCAAATCACATACTAAGCAGTATAATCCACGCAACAGCCACAACAACAGCAATCAGCAGCAGAATACCACACCCGGAATTATTGTTATTACCGTTATTCCTCTGCGGAGGTCTGTGTCCTCCGCCACCGAAACCACCAAAGTTACAGTCAAAGGCTTACTTATAATGAGCATAACCTGTACTGCCGGAGCCAAAGTAACCATAATGCTCAATACTTAATTTGTAGCCAATAACAGTTGCGTTATCCATTGTGGACGATAATCACCAACAGGCTCTATACGCCCATCACCTTTTTGCGCCACCAATACAAAGCCATTGTAGTTGTCATAGAAATCCGCACTATCACAATACGAAAGAATAGCAGTTAAGTCATCAAATCTGTGAACGTACTGAGCCTGTATCTCTTGGGGAACAGCATTTGCCCCACCGTTCTTTGCGCGATTCTTGATGCGAAGGAGATTTTCATCAGCGGGGTCCAAGCCAATGTAATACAGGTTGACAGCGTATCCGGCATCCTTAGCTCTCCGGCACAACGCCTTGGAAAACTCTCCGTGCAGGGTAGTCTCATAGCTAAAATTGATTCCATTTTTCAAAGCAGTCTCAATGTGTTCTGAGGCTGCTATTTCTTTTTCGTCAACAAGCACGCCCAAATCCGTTCGCACGGCTCTGAGAACTCCGAGTAGGCTGGATTTTCCAACGCCGTCAATACCGCCAATAATTGTACAAGTTTTCATGCGCGGACACCTCGTTTTGGCTCATAGTGTATCCTTCTTTTCCTGTTGTTTCTTTAACTTCTTTTGAATTTCCTCTGTCTGTTGCCTCCTAACTTCTTCAATTCGTTTTCGGTAATATTTGGCATTTGGGCCTCGATGCACATCGCAGTACATTCTTGTGACATGATTACTAAGTTGGAAGTATCGATTGCAAAGCAGGCATTTACGGTAACGGACATTATTGGTCTGTTCGTTGACAATGGCTGCATAGAGCATCGCATCAAGAGTCGGGGACATTAGTCGTTTCTTTTTGCCCCTGCTGTCGTAATTGTAGGTGATGTCCTTCATGTGCAGATTTATATAATCATCTAAGGCGAGTTTCATATATTTGCTCGGATATGAAGTGATATCAAAAAGCATTTCATCCGCTGTTTTCCAGCGAGGTCCGGCATTGGCAGATTCATACGTAGAAATCGATTCTTTCCAATCACCGGGATATGTATAGATTCCGGGGGCTCCATCCAGCCCCTTACGTCGGTAATACTTTAGACCATCAATAATTTGTTTTGCGAACTTGACCAACGCATTGACCGCGTAATATTTGCCTATGGCATTATCGTACCACGGAATATGCACCGATATGTTATCGCCCTGCCGTTTTCGTTTTTCTGATTTGTATGCACGGCTCGAAAACTCTGCCGTTTTTACTATTCCATCCGGCACATTGGCTTCTACATCGGCCCAAATGCAAGACAATACATAACCAGCAGCCAAATAATTGCTTTGCCGAGAGGAAAGCCCGCAGAGCATAGAGATAGCTTCATCTATATATCTGAATTTTTCGGCAATAAAAGGTGGCATATCCGGACAGAGGTTCAACAAGCGCCACATATGCTGCTCTTCAGTTTCTTCTTTGAGGAACAATTTTCTAAACTCATGCAGCGCAGGTATCGCATTGGATAATACAAGCGGATAAAGGTTATCCTGCTCATCATCCCCATCATCCCCCAATAGCGAATAGGCTCGCGTGACTGCTCGTGCATCTGCCGTTGATTGCGTCATTTGTGCCAATGCGTCATCTGAAATCGTTCCGTCATAAGGAGACGTATATCCATCGGGAGGGACGTGATTTCCCTCAAGCCATTGGCGCACATTATCGCCAGTAGTCCCATTCTCGCGCAAATCTACCAGTGCATCGTTGCTGATGGCAGTATATTGCGTTCTGCCTCGGTCCTGTTTCAACTGCGAATCGTCAGCCTTGTACCATCGCAGGACCATGTCCGTTGAATAGTAGAGTCCCATAATTACGTCCTCTCAGCATTTTGTACAGCCTCATAATAACAGTATATGTGCTGTCAGACGCAACTGCAATAGGTTCAAAAGACAAATTTGGCGGGAAAAATTTCAAAAAAAGTAAATGTTATCCCTATGTTATCGCTTTTATCGGGAACAATTACACGCTACAATCTAAACAGAATCAACCAGATTCATTATCCAAATGCCATCTATGAAAGGGGAAAAATAAAATGACCGATTTTCTTAACACCTATAATACACAACCCGCCGAGCTTTCGGTTAACGAGGTTGCCAAAATCCTGCGTTGCTCAAATCAAATGGTTTTCAAGCTCTGCCTTCAGTACAAGGACTTATCCTACTACAAGGTTGGAAATCGCTATTGGATACCAAAAGAAAGCGTTCGGGATTACATTCTTCGGAACCGTGGCGGGAGGAACAAAAAAGGAGTATAAAGAAAAATGAGATTTAAAGTTCACAGTTGCTTCTATCCTTGCGGGAAAAACAAATCAAATAGGAAAAAAATAAAAATTATTCTTGATAATGGTTTACCTGCGATAGATATCAATCGCCATTTAATTATCAATCAAATTGACAGAGAAACTATGATTGGAACGCCAATTTACTATCTTTGTATATATTTAAACTACCTAAATGAACATGGCATTGAGGTTGCAGACGCAACAATGTCGGACATTCAAAATTTTTTACAGGAACTATATATTGATGGACTGCCTTATTCTGGAAAAGGAACTCCAAAAAGCTATTCTGCAATCAGTGATTATGTAGAGGTACTCTCAAAATTGTATGATTCTCTAACACTTAGAGGCTATAAATTGGATGATAGTTTTTATACTCAAACACAGTATACGGTTCTCGCGCCAGTTCCTCGTGGTGAACGAAGAAAAGGTCGTATAATAAAAAAGGGTGAGCATCTTACAATGGTGTACTATCTTATACACACCTTCAAGCCGAGCAAAGGTGACATCCAAAATTTTTCGTATACAAAATGGTATTCACCAGAAGAAATTAGAGCAATTGCAGATGAATTGCCATTACCTTATCGATGCATTTTTCTAATTACTGTTTATACTGGATTCCGAATAGATAGCGCACTATCAATTACAATGAATACGGTTAACATTTATGGGGCAGAAATTACACCAACTCGGTCAAAAACAGGAAAGATGCACACAGCAAGTATTCCTCAAAGTGTGGCTGACGACCTACAGAGTTATCTAATGACTGTTCGGAGCAATATTGATACTGATAGTGAATATTTTTTTGTTGGTCGAAATGGAAGGCCGATAACATATGGAGCATACCGCGAAGCTCTTGACACAGCTCGACGAAAGGTTAATCAGAAATATGGATGGAATATCGAATCACTTCATACACACGCTGGAAGAAGCACCTTCGCAGCCGCACTGCGTAGCTATCAACTGAAATGCAGACGAGAAGGAGTTCCGACTTTTAGTGACGTGGATTTTTGTAATCTAATGGATTGGAAGTCATTGGATTCATTGCAACATTACGATATTGTTTCTCGCGTACAGGAAGTTTCACCATTGTTACTTGAATTTTATAGAAATTTTGACAATGTGACTGCATACAATTTGAGTTTAATAAAAAAAGATGAATAGAACGAATATAAATTATAGTATTGAGATAATTGAGTCCAATGGAAGGACTTGGATTATTCGTATCAATGGTACGACTCTGACATTAGGGAAACGCTTATGCCACGTTGATTTGGGGTATGTAGAAAATGTAGCCTATATTATAAAATGCATTGAAGATATTTTTATGTGGCGTTTAACGTTTAAAGAGCTACGCGAGGAAATCAATGCACTGAATCTACTTACTTTTTTAGATGCGCTTTATAGGCGGGAAACAATAGAGCTGTTCGAATTTAGTTATCGAAAAATGTTAGAAGAAACACCGTGTGATAGTCGGCCACTCGGATACGGAAAATTTTTCTTTTATATGTTTGGATTTAATGAGCATTCTAAGCACTGTCGCGTTCCATTATATAGTGAACTAAAGGCAATCGTTGCTAATTTATATCCGCAAAAGTTAAACGAATACTTTGACTATTGCTATAACAGAAAAAAATACTATAAATATGCTTCAAATGGAACAGATGTAGTTGAGTTTATAGATAACAACAAAAATTATGCTCGCTTTAACATCAATGGGAAAAGGATTCATATTTGTCTAAGTTCTCGACCCTATGCGAGAGACGCATCTGTTTTATTGCGTTACGTGGAAGACTTACGAATAGCATTTATCAATAAGGACGTTACCGATATACATCGAATAACCAACGACATTGGTTACAAGGCAACCCTCGGCATAGCAAAAATATGTTACCCTGACCTTACTTATAATTTTCTCGAAAACATAATTGATAATAAGGTTGCCAAACGTCAGCAACCATTTCCACAAAAAACATTGAACTCTTTTTTTCGTCGGCCAACAGATAAAGAAAGCAATGAGCAATCCCAATTTTATGATTCATTACTATCAAGGCTTGAAAAGAATCTCACTAAATGGAATGAAGCCCTATTAAATGGTAACGAAATTGAAGTGCAGTCTGCTAAGCGGGAATGGATTTTATACTACGCTATTGAAGGCACCGCCGCTATTCACTGTGCAAAAGTTGTGTTTTGCGGTAGTGAAAATTTGATGCATGAGTGCCAAGAATATTGTAGGACATATTCTATATTGGGAAGAAAAGAGCGCGATATAAGGGCACTCTATGGTCAAGGGATTACATTATCATTGGCTATTCGAGGGCTTTATAATGACTTGGATTTTGGGTTCGACTCTATTAAAGAAATTAAAAAATATCATATACAGCTTCTCATTTCGCACTTGGTTCAAAATACAAACTTGAGCTTAAACAGCATTGACAAAGAGGTTATGGCATTACATCAATTGTATTGTTTTACAACTAAAGTGGCCCGTGACGAGAAAAGCTCTCCATTCTATGGTATAAAAATAGGCCATATTCCAAAGAATCCTATGAGACCTTTATCGCAGAACGCAAAGAAAATGATTGTAGAAAGAATCAATGAAATGCCCCCGGCAATCCAAATTGCAACAAAGATAGCTTTCGCGACCAGTTCACGAAGTGGTTCGTTGGAAGAACTTACCGTTCGGTCATTGGTGGGGCACAAAGGAAATTATCGGATTCGGATTTTCTACAAAAAGACATTTAAATATCGAATTAAGAATAATCTTCCATCTTATAGCGACTATCCTATCCCCGATGAATTTGCATATGAAATCTTAGAATTCATCAATACATCTGCTGAACTTAGGTCACAGCTTGACAAACCATATCTTTTAGTTTATAGACCGACTAATTGGAGGGTGGAAAGTTGTCGCTTGCCGATGATAGTGACTGCAAGGACAGTTGCATTCGCGCTCAATCAAATATTAGAAGAAGTAGGAATCAAAACAGAAGATGGGATACAGGAAAGCGCTTCATTGCGAAGCATTCGTGCGGAAATTGGACGTACGCTTTTTTCTCAAGGGAAAAATGCAAATGAGGTTTCTCGCTTTCTTGGAAATACACCCGCTGTTGCAAAAGTACATTATGATAAAAGCTATCCAGAAGACGAAGCAAAAAACTATAACAAGTTATATAAGCAAACGATAGAAACCTCTGCATTTTCAGTGAATGACAAAGAAGCAGAACAAGACCGTATGTTGATGTTTGGAATATGTTCTGCTAATACAGTATGTGACGGAAAAGACTGCCGAAATTGTAGGCAACGTATTGTTAAAAAGGATGTGACGTAAGATGAGTTCTGCCGTAGTACAGAAAATTGAAACGCATCAATTTACAACTTCACTACGAGAAGAAGAAAAAGCTCCCTACAGAAAATTATTATCTCTTTACTCAGATAGTAAATTTGAAGACTTTATTTGGAATATAGATTTTACAATTTCAGATGAAAAAGGAAAGCTCAGCTATTCAAGCGATTGCTCGCCGTTAGAAGATGACATCATAAAAGTGACTGTACTCGGAATGATAGCAGCGGGAAATACTATAAATACATGTTCCAGAAGGATTCGCGATTTGTACGTGTTTTATGATTTCCTTGCTGATAACAACTACGCAATGGAGTTACTTAGCCAGCCCATCATAGACCGCTTCCATGATTACATAGAACATATTGAATCCGAAAATTGGAGAAGAAACCAGTATATGCAATCATTACAGTCTCTTGTAGAAGAATGTTCGAAGTTCAGTGCATTTCATTTTTTTACAAGTCTTGATGTGTCTCGGAGATGGAAAGACAACAAGCAGCCTAAGAGAGCACCTGATTCGATTGTGGTTGAACAACTCGACAGAAAATTCTTCGATATGGATGCTGAAATTCCCCTTGCATACAGAGCACTATACATTTCTTTGAGGTTGCGGACACACCGCATTTCAGAGGTACTCGCGGCTTCTTTGGATTGTATCAGCTATCCAGATAAGGATGTGTTTACGGTTTTAGTTCCGACAAGAAAAGAAACTGCCTATCATGTTTCCGACTTTCACAAGTATCACTTCCTCTTGAACGGAACCTGTGAGGCCATCTACCATACTGTTTTGCGCAGACAACTGCAATATGCTACTTCTATGCAGGAAAAGCTAAAAGAAAAAGACCGTGGATACTTGTTTGTCCATCCAACTTTATCACGCCTTGTTACAACAGCTGATTTCAATAAATATCTAGCCAACTATTGTAATGCACATAAGATTCTTGATTCAGAGCAAAGCAATGCAAAAATTACATCGCATGACTTTCGGCATATAGCAGTTTGCGAACGTTTGCAAAGCAATGTTATTTCTCCGGAGCAAACAATGGTTGAATGCAATCACAGTAGCATGGAGGAAACGATGGGATATGGATATCAATCAAAGCACGATGAGACCAATCATCTGAAGGAAATTGTCGTTGCCGCACATCCACTGTTCCAACAAGAAAATGTGAAGTACGCGGAGCCTCGGCTGGTTCCAGAAGTAACATATAGTCGATTTGAAAACCAACCAACGACACGGGTTATTCCCGGATATGGTTTGTGTTTAAACAGAAATTGTAAGCCACAATACGAAAGATGCTTCCAGTGCGATGCGTTTAATCCGAATCCAGAGTATAAAGATTATTTCATTTCTGCAATAAAACTATTACTAAAAAAGACAGAAATGATAGAAAAGAAGCATGGTGATAGTGTTATCGCACAACAAAATGCGAAAACCATTCAAATATACAAGCGTTATTTGGAAAAAATAGAGAATTCTACCGCTAATAGCAAAGGAGAAAAACGACTATGAAGAAAGCTCAGAGTGCAGGTATTCAAGCCCATTATGAAAAATGCCGTCAGGAAACCATGCAGAAGATTGATGACGCGTACGACTATTTGAAAGAAAGTCATCAAAAAATTACTAAGGCTGCATTAAGCCTTAATAGTGGTATTAGCCGAAAAACTCTCGCAAAGCCCTACATTTGTGAATACCTTACAAGGTATCCGGAATTTTCACAGGAGGAATCCAGCGAATATGGAACCACAGAGGAAATGGCTACAAGAATTCGAGTCTTAGAAGAACAACTATCAAAATCGGTTAATCGTAATAAGACGCTTATCAGTGAGCTTAAAAAAGTTAAAGCCGATAGCGACATAAAGTATAAGCAGTTACAATTGGACTATGAGTATCTTTTAGGTGACTACCAAAAAAGTTTCGAGGAGAAGACGATACGCCTTTGAAAGCCCGTATTTTTTCTTGCGAGGGAACAGCGGAACCCTTTTTGTTTTCTCTGGTGAGAAATTATACAATCACTGTTATGCGTAAGGAATATTATACATAATAAAAAATTAACCCATAGGAGAATATCCGCAACTTCCTTAGCTACGTTATTTCCTATGGGTTAATTTTATGGGTGAACAGTTTTTGTTCACACTCCTGGTATCGAGGTGACAGGACTCGAACCTGCGGCCTCGTGGTCCCAAACCACGCGCGCTACCAACTGCGCAACACCTCGTTCTTATAACTTATCCATTATAATACACAAGCGGTGCGGGCGTCAAGTCCCGGCGCGGCAAAAATCATACAGCCAGGCGGAGCAGCCCCAGCACCAGCAGGTGCGCGGGGTAGAAGGCATAGAAGAACCACTTGTAAAACGTGCGCCCGCGGGCGGCGCGCCGGCCGTTGTACAGGTACAGGATCACAAACGCGGAGACAAGGATCGGCACAGCGCAGCCGACGGCCTCCCACACCTGCCCGCTGCCCAGCCCGGCCATGCCGCCGTAGAGCAGCGCCGCCGCGCCGAACGCGGCTTTCTGCCGCGTTCGGTTCCCCCCGGCCCAGGCAAACAGCAGCGTGAACACCGGGGCCAGCAGCGCCCAGTCACAGAACAGCGATGCGCAGATCAGCAGCACGATGCAGACGCCGCGCAGCACGCGGTCCCGAATCTTCTCCTGCACCAGCAGCACCAGAAAGCAGAGCAGCAGCGTGAACAGCATGTTGAACTGCACAAACCCGGCGATGCCGTTTGCCGGAAAGGCCAGCTGATACGGCAGCTGCGCCAGCACGGCAAACCCCAGCAGCCGCCCGGCGTAGCGGCGCTTGGAGCGGGTGCAGCCGTAGCCCTCGACGAGAAAAAAGCACATCGTCACGGCGGTAAAGTAGCCGATGCAGAGGCACAGATTTGTCAGCGGCTGCCCGGCGGGCAGAAAGACGTTCGCAATGTGGTTGATAAGCATGGTGAGCATGGCAACCATCTTGATGGAATCACGGGACATGGTAAAAACCCCTTTCGTATTCATTGTAAAGTACGAGGGAGCGGGCGTCAAGATTGCAGCGGCACGGCAACATTTTTACGGCCCGCTCTTTCTTTTGCCCTGTGCCTGCGCTATAATGAAGTACAGGAAAGCTATAGGGCTGCCGCAAGGTGTTCTGCGCGGGAATGCAGGGCTTTTCCCTGTGCCGGTCATTTGCTGTGTGCTGGTGTTTGTGATCGAGCTGTTTGTGTGAGGTACTATGATTGACGCAATAAAAATCCGCGGTGCGCGGGTACACAACCTGAAAAACATCGACGTCGATGTCCCCTTAAACAAAATCGTTGGCATTGCGGGCGTGTCCGGGTCGGGCAAATCGTCGCTGGCACTCGGCGTGCTGTATGCCGAGGGCTCGCGCCGCTACCTTGACGCGCTGTCCACCTACACCCGCCGCCGCATGACCCAGGCCGCCAAGGCACAGGTGGATGAGGTGCTTTACGTCCCCGCCGCGCTGGCGCTGCACCAGCGGCCCGGTGTGCCGGGCATCCGCAGCACCTTCGGCACGGGTACCGAGCTGCTGAACAGTCTGCGGCTCATGTTCTCCCGCCTGGCCAGCCACCGCTGCCCCAACGGCCATTACGTGCCGCCAACGCTGAACGTCGCCGCCGAGCAGCCGATTTATTGCCCGGAATGCGGCGCACTTGTGCGTGCGCCGTCGGCGGAGGAGCTGGCCTTCAACAGCCAGGGCGCCTGCCGCACCTGCGACGGCACGGGCCTGGTCCGCACCGTGGACCGTGCCACGCTTGTGCCTGACGAGAGCATCAGCATTGACGACGGGGCCGTCGCGCCGTGGAACAGCCTGATGTGGTCGCTCATGACCGACGTCTGCCGCGCCATGGGCGTGCGCACCAATGTGCCGTTCCGTGAACTGACCGACAGGGAAAGAGACATCGTTTTCAACGGCCCGGCGGAGAAAAGGCATATCTTCTACAAAGCCAAAAGCACGCCAGAGGCCGGGGAACTGGACTTTACCTATTACAATGCAGTCTACACGGTGGAGAACGCCCTGGCCAAGGTCAAGGACGAGAAGGGCATGAAGCGGGTGGAAAAATTCCTGCGCGTGGATACCTGCCCGGACTGCCGCGGCTCGCGCCTGTCAGAGGCCGCCCGTGCGCCGCGGCTGCGGGGCATCGGGCTGGATGAGGCGTGCAGGATGACGCTGACAGCACTCTGCGGCTGGGTGGACGGCGTGCCCGCCAGCCTGCCGCCCGAAATGCGCCCCATGGCCGAGAGCATCTGCGCCTCGTTCCGCGAGACCGCACGTCGGCTGCTGGATCTGGGGCTCGGCTACCTGACGCTGGACCGCGCGTCGTCAACGCTTTCCACCGGTGAGCGCCAGCGGATGCAGCTGGCCCGCGCCGTGCGCAACCGCACCACGGGTGTTTTGTACGTGCTGGACGAGCCGTCCATCGGGCTGCACCCCTCCAACATCGTCGGCCTGAACGGCGTCATGCACGACCTGATCGCCGACGGCAACTCGGTGGTGCTCGTTGATCACGACACACAGGTGCTGGCAGAGTCGGACTGGCTCATCGAGATGGGCCCCGAGGCCGGTGCGGGCGGCGGGCACGTCATTGCCGAGGGAACGGTGGCCGACCTGGCCGGAAACCCGGCGTCCCAAATCGGCCCGTTTCTGGGCGGGCAGGGGAGTGCTGCGCCCCGGAACCGCCCGGCGGCGGAGCTGTTTGCCGAGGGGCGCATCCATCTTTCGACGGACGCCATCCATACGGTCAAGCCGCTGGAGGTGGACATTCCCAAGGGGCGGCTGACCGTTGTCACGGGTGTGTCCGGCTCCGGCAAGACGACGCTGATTCTGGAAAGCCTTGTCCCGGCGCTGGCGGCGCAGACGGCGGGCAAGCCGCTGCCGCCCCACGTAAGGGCCGTCGAGGCCGACGGTATCGCGCAGGTAAAGCTCATCGATGCAACGCCGATTGGCATCAACGTGCGCTCCACCGTGGCGACCTACGCCAATGTACACGATGAGCTGCGCAAGGTCTTTGCCCGCACGCCCGATGCCAAACGGCTGGGCTACAAGGCGGGCGACTTCTCCTACAACACAGGCAAGCTGCGCTGCCCGGTCTGTGACGGCACCGGCGTCATCAGTCTGGACGTGCAGTTTTTGCCCGATGTGGAAATTCCCTGTACCGGGTGCCGCGGCTCCCGCTACAGCCGCGACGCCGACGCCGTGCGGCACGAGAACAGGCACGGCGGGACCTGCACGCTGCCGCAGCTCATGGACATGGACATCAACACGGCGCTGACCGCCTGTACAGACTTGAAATTGGTGACACAGCGCTTAAAAGTGCTGCAAGATCTGGGCCTTGGCTACCTGACGCTGGGCGAGGAAACGCCGAGCCTGTCCGGCGGCGAGGCACAGCGGCTGAAGCTGGCCAGCGAGATGGGCAGGGCCCAGCATGACACAGTGTTTGTCTTTGACGAGCCGACCATCGGCCTGCACACGCTGGACGTGCGCACGCTGCTGGGCGTGTTCCGAACCCTGATCGAAAATGGCGCGACGGTCATCGTCATTGAGCATGACCTCGACGTCATCCGCAGCGCGGACTACCTCATCGACATGGGACCCGGCGGCGGTGAGGAGGGCGGACGTGTCGTCGCCTGCGGAACCCCCGCCGAGGTGAAGCGGAACCCAGAGAGCAGGACGGGGAAATTTATCTGAAACGTATCATGCCTTCCCCCTTGGGGGAAGGTGGCCGTAGGCCGGATGAGGGGCGAGCTTGCCGTGATTGCCCGTAAAAGGGTTGCTGCGCAAACTCGCCCCTCATCAGTCACCTTCGGTGACAGCTTCCCCCGAGGGGGAAGCCTTTTTTTGTTTTGTACATCCTGCACAAAAACTGCCCTTCATTTTTGGTGAGTGAAAATGACCGAAACTGATTGATTTTGACGGATAATCTGCTATAATAAAGCTACAGTCAATCAGAAACATCCACAAAACACCAAAAACGGTCAAACAAAGACCGGGAAAGGAGCAAATCCCTATGTTAGCCGAGGAACGCTTTGCCCTGATCCTGAACCTGCTGGCGGAAAAACGCACCGCCACCGTGCAGGAGCTGTGCGAGGCACTTAACGCCAGTGAATCTACGATCCGCCGCGACCTGACCGAGCTGGCGCGGCAGGGCCGTTTGAATAAGGTCCACGGCGGTGCGACCCTGCCGGACGGCCAGTTTTTGGCCGATGAGCCGACGATGGCCGCCAAGGAGGCACTTGCCGTCGGGCAGAAGCGCAGCATCGCGCAGGCCGCGGCAGACCTGATCCGGGCGGAGGATTTCATCTACATCGACGCCGGTACAACCACGCTGGCCATGGTCCGGGCACTGAGCGGCCCCGCGCTGGAGGCCCACTACGTCACCAACGGCATCGCCCACGCGCGGCTGCTGGCACAAAAAAGCTGCCACGTCTGCGTGCCGGGCGGTCTGCTGCGCCCCCGGACAGAGGCCATCATCGGTGCGGCGGCCATCACGGCGCTGCAGCAGTTCAATTTCACCAAGGCGTTCATCGGGGCCAACGGCGTGGCGCTGAACGTCGGATTCACAACGCCCGACCCGGAGGAGGCCGCCGTCAAGGCCGCTGCCGTCCGCCGCGCGCGGGAGACCTGGTATCTGGTGGATGACAGCAAATTCGGCCGGGTCTATCCGGCCGTCATCGGGGAGATTTACAGCGGCGCGATCCTGACGAACCGCTGCCCTGACCCAAAATACAGACAGCTGACACTGGTAAAGGAGACAGAGCAATGATCTACACAGTGACATTCAACCCGGCGATTGATTACGTCGTGCGGCTGGACCGTGAGCTGCAGGTGGGCGACGTCAACCGCGCCAGGGGCGAGGACTGCGTGCTGGGCGGCAAGGGCATCAATGTGTCCGGCGTGCTGGCCCAGCTCGGGTGCGAGAGCGTCGCCCTCGGCTTTGTGGCGGGCGAGACCGGCGCCTGGCTGGAGCGCGGCCTGGTTGCGCAGGGCCTGAAAACCGATTTCGTCCACCTCGACCACGGTATGACCCGCATCAACGTCAAGATCAAGGCCGGGCAGGAGACCGAGCTCAACGGCGCGGGCCCCGACATCCCGGAAGCCGCCATGCAGGCGCTGGAGCAAAAGCTCGACGCCCTGCAAAAGGATGACATTCTGGTGCTGGCGGGCAGCATTCCGGCCAGCCTGGCCCAGACGACCTATGAGCGGCTGCTGGCCCGGCTGGAGGGCCGCGGCATCCGCGCCGTGGTCGATGCCACGCGCGATTTGCTCGTGAACGTGCTGCCCTACAAGCCGTTCCTCATCAAGCCGAACAACCACGAGCTGAGCGAGATCACGGGCGTCAGGCTGACGAATGATAAGGAAATTGCCGCTGCTGCCCACATGATGCAGGACAAGGGCGCGCGCAATGTGCTGGTCAGCATGGCGGGCGACGGTGCGCTGCTGCTGGATGAGCACGGCACGGTCTACCGCATCGGCTGCCCCAGGGGCAAGGTCGTCAACAGTGTCGGCGCGGGCGACAGCATGGTGGCTGGTTTTGTGGCCGGTTACCAGCAGAGCGGCGGCGATTATGAGGCCGCCCTCCGCCTGGGCACCGCCTGCGGCAGCGCCACCGCGTTCAGCCTGGGTCTGGCGACGAAGGCGGATATTGACGCACTGCTGGCAACGATGTGACGCGGCGCTGTAACGGAGGATGCCTGCATCCGCCCGCGGGTCGATGCAAGCATCGACCCCTGCAAAAGCGGCGGCTGCCCCGTAGGGGCCGGACATGTCCGGCCCTCAACCTTCCCGGCAGCACCCATTTACCGTAAGGCAGCGGGCCGGGCATGCCCGGCCCCTACAAAGATAGTACTTAAATGAAGAAGGAGAACTGTCCTATGCGTATCACGGAACTGTTCACTGCGCAGTCCATCGCGCTGGATGTCGCTGCCCCGGATCAGGCCGCCATCCTTGACAAGCTCGTTGATCTGCAGGCGACCCACGGCAATATCACCGATAAGGACGCCTACAAAAAGGCCCTCTACGCCCGCGAGGCCGAGGCATCCACCTACGTGGACAACGGCATCACGGTGCCCCACGCCCGCACAGCCTGCGTGACCCGCCCCAGCCTGGCGGCGCTGCGGCTGAGCACCCCGGTCCAGTACAACGCCGATGACGACGGCAAAACCGACCTGCTGTTTGCGATTGCCGCGCCGGAGAATGGCAGCCTGCACATTGACATGCTGGCCCGTATGATGCAGATGCTGATGAACGACGACTTCGTCGAAAAGCTGCGCGCCGCCAAGACGCCCACCGAATTTCTCGACGCCATCGACGCCCAGGAGGATGCCCAATTTGGCGAGGAGAGCTTCACCCAACAGGAGATTCCCCGGAACGGCTACCGTGTGCTGGCCGTCACGGCCTGCCCCAACGGCATTGCCCACACCTACATGGCCGCTGAGGCCCTGACCAAGATGGGCGACAAGCTCGGTCTGCCAACCAAGGTCGAGACGAACGGCTCCGACGGAGCCAAGAATGTGCTGACCCCCGAGGAGATCGCCGCCTGTGACGGCATCATCATTGCGGCGGACAAGAACGTCGAGACCGCCCGCTTCGACGGCAAGCCGGTGCTGTTTGCCCGCGTGGACGATGGCATCCACAAGCCGGAGGAGCTGATCAAGAAAATTGCCCACGGTGAAACTCCCATCTACCACGCCGAGGCCGGGGCCAAGACCCGGCAGGCCGCGGGCGGCGCAAGCGACAGCTTTGGCCACAGCCTGTACAAGCACCTGATGAACGGTGTATCGCACATGCTGCCCTTCGTCGTGGGCGGCGGCATCATGATCGCGCTGGCCTTCCTGCTGGACGATTACACGATTGACCCTTCCAACTTTGGCATGAACACGCCGGTGGCGGCGTTCTTCAAGACCGTCGGCAGTGCGGCGTTCGGTTATATGCTGCCGATTCTCGCAGGCTTTATCGCCATGTCTATTGCGGACCGTCCGGGTTTGGCCGTCGCCTTTGCGGGCGGCGTGCTGGCCATGAACGGTACGAACTTTGCCGGCCTTGCCCACGGTGAGACCACCGGCATCTCCGGCGGCTTCCTGGCGGCGCTGCTGGCGGGCTTTGCCGCGGGCTACATCGTGCAGTTCCTCAAGAAGATCACCGAGAAGCTGCCTGCCAGCCTCAACGGCATCCGCCCGATGCTGATCTATCCGCTGGGCGGCATCCTCATTATTGGTGCGGTCATGTGCGGCATCAACCCGGTTATGGGCATCATCAACACGGCAATGACCGACTGGCTGAACGCCATGGGCGGCACGTCCAAGGTCCTGCTGGGCGCAATCGTTGCCGGTATGATGAGCATTGATATGGGCGGCCCCTTCAACAAGGCGGCCTACGTCTTTGGCACGGCGGCGCTGGCCTCCGGCAACTACGGGGTTATGGCCGCGGTCATGGTCGGCGGCATGGTGCCCCCGATTGCGATTGCCCTGTCTACGACCTTTTGCCCCAAAAAGTGGAGCCCCGACGAGCGCCGCAACGGCATCGTGAACTACGTTATGGGCCTCTGCTTTGTCACCGAGGGCGCGATCCCGTATGCTGCCGCTGACCCGCTGCGCGTCCTGCCCAGCTGCATCATCGGCTCCGCGCTGGCCGGTTCGCTCTCCATGGTGTTCGGCTGCGCCCTGCGCGCACCCCACGGCGGTATCTTCGTATTCCCGGTGGTTGACCACGCACTGCTCTACGTAGTTGCCCTGATCGTCGGCAGCGTCGTCGGCGCAGTGATCCTGAGCCTGCTCAAGAAGGAGTACGTCGAGGAATAAAAAAGAAAACGGTACAAGGCCGCTCCCGTGCGATGGGGGCGGCCTTGCCGTCTGTTTGGAACCATGGTATAATGACAAAAAACACAAAAGGAGACGTTTCATGCAGGTCGTGTTTTCCCCGGGTGCAGAGATAAAATTTGAGGGCGCAAATAACTTTCGTGAGCTGGGCGGCTACCGCGCGGCGGATGGGCGGCAGGTAAAATACGGTCTGCTCTACCGCGGCGGCAACCTTGATCTGCTGAAAAGCGAGGCCGACCACGCACGGCTGGCGTCGCTGGGCCTGCGGGAAATATTGGACCTGCGCAGTGCAGGGGAGAGCGCTGCGCACCCCGATCCGGCGGTCCCGGGGGCGCACTACCAGCGCGTCTGCGGTATGCGCAACGTCGATGGCACCGAGATGGACTTTTCCGGTCAGAGCATAGAGCGCCTGCGGCAGGAAAAGGAAGCCTTTGAGCGCAGTGTGGGCCGCCCGGTGCACGATTTTGAGTGGTTCAGCGCTCTGTACCGGGAGATGCCGTTCCGCAATCCGGCCTACCACGCGCTGTTTGCCCTGTTGGAGGGCCGCCGCGTGCCGGTGCTGTTCCACTGCTCCTGCGGCAAGGACCGCACAGGTATCGGGGCCATGCTGATCCTGCTGGCGCTGGGCGTCTCCCGCGCGGACGCGCTGGCCGATTATATGCTGACCAATGTCTACCGCCGCGAAATCATTGAGCGCTTCCTGGCGGATAAGCCCGCCGCCGAGCGCGATCTGTTGCTGCCCGTCGAGGGCGTCAGCGAGCCGATGGGCGCAGGAGCCATCGACGAAATTTTGCGGCGCTACCCGAGCTATGAGGCCTACTTTGCTGATGAATTCGGCCTTGACGCCGCAAGGCTGAAGGCGCTGCGGGATTTTTATCTGGAATAACTGGAATAAAAACAACCGCTCCCTTGCCGGAAAATGGCAGGGGAGCGGTTGTGATTTGCAGGAAAAATCAGCCCAGGCTGATGCCCATGGCGCGGGCGACGTTCAGCATGTCGCAGTCGCCGGGCACGCCGCGGGTCTTGCCGGCGATGTCGGCCAGCGGGTTGGCGGTCACATGGCGGTTGACCATGGCGACGGTCACGCCGTAGTGCTCGTCCGCCACGAGACCGGCAGCGTAGGAGCCGAACTGGGTGGCCAGCACGCGGTCATAGGCGCTGGGGCTGCCGCCGCGCTGCATGTGGCCGGGCACGCAGATGCGGGTCTCGGCACCGGTCATCTCCTCGATCTGCTTCGCAATGCGGGCTGTGGCGGTGGTGTAACCAGCCTCGGCGCGCTTGGCGGTCCACTCCTTGCGCTTCATCTTGGCCTCCTCGGTGGAGAAGGCACCCTCGGCCACGGCCAAAATCGAGAAGTTCTTGCCCGCCTTGGCGCGGTTCTCGACAGCAGCGGCGACCTTCTTGATGTCGTAGGGCAGCTCCGGCAGCAGGATGATGTCCGCGCCGCCCGCAATGCCGGAGTACAGCGTCAGCCAGCCGGCTTTGTTGCCCATAATCTCAATGCACATGACGCGGCTGTGGCTGCCCGCGGTGGTGTGGATGCGGTCAATGACCTCGGTGGCGATGTCCACAGCAGTGTGGAAGCCGAACGTCACGTCGGTGCCGTAGATGTCGTTGTCGATGGTTTTGGGCAGACCGATGATGTTCAGGCCCTCCTGGCTGAGCAGGTTCGCGGTCTTGTGGGTGCCGTTGCCGCCCAGGCAGAGCAGGCAGTCCAGTTTGGCGGCGCGGTAGTTTTTCTTCATCGCGGCAACCTTGTCCACCTTGTCCTCCTCGACCACGCGCATTTTTTTGAACGGGGTGCGCTTGGTGCCCAGAATGGTGCCGCCCACGGTCAGAATGCCGGAGAACTCGTCCGGGGACATCTCCCGGAAGTTGCCGTTGATCAGGCCGTCGTAGCCGTTCATGATGCCGACGATCTCGACCTTATCGCCCATGCGGTGGTACAACGCTTTGGCCACGCCGCGCAGGGTAGCGTTCAGGCCGGGGCAGTCGCCGCCGGAAGTCAGGATACCAACACGAATCGCCATTGTAAAAACCTCCCGTTGCTTATATATTCTACTATATATAAATGTACGCTAACCGCAAAAGGATGTCAAGTATAGTTTTTGCACGATGCTGCGAGCAGAATAAACTTTTTTGAAAAAATCTCAAAAAAATTCAAAAAAAAGCTTGCAATTTGGAAACACCTTTGCTATAATAACATACGTCGCCGGGCGACACGGCAGACGCAAAACAAAATATGGGAGCTTTCCCGAGTGGCCAATGGGGACAGACTGTAAATCTGCTGCTTAATGCTTCGGTGGTTCGAATCCACCAGCTCCCACCAAAA
>OLQM01001305.1_pt1 | contig 28054 bp, 28 predicted proteins | sample 1673161 | NCBI WGS metagenome assembly OLQM01 (sample SAMEA3136761, study PRJEB25190) | human gut metagenome | reverse complement strand
CTTATAAGGAATCTTTACATAATTCTGCTGACGGTATTTGGTTCTAACCCGTTGAGTGACAAAACAAAAGGCATTGGAATCATCAAGCGTTCTTTTGTATTGGTTAGTTCTTCGTTTCTTCAAAAAGCACGTTTGTAAAAAGATCTCTTGCTCTCGCTTCCAGTCCTCGATTCTCTGCGAATGAGATTTGATAAGTTCCCAGTTTCTTTCATTTGCTAAAAACCGGTCAATCCAATCTTCAATATTAACGTTGCGTTTATTTGAAACATCAAACGCTTGTTCAAAATATGGGTAACGAAAGGGATTGCGTAGCGCTCGATACAGAAAGTAAACTGTAAATACAGTTATCAAAGTAATAAAAAGACCAAACAATTTCGCCTCCACCGTTGGTACTAAAAGTTCAAACACAAACACAAGAAGGAATAGGCTACTCGCAAAATAAATAGCAAGAGTGATTTTAACGGCTTTATTCATATCCAATTTGCTAAATTCGCTCCTTATGCGAACCATGCTCTGCTACATTGCGCTGACTAGCCAGCGATTCACACGAGTCCCTTGTTTCAAGGGCTTTGTTGGTTAATGACCTCGCCCTATCGATGCATTGTCGATACCGTCCGGCACGAGTATGTCGGGAGAATTGAAGTTGAAGTCATCCGATAAGTCCAGACGCGGAAGCTGCCAACGTCGAAGATCCTCATGCAAGTTTGGACAGTCGAAGAACATCTTGTTGACGTCGCAGGCGTGTGGAATAGCCCAGGTGGATGCGCCTACTTGTTTTAGTTTGCCGCACCCCAAGAACATGTGATGAAGGTCTACGGCACTATGCAGGTCGTATCCTGCCATATTGAGGCTAGTGAGCGACCTGCAGTTTCGAAACATGCAAGCGGTTCGTACGGCAGACGGTAGGCCGATGGCAGGCATCAAGACCTCCTCCAGTTGTTCGCAGCCGCAGAAAAGTCCGCCGGCGTGTTGAACGTCAGAGGTATCGAGTTTCGATAAATCGGCGAACCGGAGGTTTCTGAAATCCGTGAACCAGTAGTCGATTTTTTTCGGCTTAATACCGGTGTCGGCGACGAGGATGCTCACGGCCTTCTTGCATTTACTGTTCGCGGTCCAGCCATGGTCACGGCCTTCCCTGCCGATTCGAAAGCAGGCGGATACGCGTTTTCCCTCGAAAACCATGCCCTTTAAGGGCAATAAGGTCCGCCTTCGATGGTAGAGCGTCAGCGATCCGTCATCAGATGAGTAGACGGCAAAATCATACACAGGCATATCGAAACCTCCATTGAATCATTATTAACTAATCCATTCAACGAAGATTAAATACTTATCATTTTCTGGGATAACAGATGATTGAATAATCAAGTTCTTCAATAGCCTTTTCAGAGATTTTATCTACTAAATAGCGATAAACAACATTCATACGCGGGTTATATACACCTAGATATTTAATTTTTTGATATTCGGGATGAATTGAATGAAGACCGAGCCGCCAATAAATGAGGAGTTGTAGTACCGATTTGCTTGAAAGATTTTGCTTGGATACCTTGAAATCCCAAAGAGTATCTTCAGTTAGGAAGTCTCCGTCTCCATTTGTAACGTGTCCCGTGTAGCCGCCCTTAAACGTTAAATGATCCGCTATCTTTGGACCGTAAGAATCAAAAAAATCAATAGAGCGTCCCACCATATTTCTTATGTTTTCAATAGTTCTATCGTCGGGACAAATCTTATCTATAGGTACATAGGCACTTTCTCCCGCACGATAGATTGAGTCAAAGCCAGCAAGACGTACTGCAGCGCAAATTGAATTATCATCAAGCCCGCTTACCATCTTAAGAAGCGCTTCAGCTTCAGCTCCAGCGTTTACTTTGTCAGCTCCCATTAAGGATATATGGAATGCCTTTTCTGCTATATCTCCAGTCATTAAGCGTGTTAAATAGTCGACTGCGATACCAATTAGACCAGGGTTGATATTTTCAACTGTATGGAGGTCTTCGATTCCTCCACCATCCAGTTGAATTTTCTCAAAATCAGACGGTCTTACAAACCGGCCAGGCTTCTTAGTGGAATTCACCCTTTCCGTAACAGAGCAGAACAAACCGTTATTTTGAATTTCCTTAGCAGTGAGTTCTCTTTCGAAAAGAAGAGTGAAAGCATTCTCTCTGGAAATATCTGCTAAAAGTTTAGCTCGTTCTTCAAAGCATTTACTATTCCCAAAACAACTCGCCTTTTCCCATGCTTCTTTAAACTCTGGATTAAGCATAGGAATTTCTTTATCTGGCATTTCTGTTTTCCTATTCCTCGTATCTGTTGCCCTTGCCGCAGTTACAGTCCTCGCATAGCGTCTGAAGGTTGCTCATTACCGATTTGCCGCCACGCGATACCGGGACAATGTGATCAACGTGCAGTTTGACACCGTCCTCCTTTCCCCTGCCGCAGCGAACGCAGTGAAAGTTGTCTCGACGGAGTACGTCGTAACGCATGGCTCTTGTGACCTTAGCGTGCTCGGCATCGTTTGCCATGCGACGGTCCTGATATTCCAAGCGGCGCTTCTCACGTGCCTGCTTCCGTTTCGCCTTCTTGTGATCTTTGATTAGCATCGTGATGATAGTCTCAGCGCCCCAGAGAACAACAGCGAAAATCAGGATAGGCTTAAAGGCATCTATGATCGGGGAAAGGTAATTGCCTTCCATGTTAGTCACCTGAACATTCGCTGGTCGCTGTGATCGGACAGTTCGCCGCCACCTGTTAACTTTTCGAGTGTGTCGTACGTATCATTCTTGTAGCGGTACATGTAGGTTCTCCTTAATCTGATCGGATATTTCCTAAAGCTTTGAGAGTGCAGCGATGAGTTCGGCACGCTGGGCTTCAGTGAACTTGTCAATGTTACGAACGATAAATCGGACGGCCGTGTCCATCTCCTGCTCAATAGAGGTTCCTATGATATCCAAGGGTTTCACCCCAAGGACATCTGCCAGCGCGGCAACCGTGTGCGCCCTCGGCTCCCGTTCGCCGTTGACATACCTGCTCACCGCCGCCGGTGTGAGACATGCTGCCTCGGCCAGCTCCTTTTGACTCATCCCCCGCTCCTTGAGCAAGGCGGCAAGTTTATTTCCAGTCAACGTTGCCATTCTGTACCCTTTCTCGGCCGTATGTGGCAAAAACTACCGGATATCGGTAATTATAGACAGCGCACTAGGCCGTGTCCGCGGAGTTACCCCCTTGTTTTTATCGAAACCGTCGTAAACTCCTGGTTTCAAAATTGGCGATAAACTGTGAAACAATTTCGGATCTATCGTCTCAGCTCATATGACGCCGTGATTATACTTGTACTCGCTTAACCTGATTTGTTAAACAAAATGCGCAAATCTTGTTAAATGAAAACTGTAAATTCGGTTAAACGTGCTAGTAAAACAGTCGGTCTTTGCTTAAAGGCGATTGCATTAAATGTTCCTAAAGTCCATCTCGCAGTTTTCGATAAATTCAGCACTCTGGATAGGGTAAAATGGTGCCGACGGCAGCCCAAGTTGTAGAGAGCTGGGCAGAGCCGTTGCTTAATGAAGTTGGGTCATCGTCTTAGCGACGGTGGCCTTTCTTTTTGGGCTTCGAGCCCGTCTTTGATTTCCCCGTAGTTAAAACTAGATGTTTAACTACAGTCCTGATAAGTCCCACCCACGATATACTTGATGAAGTCTGAAGCTCCCTGAAAGGTGATCACAATGGCCCATATAGCGAAGTATCAATCTGGCGCGATCGGTCACATGTGCGCCCTTTACGATAATGAGGCGATGCAAGCCAACGGTTACAACCTTGGTCCCCAAAGATCCATTTCTCAAGTCCAGTTCATTGGCGAGCGAATTTCCGCTCTCGCGCTGAAACGCCATGTACGCAAGGATGCGGTGAGACTGTGCGATTGCATCGTCACACTCCCCCGCTCTTTCGATGATAGCCGCGAACGCGAGTTCTTCAAGACGGCATATACATTTCTATCTCAGCGTTATGGTGTCGATAATGTCGTATCAGCCTACGTACACAGGAACAGCTCCCGTCCGCACATGCACTTTGCCTGGGTACCAGTTACCAAGGACGGTCGCCTCTCGGCGAAGAGTGTCGTGACACGTCTTGAGCTAAAGACGCTACATCCCGACATGCAGCGGTTCATGGAATCGTCCCTGGGATGTAAGGTCGAGATTCTTCTCGATTCCGAAAAAGCCGGCGAAAGAATCCTGAGCACCTTGGGGTTGAAGGACTACGTAGATGCAAAAGCCGAGCTGGAACGACTCGACAGTGAAATTGCTGAGAAAAAAACTCAGCTGAATGAAATCTTGCGTCAGGAACATGAGGCGCGTGAGCGCCTTGCGGAGCTTGTCTGCTCAGCCGAGACATTGCCAAGTGTCAAGGCATCCTGAAAACCGCTAGGCGATCGGCACAGCTGGCTTTCTAGGTCCAGCTTTCCATGGCTGCAACACGGCGGTAGCAAATTTCATAAACGCGCAGGTAGACGGCTCAACAGGATTCGATTTACGGGCCGATTAGACCCAGGGTGGTGCTGATGTTCACGTCCCCCTTCCGTGCCTTAAAACGCATCTGGTGAGGCCGATTTTTCAGCCTTGACCTGCGTGTCGGCACTTTGGGGTGCTCATAGCCGCGGCATGTTCTTGTAGACACCCTGGCGGTGACCTACCCTTACGACTTCGATGACGGCTTTCCCGTCCTCGATCCTTGTCAGGATGCGGTAGACACCGACGCGCCAGCGCCAACCGGAATTGGTGCCCTGAAGCTGTTTTCCGTTCGGTGCGCGGCGCGGGTCCTCGCATCCGTCAAGGTGGTCCTGGACCCAGGACAGGATTATGAGCCGCTGCTTCTTTGGGATACTTAGGAGTTGCTTGGTCGCCGCCTTAGACCATTCGACGCTGAAACTCACTCGGCCTCCATTGCCATACGCATGACGTCATCCATCGAATAGCGGGTGCCATCATCTTCCATCAGCGCCTCGTTGTACTCCTTGATGTCGGCCGCCTCCTCGACCTTATCGAGGGCGGCGTTCCTCACGAATTCGGAAAAGGACATGCCGAGGACGCTCGCATAGGACTGGATCCAGTCCTTCTCGCTCTCGTCGAACCTGATAGCGGTGGCATTCATAGCCATAGTTGCTCCAATCAACGTATTACACTGTAGTACGTTGATTATACCCATTTGCCCTGAAGCCAATCCCAAAACATATGCCCGTCAACACTCGCAAATCAGCCAGTCGTTACACCGATCTGGTGGTGGAAGGAATATAAGCAGAACGGATAGCAATCAAAGCATACGTGTGCTAGGATTGCAGACAACAGGCCAGAAAGCCACATTTGAACATGGAAAAAGCCCTTCTTACTTGGCGGTAGGGGGCTTTTTCCTATCTATTTGGGTATGTAAAATAAGTGGTTGGAAATTGTTAAACAATTGATTGGTTTCCGTAAACGGGATTCAGTTTAATCCAACCACATGCTTAAAAACTTTGCTTTTTGTTTATAGACCTGAAGTCCACCACGCCTTGGCGGGAAAGTTCTTTCCCCGTCGAGTATTCTCGATCGCGCTCGGGGTCTTCCTCGACGAATTTGCACACGCCCTTTGCTATGAGAGAGATGAGCCCTTCTAGCTTGACGACGCATTCGAACGCGCAGTCCTGTTGGCTCCCATAGCCGATTCCTTTATGCCCGTAGCTCGCGACAATTCCGCACTCGTCTCCCTGGACGCATATCCCGATGACCTTGTAGGGGCTGTAATCCTCGCCCTTGCCCATGACCACGGATGAACCGGCATGGACGACTGCGCACCGCAGTTGATAGAGGTCTGAGGCCGTAAAAATGCCGCGAGCCGTTATGGCATCGAACGCCTTAGCGATTTCTTCCTCCGTTTTTCGCTCTTTGCGGGCAGCGGCTATCTTTTCGCCACTGTTAGGCAGGTCCAGGTATTCCTTGCACCAATCGAGATACTTCACTCCAGCGATGTTCGCACAAACGTCCGGAATGGTCACGACGAGGCTCAGTGCTGCTAGGAGTAAGCCCACATCGAATGCCTCCTCGCATTCCTCAACGAGCCTACTGGGCGTGCGGTAAATCACGGTTGGGAAGCCGTACTCGTTATCATCGCTTTTCAGCCCACCCGACGCCTTCGGCTTCCAATCTGCAATTTCGTCGAGTCTAGTGCTCATAAGACTTCTCCCGTTTTCCCATCTTTTTTCGTTCCCGATCTCGGGTCGCTGTACTCCACCATAGACCCTCACTTTCCTTTTCATTGATGATCAGATGGTTTAATAATACTACAAGCAGGTCATTTTTAGTTTTCCCCACCGCGAGCAGACAGAATTCGATGCGGTAAAATCTAGACCGATCTAGCCACTTCTTCCATTGGAGACCAATCATGAAACGCCAAATATTTCCAACCGCGTCTAAATATCGCCGTCGAACCCGACGTGAATTTGGTGGCGAGACCGTCGAGTACATCATCGTGATATTGGCCGTCGTCGTCATCGGTGGTGGACTGATGGGTTTTGGCAACCAGGTCTCAGGGCAGATCGGAAAAACCGGCAACAGCATCAGCTCATGGTTCGGCAAGGCGAACGGCGCCGGCGATAATGCTTCTGGCGGGAACGGCGCCGGCGGAGGAAATAACGCCGGCGGTGAAAACAAAGGCGATGAGAGTAGCGGCTCACAGCTCCAGGCCCCTACCGTGTCGGTAACGGGAATGGACGTCGTCGGTGAGAGGGTCACCGCTAAAGCATCCAATTTGCCAGAAGGCGCAACCCAAGTCAGCTACCAATGGCAGTACTCGTCAACAAAAACCGGAACTTTCAGTGATATCGGATACGGTGGAAATAAGAACTCTTACGAAATCTCGGAAGAAGACGAGGACTACTACCTTCGCTGCAAGGTGACGACATCCAGCAGCAAAGGCAAGGTCCCCGACGCCTACAGCGAAACAATCGGCAAAGTCTATGTTTTCGATTGGTCTAACTATCCCACAGGGAGCTATCGCCCGCGTTTTAATGGAAACTCGCTCGCATGTTGCGCTTCCCCCTATAACTCCTCGAGTTAGATTCCAAGTCTTGGTGAAGGAGATTACGCCTCCGTCGTCTTCGACAACGAACTTTCCGATATTCCGCAGGCCAATATCACCTACAGATGGTTTAAATGCGCCGGCCTCGGAAACGGCGCCGCCCTTGTCGCGAAGGAACTCGGCTCCAGCCCATCTCTGTCTCTAACGGGTTTACAAGGTTCTTGCATCAATTGCGAAGTGACCTTGACCGTCAACGGAAAAAGTAAGACATTCCTCCCCAAAGCAATTTGCAACGGCAAAGTAAGCGACGGTATCTACATACGTCCCAGAATCGGTTAAATTCTCAGGGGAACACTTAGATATGGAGTTTGGAAAAACATTTTTAGAAAAATTCAATTCCTGGAAACGGTTCCTCGGTTCTCACCAAAAGAAGATTGCGTGCAGCCACCCTCGGTTCGGGGGCGCTGCGCGTCTTTTCGAATTGAGTAAAGACAGGACACAGCCGATTGTCCTCACCAGGCTATGGGACAGAAAGACGGATCACAAATGAGGGTTCCTTTTGGATTTGATGAGAACGGCAATGCCGTATGGGCGGATCAGATCCCCTACGACCGTAACGGATTCAAGTGCGGTCTTGTCTGTCCCGATCCGAATTGCGGGAAACGGCTCAAGGCGGTCCGATGGTCAAAGGACGACCCGGAGAGAGGTATCCACTATTTGGCCCATGAGGCGAACAGCCGGTGCGCGGTCGAGTCGAATCCAGAGTCCCTTCTCCATCTGGAGGCAAAAGCCGTCCTTCAAGGGCTCATCGGCCATGATTTCTACCTCCCCAACCTGTCTCTCATCGATAGCGTCCCGCATACGTCACGCTATCGGAACGCCGGCAAACTCGAATTCAAGAAGTATGGCAAACTGACAGCCCTTCCCGTTCCCGGCTCTTCCGTCCTACAGTTCGGACGCGAAACATACAAATCATTCCTTGCCGGCACCGGTTGCATGGCAAAAATCGAGGATGTCAAAATAGAACGCGATTGCGGTGCAATGTGCCCAGAAGGTCTCATTCCGGATGCAGTCGTACTGCTGTCGCATGCCGATGCGGAGATCTGGGTCGCCATCGAATTCCGCGTCTGCCATCCGAAAGCCATCGAAGACGTACGGAAATATGCCGCCGTGGATTTCCCGGTCATGGAAATATCCATCACGGATGAAATCGCAAAAGCGGATGATGTCAGAAAGAGCCTGGCAGAGCGAATTACAGGAACCGGTCATGCGGCGCGTTTCGCCGGTCGCGAATGGCTCTACTCTCCTGCGGGTAAAAAGATTCTCACGCGTAGCTGGCATATCGAGGCCGAACCTTCCGATAAGCCGCTCCGCCATAGAGGAACAGATCTCGTAAGGCTGGAGACAACACTTCCGGCGATCACTGCCTATGCCGTGAAGGGCGTTCCGACAGGTGAGACCTCATGGAATGACATCGACCTCACAATTCGGAAAATCTCTGAAGCGGCCGTCGAGAAGCAAGAAGAGGCACTGAGGAAGAAAAGGTCACTCGGTTCCAGATGTCCTTCCTCTATAAATAACGCCCCTGTCGTCCGACAAATAAAGCAGACTGAAGATACCGGTTTCGAAACGCCGACGAAACCGCACGGGATTCTCGGAAGGATAAAAGGCTTCTTCGACAAATTTCGGAAGTGAAATTCGCAAACGTTTGCGAATTTGGAAAAGTCCACACGAAAACGGGCTGAGAAATCGCTATTATGGTTAAGAGCACGAGTTTGATCCCCTTTCTCGTGCAGGGACATCTTCTTCCCACCGATGGATGCGCCCGCTCCCCAATCTCGGGCGCATCCATCACCCATTTTGCAAATATACCAATATCCGCGTAGTCGTCATATACCATCGCCGGGCTCGATCTCTTCTCATGGTCAGGGTCCTTTTCTTCAATGCGAAGTGGTAGAATCTTACAAAAGGTATTCAAAGAAAGGACTTATGCAATGGTTCCGAAAGTAGACCCATCGAAATTTCCAGAAATGCTGAACGCTATTACGGAGAACGTCCGAGACAGCTATGCGGGAATGGTCTTTATCGACGATCCTGAAGATCTGGCCTCATGGGGGTTCACTAAAGAACAACTTGATGAACTGGACTCTTTTGCACAAAAATATGGATTGACTGACGTTCTCGAAATCAATCAATGGAATCCCGATTCTAAGCCGGACTATATCCTTTCGGCATTTTCCGGCCTCGTGTATAAGATCGACGATCTGCAGGGACGAATCCGACCAAAAGCCGATGATGTCTCGATTGAGAACTTTATCTACCTGAATCAGATTAAGGCCGATGTCCCCGAACCGGACCAGCTTGCCCATGCCGAAGAGAACGACCATATCTTCGGTTTGATCTCTAAATTTGCCGAGGGACAGGACACCGCTTTCGTCGTGCAAAAGGTCAATTTCTCCGGAACGAAACAAATCGGTGAACCCGAATACGAGCTTCTTCCTCTCGGTCCCACTTCCGGTGAGGACCTTGCCGATTTCACCGAGTGGTTCATGGATGATTTCAAGAGCGGCGTCGACTTTGGCTGCGATGAGAATCGCGAGCACCTTGCCATGCTCGCCCATACCGGTTTCTACCGTGAAGGCGAATATGTGGATCAGCTACTCACCTTCCACCAACTTGATTTTTCCAATGCACATGCCGTGACGGAAAAGTTCTCCTTTGAGGGCCGTCCGGAAAGCAATGAGTTCATGGGCGATCTCGACCAACTGTTCCATGATCCAAATTCAATCGTCAGCTCGTCAGACATCATCGACGTTATCGAAAACGGACCGATCGAAGGTGTCTCCAACGGCGGGGCGCCCTGCCGTGAACACACGAGACTTTCCGATAAAGCCGAAACCGTCAAATCTGCCTGCAGCAAAATCGCTGAGACTGAACAACGTGAACCGGGAATCGAGCAGCCGACCCAGATCGAGGCAAAATGATCAGCGAACGTGACCTCAGGCTCGCAAAGGCAATCGTCGACCCGTATATCGGCCGGGACATTATCGCTACCGCCGTACTCGGAACGAAGCTCGGGACCATGCTGAACGAGAACGCATACCGTGAAGTCGTCGACAATGCCCAGAGGCTTATTGACGGAACCGAGTGTATTCCGCAGGGCAAGACGCTCGAGTTCATTTTGCGAAATCGGTACGTCGAGACGATCAAGACCGATCGGAAAAGCGATTTGTCCCTTTCCAAGATGTGTGGGCTGTTGAAGGGCAATCGTGCCGTAGCGCGAGGCGATTGCGAGACGAATAACGAGAAGACTTACGAAGAGCGTTAAATGCGGCGCCTTCGGCACCTATGATCCGCTCGCAACGCTCGCTGATGAATTGTTTTCTACTCTACTAAGGAGGGAATATGTGGCAGGAAAAGCTTCAGGACACAGCAGCATCCCATCCATGGCTTGAGCCGCATGAAGCCATCAAACGGAAAACCCAAGCACCGGGAATGCAATTGGTAGATTGGTACGGCTTCACCGTGCCGAAAACAAAAAAGGAGATGTTTCTCAAGCAGTCCGCCCGTCGTGAAGATCTCCTTGTTGTCGGCGAGGTCGACAACATCCATTCTTTTTTCAGCGACTACGAGACGGAATGGAGATCGAATATCCTATTCGATGATCTCGACGAGGCACTGCGCTACTGTGAGGACGTCCGTTCCGGTTTCATCTCCGACATCCAGCTACATTCGAGTTTCATCATGTACAAAGAGCCGGGATTTAAAGCCATGCCGGGTGGCGGCTTCGCCGGATGGAGCGATCTATTCTATGCGGCTCACGGCAACCTGGAATATGCCAACAAGCTCCTTTTCGATTGCCAAGCCGGTGACCGCGACGGCATGGACCCGCGCCGATGCGCAAGGGAAGACCTAGTCAACGGAGTCATTGCCGAGTTCGGCAGCGAGTACATCATGACCGGAGATGCCGGCCAGAAGAACCGTCTGAACAGCGCGGAGATCTTGCGCTTCGAACTCGATAGCGTCCCGACTGACGGAAATGGGCATATCACCGGGTATTACCATGGTTTCCCTCTCGGTACGAGCCTGGAGGATATCAGTGCGGCGATCGACGACGTAGACAAAGTCGAAAATGGCCATCCGAACAGGATCGATATTCCCGAAAAACCAGAGGATATCGAGATGGAACAAAACACAGGCGTTTCCAAGGAAAAGCCTCCCGTCGCCGAAATGGAAGATACTTCCATTCGAGAGCCCAAAAGCCATCCCACACAACCGAAGAAGCCGGTCTGGACGAACCTTGAAGTTCCTCCCGACAGTGTAATTCTCCTCACAGGTGTCTCAAGGAAGACGGACAGGTCATGGTATCGTGCCGATTGCACTCTCGGAGAGGAATCTTCAATCAAGCCAGGTGGCAAATTTAAAATCCTGCTGAGTGAGAGGCAGTACGCACGCGCCGACGCCCAACAAAAGGCCGGTAAACCGGTCAGTCTCGGACTGAAAACCGACAGGTATCCAGATGGGGTCGAAATCGACGGCGAGATGGTCGCACTTGATGACCTTGTCGCCGATATCAATGTTCGAAAAACCGCCCCACTGCCCAAAAGTCCCGAGGAGTATCGCGGTGCCACGGAACAATCCTTTAACGGGAACGAATGGGTGAATTTTCACTTCTTCCCGGACCTGGTCGACCTTTCAAAATCCATCGACCCAGACACGGCGAGAACGGATTATCGTGCCGATGTGACGTCCGAAATCGCCGGGCGAAACTGCTCATTTACCCTGCATCTCGCAAAATGGCAGTACGATAAGGCCGTTAAGGCCCAAAGCCAGAACTCCCCTATCCATATCGGGATGAAGCTTAAATATATAAAGGGCGGCGTAATCCCAGTCCAGTTCGAAGGTGAACAGTCCACCCATAACTATTCTCCAAAGAAACTCGAAGAAAGCCTGCCGAAGGTGCAGAAAGCACGTTCCGTCAGCGGGTGTAGGCAGGGAAAAGGAAACCGGGTATCCTCCTATCAAGACCGATCCTATCGTTTCAAAACGAAGGAAGCATATGAACATGGACTTCCAGGAGCACACGAAAGCAGGAACTAAACATGAACGAAAACTCAACCATATCGAACGCTTATGATGGCAAGCATGATGAATACGGTCATGATCTACCCAGGTGGATGAATTTCGAGCATGTCATCGATATTGGTGAGGCGGACCCGACTCAAACGGCAACCGACTATTACGGCTTTGAACTGCCCAATGGCGTCGCAATGGTCATCCAGAGCCAACCAAGCCATAGGGATCATCCTTTCATCGTCTACAGTTACGGCGATGGAGCCTGTTTCCATGACGATGTCGAATTCGATTCGCTCCGCACGGCGATTGACTATGCGTCCCAGCTCCACAGCGGAGCAATCGATCCAGATTACCTGCGCGTTGAATATACGCATGATGAATATGAAACACTTTGCTGGCGCGATTTCTACCAGGCAGCACACGGTAATATCGAATACGCCTCACGTCTCGTCGACCAGTGCAACGGCGGATTTCGAGAAGGGTTCGGCCCGTATGCCTGCGCAGCCGAAGACCTCGCTGAAGGCGAAATCGTCAATTTCAACAACTGCTACGTCATTACGGATGCGAACGGACCGGATACGAAGGAAATCGCCGCAAAAAGGATTTGGGATGAACTCGGAGATGTCTGCATAGACGATAATGAATGTATCGATTCGGAATTCTACGGCTACCCTATCGGGACATTTCGGGAAGACATCTGGCATGACATCGAGGACCAGCTTGGAGTCCCGATCCATGCACTGATGTTTCCCGATAATGCAAATAAGGACATGACTAATGAAAGGAGTCTTGCTATGTCCAACGAGAATAAGAACACCAATGTCAAGGAAGAGACGACCTGGACGAACTTCAAGTTCTTCAACAACCAGGTCAAACTCAAGGTCATCGAGAAGGACGACCGTCAGATGTATCTGGCAGATTGCCGCTTCATGCCGGGCTCTGTCGCAAACGGCATCGATCTCGGCGATCAGAACGGCATCTCCGGCCATATGACCGTGTTCCTCACCGAGAAGCAGTATTTCAAGGCTGCTGAGCAGAAAGCTAACGGTGAGCAGATCAATGTCGGACTTCCGAGCACTCAGCTCAAGGACGGTAAGATCGAGGTCAATTTCTACAACCACGAATCTAAGGAAGCACGCACCATTCCCGTAAATCCCTTCGCCGCGTCCAAGGCGAACAAGGCCGCCCGCGAGGCTTTCTTCGAGCGCAAGGATGCCGAGCGCGAGCAGGGCAAGAGTCTCGGCGCAAAGGCCGCATCTGCCCGCGGCGCGTCCGAAAAGCTGGACGGTCAAAGCCAGGCCGCGCCCGCTAAGGACAATCTTGAGCATTAGGTTGTCATCGATTTAGTGCAATCAGACATGCGGTCTGTCGTTCCATTCGGATGGCAGGCCGCTTTTTGTGCGGCGTGCAAGCACGCCTATGATCCCCTCGTCATGCTCGCTGATTTATAATGATTTACGCTATGGAAGAAAGGAAAGTGACCTATGAAACTTATAACCTATTATCAGACCGGCAAGATCGATGTGTTCGACACCGCCACCTTCACGGCGACCGATCCCTTCAAGAGGGACGGTATGAACCTGATCACGGAATTCGCAATCCGCTTCGACCTGCTTGAAGACAAGAACTCGAATGAGGGCCTTGTCGTCGACGTCTATTGGTACGATGCGAAGATCCATGACAAGGACAATGCCGTGACATCGCTCGACGAGAAGAAGAACGCCACGCTCAACAACGCACTCCTCAAGGCGAGCACCCGCATCCGCCTGATTTCCAAGAGGGAACTCGAGGACGTGGCGAAAATCACCCTTGACGGCGAGCTTGTCGAATGGCGCCAGGGCGGTGAGCTCGTCAACGGCGTCAAGTTCTTCAGCCAAGAGCTGCTGTATTTCAGTAACGGACGCAGCGCGTCAATCACGGAGCGTGCCTGCAAGATCAGCCAATTCATCAAGAATGCCAATCCGGAGCTGCCCGATGAGATCATTGCCGGCTGGATGGGCCTGCCTCCGACCGTCCTTGAGACCATGAAACGCGACCAATTGCGCAACGATCAGATCAGCGAGCAAGACGACTAGGCACACCTCTCCTGTAGAAGAGTGCTTTGACACTCCCCGTAGTTGAAACCAGGGGATTCTCAGTTCTGCGAGGTCTGCCGTCGAGGACCGATATAGTCCTCTAGGGTCTTACGTCCTCTCCCCGAGCGTTTAGGCGGTTGTAGCCGCCACGGTTCCCGCGTGCCCCGCGGTACCTTCCGTGTTGGAGAGGATGCGTTTCCCCTCCGTCAGTATGTTTCTCGCCGCGTTGACGTCGCGGTCGTGGTGCGCACCGCACGCAGGGCAGTCCCACGACCGCACCGACAGCGGTAGGGCGTCGAGCCTGTGCCCGCAGGCCGAGCAGGTCTTGCTCGACGGGTAGAAGCGGCCGATCTTGACAAGGGAGCGCCCACGCTCGGCGCACTTGTACTCAAGCAGCCGTGCGAACTCGCCGAACGAGGCGTCCGTCACGGCTTTCGCCAGATGATGGTTCTTCATCATGCCCTTGGCATTCAGGTCCTCCATGCACAGGACTTGGTTCTCGTCCGCGAGCATGGTCGTGACCTTGTGAAGGGCATCGGTTCTGGCATCGGCGATCTTCGCGTGAATCCTGGCGACCCTCTTCCGCTGCTTCAGGTACCGCCTCGACTGTTTCTCGCTCTTGCGAGCACCCTTCCTGCGGGAGAGCCTGCGCTGTTCCCGCGCGAGCTTCCGTTCGTACCGTTCAAGGCCTCGCGGATTCTCGATTTTCGTGCCGTCGGAGAGAGTCGCAAGCGTTTTGACGCCGAGGTCGATTCCGACCTCCCGGTCGGTCGCGGGCGCGTCCTTGGACGGCACGTTGGTGCAGAGAAAGGTGGCGAAATAGCGGCCGGCCGCGTCCAGGGAGACCGTGACCGACATGAAACGCCCCTGGAGCGGTCGGGATACCTTAGCCCGGACAGTCCCGAGCTTCGGCAGCGCGATATGGTTGCGGTCGAGGACCTTGCCGCCGTTGGTGCGGTAGGACTGTCGGGCGTGCCGGAGCGACTTGAACTTGGGGAAGCCCGGCTTCCCGCCCTCGCGCACGCGTCGGAAGAAGTTCTTGTAGGCGCGATCGAGGTCGCGGATGGACTGCTGGAGCGCCATGGAGTCCACTTGCGCGAGCCAGGAGGTATCGGGGTCGCGCTTCCACGCAGGGATCATCTTGATCAGATCATTGGTGGCGATACTCTTCCCGGTCTCGCTGTAGGCGGTCTTCTTGACATCGAGGGCGCGGTTGTAAACGAAGCGGCAGCAACCGAACGTCCGCGCGATCTGGTCGTGCTGTGACTCATTCGGGTAAATTCGGTATTTGAACCCGCGTTCCATCGGCTAGACCTCCTTCTGTCTCTCTATGTATTTCCTCACCTGCGCGAGCGGTGCACCTCCCACGGTCGACACGAAGTAGCTGTTCGTCCAGAGCGTGGGGATGCGGCTCTTGAGCCACGGGAACTCCTCGCGCAGGTCGTGGCTTGACCTCCCCTTGATGCGCTTGATCGCCCGGTGGATGCTCAGCTGGGGATCGATTGACAGGAGTAGGTGGACGTGGTCGGGCATGACCTCCATCTCGGCGATCTCGAAACCGAGCTCGTCGGCGACTTCCTGCGCGATCTCCTTGAAGCGCTCGTCGACTCCGTCCACGAGGACGGGCCGACGGTACTTCGGGCAGAAGACCACGTGGTAGTTGCAGGAGAAAACTATGTTGCGGTTACTCTTGTACTTCATGGTATAGATATTATACAGTATTGAGCTGCATAATATCTACCGTCTTATATCCCCGTAGTTGAAACAAGGGGTTTTACGACGATTTTGATAATTTATTCTACGTTCCTTCCCTATCCAGAACGTTTTGCAGCACAAGGAATAGGCGGCTTGCGCGGTTTCGCGTAGGCCGCCTATTCCTTTCTGTATGATCTTTGAATTTCTGGTTGACTTTCTTTTCTAATACCAAAGTGCTATAATATAAGTGTATAGAACTAGACTTAATTGTATTGGAGGAATTCAAATGGAATGGCTTTTACTTTTTATACTCGGTCCGCCGATTCTCACTCTGATCTTAAGGATCTTGATCTTCATTGTTCGGTACGGTCCGGGCTTCGTCGGTGCGATCTTCGATTTGATCTGCTGTGTGCTCGGGCTCGTCGGTTGCATCATCATGCTCTTCATCCGTGGGATCATGGCAGTCTTCCACGGACTCAAGGTGCTTTTCTTCGGGCACTCCTCACCGCCCCGGAACGCTCATGTCGATTCGTCTGTCTCACCTGATGACATCGAAAAGTTCATCAAGGCGTTCGAAAACAAGATGTAATCAGAAGACCAGGATTAAAGGAATGGTGTCTAATGGTTGAATCCGAAACCGTTTTTCAGAAACTACAGGCCGCATGCATCAGCGGAGTGAAAGTTCCACATCTGATGTCGCTGCCTGTTGTTTCGCATCTGAACGGTAAATACGATCTGTCAATCACCTGTATCAAGAACAAACTTGATCCGATTCTTGCTGAAAAACTATAAGGCTTGTTTTCGTGTACCTATTGGGTTGTGCGGCTGACAAAAAGTCCATCCGGGTAACGTATGTCATATGTATCCCGAACCTGTTTCATCAACTCGTCTCTCGTGCAGCAATTCGCCTGACAGCTTTCAACGATTTGATAGCGCAACCACCGGCGTTCTGTGCTCGCATCAGAGCCGCGGTGTTCAATGATCTTAATCTTGACCATCAAATTTAGCAGTCGGTCAAGATCACGTTCCTTTATCGTTGTCACTACTCTCTCTTTCCTCTAAATTCGCAAGCGCTTGCGAATCACCCTGTCGATACCCCTAAAAGTACACAATTAGAAAAGAGTTACGGCAATTCTTTGCATATCTCTTATCCAGATCGTGTTTGTTTGCGAGATCGGTAAATTTCTTCTCTTTTTCATTCCGATCTGTAATGGGTCTGGCATTCTGTACAGACATTTTTTCACCGCTGCGGAATTTGGTTTATCGCAAATACCCCCTCACATTACATGGTGTAACCCGCGCAGCGGAATCCTTTGACAAAGCCCCGGTTGTCTACCGGGGCTTCTTTCTGTCTATTACGATTGCTCTTTCCGCTTGTACGCCGCCAGCTCGCGCTCGACCTGCCTGTCGCCGGTCTCGTTGACCCACCAGGGCCATTTCACCCGGTCGCACGGCTCGTCGACTCCGGCGAACCATTCCCTCAGCTCGTCAAGGCTCACCGGGGAGTGCCCGTTGGCATCGCAACCGACGTCGTAGCGCAGAAGGCCCTGCTTGCGGTTGAACTCGTTGTACGCGTCGCCGCCGCTGTGGATGTGTCCGTGGAGGTGCCACGATCCATGGCCCATACCCTGCCAGTCGGCCATGGGGTAATGGCTCAGGACGATCTTCTGCCCGTCGATCTTGAGCACGCAGATCGGCGGCTCCACGGTGAAGGCGCCAGCGACCGCCGGCTGGGTCCAGTCCTTGTCGTGGTTTCCCGGGACGAGGTGGATGCGCCTGCAGGCGATCCGCTTGCGCAGGGCATAGGCGTCCTGGGCGGTCATCTTGAATGAGAAATCCCCCAGGATGTAGAGCTCGTCGTCCACGGCAACCCTGCCGTTGATGTTGTCGACGATGGCGTCGTTCATCTGCCAAATCGTCTCCCACGGGCGGTCGGTGAACTTCAGCACGTTCTCATGCCCGAAATGGGTATCGCTAGTAAACCAGATCATATTTCCCTACCTCCCTTTTGCATTATGTATGATTTACAAAATCAATCATACCACGGTACTACCATATAATGCAATCAAACCCAGATCTCATTTCAGCCTGTATAGGCAATACCGGGAAGTACTTACAATCTTCTCGCTTCCCCTAACTTCTTTTTCAAATAGTCGCTGCTCATCCTTTCGAATGATAGCCACATCCCAATATCCGTCATTAAGCGTCTTGAAGCTTTTTGCATTCACGACATCGACATAGCGCTTGTAATCATCATGGGTACGCTCGCCGGCAATTGCCTTAGCCCAGATTTCGGGTCGCATATCGTAGCTTACCTTTATGTCTTCCCACTCAAAATAATTCATCAAGGTATCGTCACTGGAGAAAATGCGTGCATCCGTATTCTCCAGTGCATCGACAATCGGTGCCATTTCTTGATCGAATGCCGACCACCCAGACGCCGTCGTGCCAACCGAAGAACAGGCCGCTTTCGAGGCATTTAAAACCGAGGTCGCCAACAGCACTCCTATAAACAGGACGAGCATCAGCCGTATCGCGCTGTCCTCTTCCTCCCGTTCGATGCCGGTTCTGCCGATGCCGCACAGATAGGCACAAACAACAAAAGAAACCGTCCAGGCAATCCAAAAGCACCGGATTTTCAGAACGCCCATCACCACCGCCGCAATCCAAAATGCAAGCACGCCGGTGTTCGGAACCTTTCCTTTAATGATTGCGATGGCAACGGGAATGACGATACACACCATCGTGCAGACGATGCCATAGGAATCATTCGGACTTGAGATAAATGGACGCATCTCGCTAATGACATTGCCGTAGGACGCGGCTCCCATAGAGAGCACTGTGTAGATCGCCCCGCCAAATCCGTAGGGATTGAAAAGTGAGGCTATGCACATCAAGAGACACGCCCTCAATAGAGGAATTCGATAGGTGTACCAGGCGACCATGTCGGTCTTAAACGTCTTGATATGCAGTTCCCCTATTTCCGGTAAAAGGAAAGACAGGCACGCCGCCAAACATAGGGGCCACATCGCCGCCTGAAGATTCACCTGAAGCAAGGTGACTGCCGGAAGAAGCCAAAGTGCCCGAACGTTACCGTCCTCGTGCCATGCAAAGAGGATATTCAACGTCACGAACAGGCAGCCGGCAGACCACAAGGTAGGCCGTATCGAGATGTAGGTAAACATATGAAAGAAACCGACCGCATACAGCAGCCAAGTGATCCCCTGGTGTCGGCAACCTCTCGTCAGCCTTTCAATTAAAAAATAATAGGCGATGGCCGCTATCGCCAGCGGAACCACCACCGATGTGGCGACGCCGGTATAGCCCGCAAGGGAATACCAGCCATAAAGCCATACATCGTGCAGCCATTGCTGGACAATAATACCCAGCCCGGAATCCAGCGACCATGGGTTCTCGAAGGGAATCCCGTTGTGCACGATTTCACGTCCCGATGCCAACAGGAACCAACCGTCCGTGTCCAACGTCCCGTCTGTACGGATATATCCCGTAAACCATGCGATGAAAATCGAGACCATTGCCGCAGTGATGTATGAAAGCATGCGCAACGGGCGTGTGCTATCCCCACTGTCCGATTTCTCGGTATTCACTCGGTCCAACATCATATATCTCTCCACCTCTCGCCAAGCAAAACGGGCTCCTTGAAAGAAGCCCGTCATTTCAACCATTTGCCTACTGGGCGCCTGTACTGCCGAACCCGCCTGTCCCGCGATCGCTTTCAGGAAGTTCGTCAACCTGGACAAACGTTGCATGGACGCATGGGATAATGAGCAATTGAGCGATACGGTCCCCAGGGTTGATCGTGTAGGGGCGCCTTCCGATGTTCACCAACTTCGCCTTTACGGGACCCCGATAGCACGAATCGATAATTCCAAGCGAGTTCGCAAGCATCAGACCGTGCTTGCAGGCAAGGCTGGAGCGGATCGCCAACGCACCGAAATAGCCCTCAGGAATGGCGACCTCGATTCCGGTATTGAAAAAGGTCGATTCGCGCGGCTGGAGCGTTACCGGCTCCGGAATATCGGCGCGTAGATCGGCGCCGGCGTCCGTCGGGTGAACACGGACGGGCAGGAACCCCTCTTTTGCGACAGTCTCGATTTGCATTGAAATACCTTTCCCTAAAACTGATTCCACGTGGATTGATAGTCCCTGCCGGGTGCGTCTTCGCGCTCCCATGGAAGAGCCTCCCCTGCAGATGAGCAGGCGGGTGCGGCCTGCTTCTCGGCAACCTTCTCCTTCTCCAGAAGGTCGGCGATGTAGGCCTTGACCTGCTCGCTGAACCGCTGTGGGCACTCCAGTTGAACTGTGCCCTCACTCGCCTTCTTCTCCATACGCGCATAGAAGTCAATGACTTCGCGACTCGCATGGAGTCGGTTCTTCTCCATCTTCGGGAAGATGGTAAGCCCCTCGATGTTGGAGCAGCGGGACAGACCTACGTAGAGCTGCCCGGCGGCAAAGGTCTTCGTGTGAACGGTGCAGCGATCGAAGGTAAGGCCCTGGGACTTATGGATGGTGATGGCGTAAGCGAGCTTAAGGGGGATCTGCGTGAACTCGCCTACCGTGTCGGAAGTCACCTTGTTTTTCATTTTGCCCTTCGGGTCGACGAACTCCTCGACAACCGATTTGAGGATCTTCCACGTGTGAGCCTCAATCTTCACCGGCTCGTCAGGATTGGCATCAAAGGCGACCGTCACGCTCGTCTTGGTGCATTTCACGACCGTGCCCTGCGAGCCGTTGACATATTTACCCTCGGGGTCGTTGACGAGAGACATGACGCGGGCACCGGCACATAGGGTAATCTTATCGTCGGCCGCGCGATCTCCCTTGTTCACCTTTCCCGTCGCGCTGGCCTGATAGGTGTATTTCTTCCCGCTCAGCTCCGACACGCTCTCCGTATTGATATTCGATGCAAGCCTGTTGTTCGAGCATAGGAACAAGGCATCCTTGGGCGCGTATTTGCGATCCGATACGGAATGCTCGTTGAAATACGGGATGCATGACTCATCGCCGTTACGCGCGAGATTCAGGTTCTCGATGTACTCCGGATCGTCCTGGCGCACGACCTTCTTCAGGATGTGCGGCTCGAAGTCGAACCCATCCCAGTAATCGGATTCAAATGCCCAACCCTCGAAATTGCCGGGGTACAGCTTCATGAGGATCGCGCGGTCATCTTCCGTGATGACCGGGGGAAGCTGGAAGAAATCACCGACGAGCACGACCTGCTTTCGCCCGGACGAGACCTGGGCATCAGAGATCATGCGCATGACGTAATCGAAAAGGTCGATGCGGCACATCGAGATCTCATCGATGATGATGACCTCCGCGACCGTCAGGACCTTGCGGGGTCGAATCTTCTCGGACGGGTTGCATACACCGGCGCTCACCTGCAGAGTACGGTGGATGGTCGAGCCATTGTGCATGTTGAGCGCCGCGATACCCGTCGGCGCCATCGCCGTGTAGGGAACGCTACGGGCCTCAAGGTCATCGATGAACCGGTTGAGCACATAGCTCTTGCCCGTGCCGGCGTTACCGGAAAGGAAGACGTTACGCCCCTCCTTCAGGGCAATGTAGGCGTCCCGCTGGTCCTCGGTCAGACCCTCCAGCTCAGTCTCATCGATTACCATTTCACTTCCACTTCCCCACTGGCGATCTGCGCATACGTCACGGTGATGCGATGCTGCTTGTTTCTACGCGTCGGCAACGTCGAACAGACCAGAAAATTACTGCTCGCCGACTCAAAGCAGACATCAACCTCAACCTTATCGAGACCTTCAGCCTTCTGGCGGCGCGTCGGAGGAAGAAGGATCTTCCCCTTCTTTCCCGTGTGGGCCATCGCCGCCGCACGGATCCTCTCACGGCCCTTGCTGCCGTAGGTCTCCTGCTCATACTCGAACATCGGTATCACTTTCCCCTTTTGTACGTCGGTCTTTTTAGAGTAGTAGGATTATACCACAATACCATGCGCTTTGATGTGAAAAAGCCCCGCTTTCTGGGCGGGGCTAAAAGGAAACAGGGATGGTTAGAAGCAGAAAGCGGGGCAGACAACGAGCGAGTACGCCGCGAAGGCGCCGTCCGATGGATTGCCGCTATCGTTGACGATAAAGAAGCTGTTATAGTTGTACGGAGCGACCGAGCGCTCCCACCAATAGTCGCCAATACTGATGGCGGAATTATTGCCCTTATTGCCAGCGCCCGGTCGCTCCGTGTTCGTCACCTTGCCCTTGAATACCTCGTACTGGGTGCCCTCGGAGGCGAGCCATGAATTTGAAGACCAGCCACTATAGGGCGTCTCGACAATCTCGGAGTAGCTGAGGAGAAACAACTTATCCGTCGTGTCTGTAACGGCGGCATGAACGTTATCTGAACCCCCGCCAATGTTGTTCGTCAGCTTGATGACGGGCTTGACCTTCGTCTGCAGCTCGGCGGGCATCAGATTCCAGATCTCGCCCGTGTTCATCTTCTGGCGGAGTTCGGACGACTCCCAGCCGCCGTCGTTGTTGGCGACGGCGTTCATGCGGGATTGGATGCCGGTCGAGGTCGTTAGGAACGTCAATCCCGCCTTGCCTGAGCCGTCTGCGAGGTCGTCGTGGTTGATGCCGATGATGCGGTAGGTCAGCGTGCTCCCGTCGGTCAACTGTATCGACCACGTCGTCCCAGCATCCATGGCCGCCTTGGCCTTGGCATAGAGCTCGCTCGAGTTGCCCTTTTTCCCGATGTCCTCGGCCACGGCCTTCTGGTCATCGAGCGTCCAGTCGGCGGGGTCCTTTTCCTTCAGCTCCTCGATCCGGCTATCGGTTCCACTGTTTCCACCGCCGGCATTTCCGCCTCCGGTTCCGCCGGTGCCGTTTGCCTTGGAGAACCAGCTCGAGATGCTGTCGCCGGTCTTCGTAACCTGCCCGGAGACCTGGTTGCCGAAGGCAAGAAGCCCGCTGCCGATCACGATCGCAACGAGGACGACGATGACGTACTCGACAGTACCGGCACCTTGCTCGGTGATCCAGCGCTCTGTGAACCTCGAGATCTTTCTCTCCCGCTTTCCCATTACCCCACACCTTTCAATCGACAGAATTCTTCCGAATATACCGATTGTCGAATAGATAGGGGGTGTTTCGATTTGCCATGCGCGAATGGATCGATTCGCGGAGCGAAATGCAAGCGAGACGAAAAAAGGGGAGTTCCTTTTTGTGGAACTCCCCAAAAATCCATCTGCCGTCCTACCGATCAATCGAAAGACCGTTTGCCTTGCGTTCGGCTTCCCAAATATCGATTACCGTTTCCTTGGCGTTTTCAACCTTGTATCGATGATCGAGCTTGTAATGGCTGATATCCCGATACCAGAAAAGCTCTTTCACGTTTTCCCGAAACCATTTTTTACCGGCAAGCGTAAATATACATGCCATGCCTACCCCGGCGCTGTCACTCGGATTATCGTCAATGTAGAAACTACCGTCCTTGCGGAGCCCCTTCCTGTTGACCAATAGATCGTCGATGATCGAATAAATCGAGTTCAAATCATAAATTCCATCATGAAGGATTTTCTCATCATCCATGACCAGTTTGATTTTGTTTTGCATTTCGTACCTCCGTGCTACCTCTAGTACTATTATACCATACTGTTTGCACTTAAAAAAGTCCTGCGTCGCCGCCGGAACCTCGATAACCAGAACGAAAGCCTCGTTCGTCTGTGTGCCAGAAAAAGCGAAGTTCAAGCTCTGAATGGCGGTCTAGCCTATGGGGTGAAAGAACCCATAGGTCCTCATTTTCGATATTTTATTGCCTGCTTCGCGCTTCTGCGGAAAAGGGAAATCGTCACCATAGATTACCGTCAATCGTCCCAATGAATCATCGTCAATTGTCCCAACGACGCAGGTAAACCGTATGATTTTAAGGGCGCTGCGGAAGCTGGGAAATGGACGGTTAAGACGCAAACCGTGGCTGGCGAGACGAAAAAGGGGAATCCCTTTTGCGGGATTCCCCTTTCCGAGTCGTTATGCGATTTGCACTACATCTGCTCGCGGCGCTTCTTCCGATCGAGAAAGACGCCGGCCGCCACGAGGACGGTACCGCCGATGACGAACGTCTCGCCGATGAGTCCCGCGCGGTCACCGGTCTGGGCGAGGCTGCCGGTCTGGGCGAGGCTGCCGGTCTGGGCGGTATCCGTGCCGGCGAGGTGCTTCGGGGTGTATGCCGCCTGCTGCTTGGCGACCTCCTCTGCCTCCTGTCGTGCGATCTCATCGGAAAGCTTCTGCTCCGCTGCGATGCGGTCGGACTTCGCCAACTCGTAGGCGGCGAGTGCCGCATCATAGCCGGGCTGGAGCTCGTCCACCGCGGCCTGCTTATCGTCCAGGATGGCCTTGGCGGGCGCGACCTTGGCACGTGCTTCGACTGCTGCGGCGAAAAGCGCGTTGAGGGCGTCATCCGCATTCACATCATGGCCAGAAGCGATCGCCGCGTCGGCATCGATGGAGTTCAGCTTCGACAGCTTGGCGTCTGCCTGCGCCTTCGCCTGTTCGGCGGCGGAGACCAGGGACTCGGCGGCGATGGTATCCGCCTTCGCGGCATCGAGTTCGGCCTTGGTGTCATTGACGGCCTTTACTGCATCCTGCTCGCGCTGCTGTGCCTCTGCGAGCTTCGCGGCAAGACCGGTGAGGATGTCGAGGTTCGACTGTGCGTCCTCGAGATCGGTCTGGGAGCCGGTAAGCCTGTCGGCAGCAACGCCAGTATCCGCCTCTGCGGCATCGACGGCACGTTGGGCATCCGCGAGGGCGCTTGCGGTGGCGTCCGCCTTTTGCTTGGCGGCTGCGAGGACGGTCGCCTTCTCGGCTTGGTCGGCTGCCGCCGCGTCGTGGACGCTCTTTGCGGTATCGAGCGCCTTCTTGGCGTCGACGACGTCCTGGAAGAACTTCGCGAGGTCGGCGTTCGCATCCATGACGTCCTGCTGCTTGGCCTCGGTGTCCGCCTTGGCGGAATCCAACTTAGACTGTGCGGCCGTTACGGCTGCATTGGCGGCATTAAAGGCGACCTGCTTCTGCTGGACGGTCGACTTTGCCGTATCGACTGCCGCGTTGGCGGCATCGAGGTCCGATTTCGCCGCATCAAGCTCGGTCTGGGCATCCGTGACGCCCTGCTGCTTGGCGGCGACATCAACCTTGGCGGCATCGACAGCACGCTGGGCATCGGCAACACCCTGCTTTGCGGCATCGACATCTGCCTGTGCGGAATCCGCTGCGTCCTGCTTCTGCTGGACGGTTGTAGCGGCGCCGGCGGCTGCCTGCTGCTTGGATGCGAGATCGGCCTTGACCGCGTCGAGTGCGCTCTTGGCGTTCTTGAGACCGTTGATATAGGAGGTCAGCTTTTGCTCGTACTCGTCGACGGAGATGGCTCCGGTATTCCAGCCCGAACCGGCCCAACCGCCGTATTGCAGCGTGAGCGAGAACGTCAAACGGGTGTCATCGTTCAGACCGCATCCCATGACAGCATAGTCAGGGTTGATGATGTTCATGTAATGACCGATACGGTAGTAATCGAACTTGTCCTGGTTGGCATACCAGAAGTCGTAGGCGTCCTTTCCGGAAAGATTCGTCGCACCAAGGGAAGCTGCAGTCTTGTCAAACAGATCCTTTTCCTGATAGATCCAGGCCTTGCAGGGGTCGCGATAGCTCCAGGCAAGGTTTTCACCGACATCGAACTGCTGGGCATGCTCTACATTTTTCGTCGAATAGTTTGCATCTGCAATCGCTGCCGCAATGAGCTTATAGCTTACCTCAAGCTCGGAAAGGCCGACGGACTTACGGTAGGCGTTCACGTTCTTCATGACCGTGATGGACGAAAGCATGTTTTCAAGGCCCGTTGCGTCGAGACTGTTTCCGATCTCGGTGTAGTCCTTGTATGTGCAGTTCTGGATGATCTCGATGGCTGAATCGGCACCCATGGCGCGGAAGAAGCCGATGGCTCCCTGCTTGAGCTGCGCGTCGGCGGAATCGAGTTTCGCCTGGGCCTCGTCGACCTTCTGCTGCGCGGCGGTTACGGCGGCGTCTGCGGTATCCTTTGCGGCCTTGGCGTTCGCGAGCTCTACGTCGGCGGCTGCCTTGGCGGACTCGGCGTCCTTGACAGCCTGCTTCGCGGCATCCAGCTTGGCGACGGCGTCGGCATTCGCCTGCTTGGCCGCATCGAGGCCGGCGTTCGCGGCATCGAGAGCGGACTGGGCGGCGTTCACACCGGATTCGGCATCGGCCGCGGCCTGCTGCTTTACGGAGAGGGCCACCTGGGCATCATTCAGCTCGGTCTGTGCCGTTGCTGCAGCGGACTGCGCCTGCTCGAGCTCGGACTCGCACTGGGACTGCACAGCTCGTGCGGCAGCGAGGGCTGCCTCCGCGTCCGCGACCTTCTGTTTTGCCGCATCGTACTCCGGACCGCTGGCTCCTGCCTCCGCTGCGGCGAGGTCGGCTTTCGCCTTCTCGTAGGCGGCGCTGGCGGCTGCGGCCTTCGCATCCGCCGCGTCCTTGTTCTGCTTGGCTGCAGCGAGGACGGAATCGGCGGAATCCTTTGCAGACTGGGCCGCAACCAGCTTGGACTGGGCATCGGCAAGCGTCACGTTGGCGTTGGCGAGATTGGCCTGTGCCCTGTCCACGGCAGCCTGGGCGTCGCGCACGGCCTGCTCGGCAGCACTGATTGCCTCCGGGGTGGCGCTTACGGCATCGGCCTTGGCCTTATCGAGGGCGTCCTTTGCAGACTGGGCCGCCTTGATGGCGGACTGGTACGCTTCGTCCTTCTCGGACGCATCCGCCTTAGCGTCTGCGAGACCCGCCTTCGCCTGCTCGAGGTCCTTGCCGGCGGCATCGGCGATCTCAAAAAGATAGTCCAGCCCCACAAGCCCGGCCGCTTCGCTGACGGCCTCCACGGTGATATCATGGGCGTGTGCCCAGCAAAGATCAAGGAGAGAAAGGGCATCACGCATACCGCCATCGGCAATGCGGGCAATGAGAGCCGCGGCTTCTTCCGTCAAGGTCATGTCCTCCTGCCCGGCAATGAAAAGCAGCCTATCCCGGATGACCTCCGGCGCAATACGCTTAAAATCAAACCGCTGGCAGCGGGACTGAATGGTAGCCGGGATCTTGTGCACCTCGGTGGTAGCCAAAATGAAAATCACATGCTCCGGCGGCTCTTCCATGATCTTGAGCAGGGCATTGACCGCCCCGACGGAAAGCATATGCGCCTCATCGATAATATAAACGCGGTATTTGGCGATATTGGGCAGAAAAACGGCTTCCTCCCGCAGGTCACGGATATTATCCACGCCGTTATTGCTGGCGGCATCAATCTCCACTACATCCACCAGGCTGCCGTTATCCACGCCGCGGCAGCAGTCACATTGGCCGCAGGGGCTGCCATCCACCGGGTTGCGGCAGTTCACCGCCTTGGCGATGAGCTTGGCGCAGGTGGTTTTGCCGGTGCCACGGCTGCCCATCAGCAGATAAGCATGGGCAGGCTTTCCCTGAATCATCTCGTTCTTCAGCGTGGTGGTGATATGCTCCTGCCCCACCACTTCCTCAAAGGTGCGGGGACGCCACTTGCGGTAAAGTGCCTGATACATTCTGTTTTCCCCTCCCCCACTATAATAAAAGACAGCCTTTATCATACGGAAATCCGGTTGGCTGCGGCACCCGCAAATACTGCTTAATGCTGCTCGGTTCCCCGCCTGACATGGTTCACAGCACTGCGTCGCACAGGACCAGATTTCCGCATGACAAAGGCTGCCTTTGCACGACCTGTCATGGCCTACTAAGATATTATACACGAATTTAAGTTCGTGTGCAACCATTTTTTCTTGCTATTTCCCTCCGATAAAATAATCCATAATCTCCTGCTGCACAGTATCCATATCATCGGCGGTGACGATGACCAAAAGAGCATAATCCCCTGCTGTAATGACCCGCCCGGCCTGCGCCGAAGGATACCCGGGAAATGCCCGCTGTACTGTCTCCAGACGCTTTTGCAGGGTGGCAGTCACCTTTTCCGTTTTGCCCGGGGCCGCCTGCGCCAATAGTATTTGCTGTGGGTTGTCCTCCGGGGCTGCAATACGCCCACAACCCAACAGCAGGTACTTTTCCTTTATTTGCAGCAGTGCTGCCAGGTCCGCGGCAGATTCC
>OLQM01001287.1_pt1 | contig 28293 bp, 24 predicted proteins | sample 1673161 | NCBI WGS metagenome assembly OLQM01 (sample SAMEA3136761, study PRJEB25190) | human gut metagenome | reverse complement strand
TAATTCAAGTTTAATCTGCGTACAATGATGAAGGCATTGTTATGCTTTCCGTGTATGCAAAATACATTAAGAAAATGAGTAACGAAAATAAAACAATTCACGATTTCGAACTTAAATTAATCTGTGACTTCTTCTCCAATATGGAACGCCAAGGACCCGGAAGTCCTGACGTAACACTGAAAGCACTGAGCTTTATAGATAACCTCACCGAAAAATCCCTTATCGCCGACATCGGCTGTGGAACTGGAGGACAGACAATGGTATTGGCTGGACACATTCCCGGGCAGATCACCGGACTTGACCTTTTCCCCGGCTTTATTGATATCTTCAATCGCAATGCAAAGCAAGCGGGTTTGCAGGACAGAGTGAAAGGCATTGTCGGTTCTATGGATAACCTTCCTTTTCAGAATGAGGAATTAGACCTGATCTGGTCGGAAGGAGCCATTTATAATATTGGTTTTGAACGGGGACTGAATGAGTGGCGTAGATATTTGAAACCAGGAGGATATATTGCCGTTTCTGAAAGTTCGTGGTTTACTGATGAACGTCCTGCAGAAATCAATGACTTCTGGGTGAATGCGTATCCTGAAATAGATACGATTCCGGGTCAGGTGGCCAAGATACACAAAGCAGGATATCTTCCCGTCGCTACATTTATTCTGCCGGAAAATTGCTGGACAGAGCATTACTTTGCTGCAAAGATTGAAGCTCAGAAAATATTCCTTCATAAATATGCGGGAAATAAGATCGCCGAAGAATTCAGTTCGCTTCAGTTTGATGAAGAAGAACTATACAGTAAGTATAAAGCGTTCTACGGTTATACATTTTTCATAGCAAAAAAGATAGAACAATGATTCATTTGAATAATTACGGTTGGAATGACAAGTTAAGCCAACTAAAGCAAGAGTCAATATACAATGCCCTTACACATGGACGTATATCCATCGTACACCGCACATGTTACGAGGTCGTTTCAGAAAACGGTCTGTTTCAGTGCGAACTGACGGGGAATATGATGTATGGAAAATCAGACTTTGAGCTCCCTTGCACTGGTGATTGGGTACTTTTTCAACCATTCGACGAACATAAAGGGATTATAGTGGATATGCTGCCTCGTGAACGGACTTTATATCGCAAGAAAAACGGAACGGTTGCCGATAAACAGGCCATTGCCTCGTATGTTGACAAGGCATTTATCGTGCAAAGTCTTGATGATAATTTCAATGTTCGTAGAGCCGAGCGTTTCATGGTTCAGATGCAGGAAGAGAATATTAATCCTGTATTGGTGTTCAATAAGGCTGATTTAGGGTTTGACAAGCAGAAAGTTGAAGAACAGATCAGACACATTGCCCGTCAGATACCGGTGTTTTTTACAAGTATTCATCAATCTCAGACGATTCTCCAATTACGGGAGTCTATATCGGCAGGCGAAACGGTTGTGTTTGTCGGTTCTTCAGGTGTAGGGAAAAGTTCTCTGGTAAATGCGCTTTGCGAGAAATCGGTATTACTAACGTCTGATATCAGCCTGTCCACGGGAAAAGGAAGACATACTTCTACTCGTCGGGAGATGGTATTGATGGACGGTTCAGGTGTATTAATCGATACTCCGGGCGTCCGGGAATTTGGCTTGGCCATTGACGATCCCGATTCTCTTGCAGAGGTATTGGAGATTTCAGATTATGCTGCATCGTGTCGTTTTAAGGATTGCAAGCACATCAACGAACCCGGATGTGCCGTTTTAGAAGCGGTAAGTAGTGGCGTATTGGACCGTAAGGTTTATGAAAGTTATCTGAAACTTCGACGGGAAGCGTGGCATTTCTCTACTTCCGAACATGAAAAGCGTAAAAGGGATAAATCCTTTTCAAAACTCGTGGATGAGGTGAAGAAGCGTAAGGCAAATCGCTAATATCTATTTTAAGAGTGTGTCATTTACCTATTGGGTTTGTGACACACTTTCATTTTATATTTTCAGTGAATTATAAAAACGTAGGTGTGAACTCGATGCCTAAGGCACGGGCAATATAACTTCTTGCCGTACCAACCTTCTCTGCTAACTCCTGTTGAGTTATCTTTAGTTTGTAAACTCTTGCAGATATTTAACTCTGATTTTTCTACACTATACCTTCACAATCGAGGAAACTATAGTTAGGGTCCATAGCTCTTGATACAGTTTTGCCGGGACACTTTTCTTCTGTAATGCTAGTAGAAGTGTTTTATCTCTGTTTCCTGTAAAAGCCGCCCCCATTACTTTGGGGTCGAGTGGAAATTCTTGTACCTTTGCACTCGTTTTTAGAAAAGAAGAATCACGATGATCAATAAATATGAAGAACGTCTGGGAACCGAGCGTATGTTGCCACTGGTTTTCAAGATGGCGCTTCCGGCAGTAGCAGCACAATTCGTCAATTTGCTTTATAGCATTGTCGACCGTATCTATATCGGACACATACCGGGCATTGGGACGGATGCATTGGCAGGCGTAGGGGTAACAATTTCTCTCGTGGTGTTGATTTCTTCTTTTTCAGCAATAGTGGGCGGTGGTGGTGCACCGTTGGCTGCCATAGCCCTCGGGCAAGGTGACCGCCAGCGTGCCGGAAAGATATTGGGGAATGGTTTTACCTTGCTGATTCTATTTACCTTAATTACTTCCTTCATTGCTTATACCTTCATGGAGCCTATCTTGCTCTTTACAGGCGCTTCGGAACATACATTGGGCTATGCGGTCGATTACCTTTCCATTTATTTGCTGGGAACTGTTTTTGTAGAGATTTCCACCGGACTTAATTCCTTTATCAATGCGCAGGGGCGTCCTGCCATTGCCATGTACTCTGTCTTAATCGGAGCTTTATTAAATATCATTCTTGATCCTATATTTATCTTCTGGTTTGATATGGGGGTGAAAGGTGCTGCTCTGGCTACGGTGATTTCTCAGGCTTGCAGTGCCGCATGGGTACTGTCTTTCCTGTTTTCCCGGAAGGCTTCTCTGCCTTTGGAGAGGCGCTATATGAAGTTGAATCGGGGAATTGTTGTTGCGATGCTGGGATTGGGAGTATCTCCGTTCATTATGGCCAGTACAGAGAGTTTGGTGGGCTTTGTGCTGAATAGTAGCTTGAAAGATTTTGGAGATATTTACGTTAGTGCGTTGACGATATTACAGACTTCGATGCAATTTGCCAGTGTGCCGCTGACGGGGTTTGCGCAAGGCTTTATTCCGATTGTAAGTTACAATTATGGCCATGGTGACAAGCAGCGTGTGAAGGATTGTTTCCGTATTGCACTGATCACCATGTTCTCTTTTAATCTGATTCTGATGCTGCTTATGATCCTGTTCCCTTCAACGGTTGCATCTGCTTTTACAAGTGATGAAAAGTTGATAGAAACGGTCCGTTGGACCATGCCTGTCTTTCTGGGTGGTATGACTATTTTCGGCTTGCAACGTGCCTGTCAGAATATGTTTGTTGCATTGGGGCAGGCTAAGATATCCATTTTTATCGCTTTGCTCCGCAAGGCTATTCTGTTGATTCCGTTAGCACTGATACTGCCGCATTATATGGGAGTGACCGGAGTATATGCGGCTGAGGCTATATCCGATGCTACGGCTGCAATTTGCTGTACGCTGTTGTTCTTTTGGCAGTTTCCTAAGATTTTGGGGAAAATGAAATAAGGTGGATAGAAGCCTTCCAACTACTTTAAAGTGATTATTTTCATCTTATTAGTTTGATAATAGAGAAACTTTGATTAACTTTGTAAGTGCTCATATAATAGTAATTATTAAATGGAAAATGGAATAAATGATAATATATTATCACTTATAAGTAAAACTCCGGATTCATTGATGCTGGGTATTGCTGAACGTGTAAAGTTGAGGCGACTGGAAAAGGGATGGACGCAAAATATGCTTGCTACAAAATCAGGAGTTTCTTTGGCTTCTTATAGGCGTTTTGAATCGTCAGGGGAAATGTCCTTACGTTCACTGGTGATGCTTGCCTTTGCGCTGGATATGACCGATGAATTCGAAGCTCTTTTCAACAATAAGACCTATCAAAGTATTGATGATATACTAAGGGCAGGGCAACTAAAACAACGAAAACGGGGGAGTAGAAATGGATAATATTTCAATAATAGAGGTCTTTATATCTGGCAGGCGCATAGGGCGAATGGCTCTTACGCCTGAAGGTATGTGTGGTTTTGAATACGATGCGGATTGGATACAGACCGGTTTCTCAATATCTCCATTCTATTTACCGTTGAAATCGGGATTGATAATGGCTAAGCGAGATCCGTTTGGCGGAAACTTCGGAGTATTTGATGATAGCTTACCTGATGGTTGGGGTAATCTTCTGCTTGATCGCTATTTGCAAGAAAGAGGAATAGATCCATATAAGTTGAATATTTTAGAACGGTTATCTCTTATTGGCTCCACAGGACGTGGTGCGTTGGAATATTACCCGGATAAAAGTGTTGTAACTGATGCTGAGTATCTCAATTTTGATAGCTTGGCAAAAGAAGTTGCAAAGATACTTGAGAGCAAGGAAAGTAAAGGGTCGGTAGACCTGCTTTATAAATATGGAGGTTCATCGGGTGGTGCCCGTCCCAAAGTATTTACCAAAGTAGATGGTCGTGAATGGCTTGTGAAATTTAAGGCTACAAATGATCCTGCTGATGTGGGAGAGATCGAGTACAACTATTCATTGCTCGCTCATGATTGTGGAATACGAATGGCAGAAACTCGCTTGTTTGATAATCGTTACTTTGGAGTCGAACGATTTGACAGAGTTCCTCAAGGTAAAATCCATACGGTAAGTGCAGCAGGATTACTTCACGCTAACTATCGGATTCCAAGCCTTGATTACTCTATATTGCTTAAACTTACACTGAATCTTACCAAGGATATGGAGCAAGTAGCAGAAATGTTTCGATTGATGGTGTTCAATGTATTGATTTCAAATAGGGATGATCATGCCAAAAACTTATCTTTCCAATGGGCTAACGGAGCATGGAAACTTTCGCCGGCTTATGACCTTTTACCAAGTAACGGTTTTAATGGTTATCACACCACGACTATAAATGGAAAAGGAGAACCTGCACTTGCTGACGTCATTACGTTGGCAGCTGAAATAGGGCTATCAAAACAATATGCAACTCAGACCATAGAAGAATTGACTGAGAAATGTGCTGCCAAAAAGATGGTAAAATTCAGGTTGAGATAATTACCGGCTTGATGAGTATCATTTAGCTTATAACTTGATCGGTTTTAGTCGTATGGTAAAGAAAAAAACTCATATAGACTTCTGTCATGAATTGAAAGCACAGAATTTAAAAGTTACTGTCTTGGGAACATACAAGGATTACAACTCTAAAATTGCTGTAAAATGCGATAAATGTGGTTGTGAATGGTCGCCGCGTGCAGGAAGTCTATTGCACGGACATGGTTGTCCCAGGTGTGCCGGAGTCAAACTGAAATCTCATGCGGAGTTTGTGAAAGACTTAAAATCCCTGAGAGATGACGTTATCATAACTGGCCGGTATGTGAAGGCACTCGAAAAAACTAAATTCAGATTCTTGAAATGTGGACATGAGTGTGATATCACTCCTGCACATGTTCTTAGTGGCAGGGGATGTCCGGAATGTGGACGATCCCAGAAAGGAGCGTCTCAGCGCTTGACGATGGAGATATTTTTGGAGCGTCTCCATAAAATCGACCCGAATCTTGTTGTCAGCGAAGGTGCAATGTATATAAACAATCATACACTTATGCCGCTTCATTGTAATGCCTGCGGATATGAGTATCAAATAAGACCTCATGATGTTCTGAACCAACGTGGCTGTCCTAACTGTCACAGGTCCTGCACCTCCTTTTTAGAACAGTTCATATATCACTCATTTGCTCATATTCTGGGCGAATCTAAAGTCATGTCAAGAGAAAAAACGGTGATAGGAGTTGAATTAGACATATATGTGCCTGATTTAAAAGTAGCCGTAGAGCCCGGTTCGTGGCACTGGCATAAAAATATGGTAGCGAAAGACTGGGAAAAGCATCTATTGTGCAAAGATAAAGGCATCAAACTCATAACTATATACGACCACTATGATGATGCAACAGTTCCTTTCGATAATTGCCTGGTGACACATTGCGATCTTGTTTCTCGCCGGAATACAGATAAACTGATTGAAATAACAAAAAAGGTCCTCTCCGAATTCGGATTAAATTCGAACCTTGGTACAAGTGAGTGGGAAAAAATTAAGAAGAATGCTCAAATTGATTCAAGACGAATGAGCACTGAGGAATTTAGAGAAGAACTGTCTAAAATAAATGATAAGATTGAAATTATTGGTGATTTTGCAGGAGCTAATAATAGAATTAAAGCACAATGTAAAGTCTGTAATCATGAATGGCATGTGAGACCGTCTTCTTTACGTTTAGGTTCGGGATGTCCTAAATGTGCTGGTACTTTAAAAATGACACATAATGACTTTGTTGAAAGATTAAATTCATTACAGCCCAATATTATCCCTCTGGCAGAATATATCAATATTGATACTTCTATAAGAATAAAATGTAAAATATGTGGCTATATATGGTCTACCCAACCCTATCATCTTGTAGCGAAATATAATAGAACCGGCTGTCCGAAATGTGCCAATAAAGCACGGAGAACCCATGATGATTTTGTTGAGGAAATCGCAAAGCTGTTGCCTACAATTAAAGTTATAGGAACTTATGTAAGCAGGAATAAACCCATATTAGTACAATGTAGTGAATGTGGCAAGACCTGGCAGGCATATCCGGGAAATTTATTGCGGGGAAGCAGCTGTAAAAGCTGTAAATTCAAGAATACAGTGCAACAAAGAAGTAAGAAGATAAGGTGTATCACCACCGGAGAAATATTCAATACATTTAAAGAAGCTGCCGAAAAATACAATATAAGCTGCTCAACAATCTGTCTGTGTTGTAATGATAGCTCTAAGCATAAGCATGCCGGAGGATTGGAGTGGGAGTATACTATACTGTGAATCACGCTTTTTCTATGTTTCGGGTTTTACTAATTTACAGCCTCTGATATTTCCAGACGAAATCTCTTCAAACCAAAGTAGGAAGAAAACCCCATCGTTTCCTTCCTACCCGATTCTTTATTTTCAGAAGTTTTTTTATTATGTCACAAAGAGCTTTTTCATCATTTCTTCTTCATTTCCTATTTACGGTGCTTCCGTCACATTAACTGTTACCGTCACCTTCTTTGCCGCATCCGACAGATTCTGTATCTCAAAGGTTGCCTCCGCATTTGCCGGGAATGGTCCTGTGGGGAAATCCTTTGCATTTTGGTCCAGCGTCAAGGTATAGTCTATGGCTTCGGTGCTATGTCCTTCCGTCTTATCTGCTTTCAGCCAGGCAGGTAAACCGACAATCCGGCTACCGCCTTTGGCAGTCACAGTAAGTTTCATGGACGAGGTGGTTCCGGCATTGGCCTGTTTCTGCATGCTGAGTGTTCCTGTGATCACATCCGGTGATTCGCTTCCGGCAGTGTAGGTATTTGCCGCATCCGGTTCTGACGGTGTAACTGCTGCCGCGGCAATTCCCGGCACTCCTACGGCTGCTTTCACTGCAATTTGGCTTTCTTCGCGCCCTGCCTTGCTGCGTAATAAGATGATGGCTTTTGGGAAAATATTCCCAGAATATCCATCGGCTTTTGACACTTTACAAGTATAAGATGCCGATCCGGCACGGGTTACCGGCGTGATTTCCGTCTTCAGCCACTCGGCACTGCCACCTGCGGAACTTGTATAGACAATGCTGCATTCCGCTTCCGAATTGCTGGTGAAAGGAATGCTGAAATACTCAGTCTCATCCGGGGAGACGGTGGCTGTATTGTTACCCGCAATAGTGGTTGCTCCAGCTCCTGTCAGTGTCCCGATAGCCAGTTCATTTTCCGGCTGATACTCAAAGTCCCCGCCATCCGTCCAGTCCGAAACGGTGATGTTCACATCCAGCTTGAACGGGTCGGCATCAGTGATGCGCACCGTGTAGCGGTGGTTAGGCTTCACCTCGATGTAACCGCCTGTGCCCGCTACCGACTGCTCAAACTCTACCATGTAACTCACCTCCTGCGGTATATCCGTCTGGTTCAGCGCATACTTTCCCTTGATAATCAGATACCCCTTGTCGGCAATCGGACTGGGATAACTGTAGAAAGCCCCTGTTTGTGTTCCCTTATTGGCATTGGCGCCGTCAAAGTCACGGTCGGGGTAGGTGATAAGCGTCTTGTCCGGATCGGCATCTTCCACGGGAACCACCGGGAAGAAGGTAACGCCTTTGCGGCCGTGCCCCATCGATACGCCGGTGATGGTGAGATGTGACAATTTCTCGTCATTGATGATATCGAAACGGGAGACGATACGCGACAGCGTCATATTGATGCGGGTACGGGAGCCCATACTGATATCCCGCAGGTCGAGTGCAGGGCTGTAGGAACCTACCATCGGCAGGGGTGTCAGCAAGATGTCCGTATCCTCGGTGGGGTCCAGCAACGGAGTGGTAAAGGTGAGGAAATCCGTTTCAGTGGGAATGCCCGCTTTGGTCACAATATTATAGTCCGCACCCGGTGAACTCTGTTCCAGCGCTACGAAATTGGTGTATTCCGCTCCGGATTTCAGCAATTTCGGCTGATTGGCAATGCAGTAGAATTTGGTGAACAGGCCTTTCTTGGGGCGCAGGGTGGCGAGTGCTACGTTGTCACCCTCCACGGTCAATATAATTTTCGTAGCGTTAGGTATCGTAGAACCGTCCGAACGATAACAGAACCGTTCCTGATAAGTATATGGCCCTTCCTCCTTGTCCGAAGAGAACACATAAATATCCAGCGAAGTGATTTCATTCTCTTCGGTCGTGGCGATGGGGGCATCGGCGCGGGTGGTGCCTGCCGTCTTTATGTTCAGCTTGTTCTGAAAACCGAGGATGATTTCGCGGCGCGTCGGGTCATTGACCAGCGGGTCATCACCGGGAGTAGTCGCTGACGGCACTTCCGCTTCGCTGCACCCCGCAAGGGACAGGGCAAGCAGGCCTATCACCCATGCGGAAAACTGTTTTCTATTTTTAATCATAATCTTATTGTTATTAATGGGTTACTGAATTAAGGAGCCACGGCCGCCGCACTCACCAGCACTGTCACGTCTTCCATGCCCGAGATATTGTTTTTCAGCACAATCGGCGCGGCTGTGAAGTCGGTAACGGCATCCTTCACGGTCAAGGTGAATGTCTGGCTGCCGGTAGCATCCGTCGGAGCGGTTCTTGCAAAGGCGTCAGTCTCGGCAACGGTGAACCAGGACGACAGCGTGCTTGCCGTCACGCCTTGCGGAGAAGTAATTTTCACCTCAACGGTGCTTCCGTCAGTGCGGGGCACATCGGTAATCTTATAGTTATTGTAAGCGGCTCCGCCTGTTGTCCCCGTCAGTTCAATCGTTGTAATGGCAGGATCGAGCAATTCCACCGTCAATTCCAGTGTCTGAGTTGCGTCTCCCAGATTGATAATCTCGAACTTGCTGTTTACATCGCTGGTTGCCGTCACGTCTTTCAGCATAAGCGTATAGTACTCTTCCACCGGAGTAGAAACAACAACATCCGTGGCGGGAGTACCCGTCGTGCTTGGCGCAGGGCCTGATTTGCTCTTCGAAACTTCCAGCCAGGGAAGCTGATTGGACAGCGCCAGCTTCGTCCCGAACGGACAGCTTGCCCCGAGTGTGATGCTGCTCTTGCTCGTTTTGTACATCGTGAGTTTGCCATTCGCCTGATCGTATAGGTTGAAGTTCCCCGTAGCCGCATCCGGTGTGGCAAAATCCAGTACCGGTGCCGTGGCGGGCGGCACAATGGTCAGCGTAGTATAAACCGATTCATCCTGTGAAGCCGATTCATTGGCCAGGGTCAGTGTAACGGGAACATAAGGAGTGGCGGCAGTCAGCGTATATTTGAAGGTCATGGTAGTGGTGGTCACTCCGTCCACGACTTCCGACTTGTAACTGGCATCGTCATGCTCCAGCCAGTCAATGTCCCATCCTGTTGTGGTGCTGAACTTCGGCTGTACCTTTCCGCTGGCCGTAGCGGTCAGTGTGATGGTTTTCTCCGTACCGTCGGCCGTCACGCTGATTTCTTTGGTGGCGACGTCCGCATCGGTTCCTTCCACATTCAGGGCGGTCACTACGGGCGCGGCATTGTCGGGCTTTACGATGACTCCGCCGCCACTGGTCCAGTCCACAATTTCAAAGAAGGCGGTGATGGTGGCTTCCATCACTTCCTTGATGTGCAGGGTGTAACGGGTGTTGGCCACTACGTCTATGAATGCAGTCGCTCCGCCGGTATCTGGAGCACGCTGTATGTCGAGATGGTATTCCACGGGCACAGGGTCTTTCTGCATCGGGTTCTGGTATTTGCCTTTGATGATGAGGAACGCCTCGTCCGTGTCTTTCAAAGGATAGGTATAGAGGGCGCTCTCCGTCACTCCCTGATTGGCTTTGGGCAGCATCAGATAGCTGCCTTCGGTTACGGGGTACTTAATGAGGCTGGCAGTACGACCGGCATCATCCAGTGTGGTCAGCGTCCCCGGCATCACGGTAGCCTGGTTGCGTCCGTTTCCCAGCGCGACGCTTTCAATGATCAGTCCCGTCTTGGCGGATTCATTGTCGATGTCGAAGCGGCTCACGCGGCGTTTCAGTTCGATGTTCACCGTGGCGATATTGCCCAGTATCTTCGTTGTGCCGCTTCCGGTCATTACTAATGGAGTGCCCAGGGCGGTGCCTGCCGGTTCCAGTTTGGCGGTACAGTACTTCTCAAAGTCCGTGGCTTTCGTGCCGGCGGTTTCTATGGCTCCGGTGGCGGCGTTGGTTTTCACCGCTACCAGAGGGTCTATCGGGTCTCCGTCGGCTTTGTAGAGTGTGGTGCTGTTGGCCACGCAATACAGTTTCAGATTGGGGATGCCCTTCAGTTCCGTCGGGAAGATGGAGGCCTTGCGGGCGGTTCCGGCACCGCTCAGTTTGAAGGTCTTCGCTGCGGTGTCGTCCTGTGCGGCGGCTTTCCACGTTTCCAGATACTGGTAGTCTCCGCCGTCGGCGGTGGCTGCAAATACATAGATGTCCAGGTTGTCAATCTGGTTCTCACTTTCGGAAGCGATGGCGCGGGTGTATTCCTGCGACTCTCCTCCGCCACTAAATACGAGACGGATCTCTTTGCCTACTCCTTTTCCCGGAGCGTCGTCGGTGCCAAGCTCCCCCTGGCTGCATCCTGCAAGCAGAGCCAGTAGAGCCGACATCCAAAGCATGTTTTTCGTTTTCATCATTTGTCTATACTTTTTTTGAAAGTTAATAATCTTATTGTGAGGCATTTCCCGGGGCCGTACTGCTACGTGTGGCGTAGACGGTCAGCTACGCCGGTAGTAGACGGCCGTCTATGCCATCCGTAGGTGCCCACCTACGCCTGCCGTAGCAGTACGGCTGCCGCCGGACTATCCTAACGGGTCCTCTTCCAGACCTCCATCAGGACCGAGACCGCCTCCATCGGGTGCTTTGCCTATATAGATGGTTTTCATCACGCTGCGCGGCACTTTCAGCATGGTCTTGCTGTTGCTGCCGAATTGTGTGGTTACTTTGAGTTCATACGTCCCGTCCGCCAGATCGGCAGGGATGATGAACGTCAGTTTCGAGGGATCGTTTGTCACCCAAAGGTCTTCGGCTACTTTGGTTTCCTTTCCTGAACTGCTTTTCAGGATGATACCCACTGACGGGTCGGTTCCCACTACTTTCAGCTTGCCGCCTGTAAGGGTGAAGGCGCGTCCTGCCGTGGCTGAAGCATCCTGTGCACGGGTGGAGGCATCCTGCACGCCGCCGATGTACATGGCGCTGCCTTTCTCGCCGATGATGCCCACTGTGGTTGCCTTGATGGCTTCCCGCAGGTCGGCGCCTACGTTGAAGTTCACCACGATGGAGTTCTTTGCCGGATTCCAGGTGGAGTTTTCTATGACGCCGCGGAAAGCGACTGAGGCGTAATACAATCCCGTGTTCACACTCATGCCGGTCATCAGCATGCGTTTGATGACCCGTTTTTGCAGGTCGAAGACGTGGCGGATGGTTTCTTCACGCAGACCGGAGTCCTCCGCTTTCAGTTCGGCAATGATGCGGTTTTCGTCCGCACTGCCGATGGATACGGGGACGAGGATCATATCCTCTTTGTTGTCCACGGTCACGGTATTGTCCGCCAGTTGGCCGTTGATTTGATACTTGATTTCGTTTGCCATAATTTATAAATATTTATAATGAATACTATCGGTAAAACCGGAGTCTTGCCGTTGTTAATAATTCGAATAATTATGGCATGAGGAATGAGTCTCTTGAAGAAAAGCCGGGAGGGAGTTTCACAAAAAAATCATTCCAACATGCCAAAGAACGAAAGCTCGTTTGACATGTTGGAATGATTTTATAAATATAGGGTAACGCTTAAAAGTCAGGCGTTAGTGTGTGATGTTATCAATTGATCAACAACTGCTATTAATTTTTTTGCAGGTTCAATCATTGGAGATATATCCTCTTCAGTAACATTATAAATACAATTATAATCACCTTTTTCGCGCATAGACTGTAATTGGGATAGTAAACGTCCCAGTTCTATGTCTACTACGTTGGTTCTAACAAAATGCATCCCAAATAGATTGACTAATCCTTCATGGCTTTTGAATGCATATCCATACTCTATAAGAAGTGCAGAAACGGCATGAAAACAAGCATAATAAAGACGATTAGCTACCACTTCCCAAAAACAGAGAGTGACATTACCTTCCGCTTGTTTCTTCATCCGATAGTTTCATAATAGTGCTACTCCTTCCTCATTTACGTTTTTATAGAATGGTGTAAAGCTACTGGCTGCCCACTCCTTAAGAGTATATAGTACAGGATTGATGCGTTCGTTCAGGTCCCATCCTAAAGCGGTGAAAGGGAATGAAACGTTGTCATAGTCTGATTTCTCCAGTTTATCCTTATCTAATATGATAAGTACATCCCAGTCAGATGTTTCATCAGCATCTCCGCGAGCTCTCGAACCATACAACAGAACTTGTGCTCCGGCAGGTAAATTAGTTTTTGCTATCTTCTTTAAAGAAGAGAATACTTTGTTAAAATTGCGTTTCATAATTCAACCTCCTTTATTTTATCAATAATCTTATTGTTTTGATGAAGGCTTTACAAAGATAATCATAATTTCTATTCTCAGCATCCCGAAGAACAGGTTTTTACGTTTTTATCAAAATGTATATTCTATTTATAGAGACACTTTTGTGTATTATAAAAATCATTCCAACATGTCAAAGAACGAAGGATTCTAAATCCTAATATTAGAGGCAAGCGGATTACGAATCCGCTTGAACGAGGCTATTTAGTAATGGAAAGCAACTGCGTAATAGTCAGATTCTGCTGTATATTTATCCATTAATACCCATTTAAATAAGGCTGTGCCTGATGACGTGTTTATATTGCTTATCCTTAGGCCGCATTCATATATATCGGTATAGTCTGTATTATAAAATCTGCCCTCAATGAAAACATTGGTAAAATATGCCGGGTAGGATTGAGTTCTCTCTCCATCTATGACCCAATCACCAATTTTAAAGAAATCTCTTAATATAGGCCAACCAGGCATGAACCAACCATTTCCCATACTATTTATTTTGCTAACGGCTGATTGGTAATTGACATATGTTGCTACTCGTATACAATATATGTTGTTGATCTTAGATGCCCAATATCCGCCCCCAATAGGCAACTTATTAAAAAGTGTGATGACCAAATTGTTAAAATAGCTAGATTCATTTGACTCGAATGTATAAGTACCTATCGTTGCATCACCATATTTGCCACCAGTCTTATTTACACTTGTAGTAGATATGTAAAGTTCGAATTCATCCCATGGCTCACTAGCACTCCAGGCATGTTCATTCGTTAGTCTGAAGCCGTCAATGGCAGAAGATGGTGTTTTCAATCCTCCTGGAGAAGTAATAGAAAAACGTACTTTATCCTTTCCATATAATCCAGCCACATCATTTATATAAAAATTAGCAGTTGCATCATTTATCGAAGTGCTTATACTATTATTGGGGGTACAACTATATAGTGTAGGCCGCGAAGAGGCATATTCTATAGTATGAGTTACTTTCTTGCTTGTATCTTTGAGATTACGAATATCAAAAGTGAGTGATCCGGCAGAATTATAATTTCCTCCTTGGATTCCTACGCGGTAAATTTTCGTAGTATTGTCTGTAGTACTCGCTAAACTATAGGTAAAATCTCCATTATTACTGTGGATTTCACTTCCTCCAAGCGAATACACTTGTATCTTATAAGTAGAAGTTGTTCCACTCTTTACCCGTTTGGCTTTCATCGTAGTTCCACTGTAAGTATTCGTTGTGGGCAGCGGTTCACCTATAAGAGTCACCGTCGGTGCTTGGAATTCTCTCGCAATATTCACTGTCATTCCTATGCCTCCTGTTGCATTAGTGAACACGATTTGTGTATCATCAAAACTTGTTGCGTCTTCCTTTAGTTTGAAAGTGAAACTTACTGTTTTATTTTCCGGTGTGTTACGCGTAGACACCGGTGTGATGTTCTCCAGCCATGACGGACACCTGCTTATGGTAGGTTTACTGTAATTATCCATCGTAAGGGTGAATTGGTTGTCTTTGATGATAGGCATAGTAAGCGTGGCTGTGGTAGCTGTTATAGATGAAAGACTGATGCCTGCGCTTGGATTTGTTATTTGTAAGCTACTGATTCGATTGGGGAGTAATTTCACTTTGATATTTTCGGCTTTTGTCTCGTCCGAACGATTTTTCAAGGCTACGATGATTTCTTTTTCAGTAAGATTGACATCATCCGTGCTTGCCCACCGGAAAGTATATTCTTGTGTAGTATTTACACTTGAAGTAGGATTAACGGTAATGCCCGAATTGGCTGGAAGTTCCACTTTGCTGCCGCCAATAGAAGTGATATTTATCGTGCCTGTGGATGTATTAGCGCCGATAACCTGTACCAGATAGAGTGTATTGTCCGCTGCATCCCATTTATTTACTCCGTCAGGATTCATTGTTCCGCCTGTGGATTCTACGACAGGAGTACCAAAGGTCGTATCTATTAGTATCACTTCTTCACTGCCTCCCGCTTTATCCGTTAGGCGCAGGATGCCGCGAGGATAACTGTCGCCGGCGTAACTTTCATTGAAAGAGATTTTGTATTTCACTTGTTGCGTGGCTTCTGCCCGTGTTGTGGTGACGGGGATTTCTTCCAGTTTCAACCAGCCGTTAGCAGGGCTGTTACCGTTATAAGTCAGTTGTACATTTACTCCGGCATTGGAACCTGTGGAGATAGTAAAACTACTTCCTGCTTTGAGCGCCAGTGTCACAATATTGGTGCTGATGTCGTAAGTGGTTTCACCCACAGGCAACAAATCAGCTACCGCAATTGTCTCCAATCCGTTGTCGGGCTCGTAATCATCTATATAGTCTCCTGTTTCCCAATCCACCAGGCGGATATTGGCTGTCAGTTCAAAAGGGTCAGCTTCTGTGATCTGCACTGTATAGCGGTGGTTGTGGTTTATCTCGATGCGCGTACCGTTACCGTCGGTTACACGTTCGAAAGGGATACGATAAGATACCTCTTTCTTTTCATCCGTCAGGTTCATGGCATACAGTCCTTTCAGGATAAGGTATCCTGCATCTATGGCTTTACATGGGTAGCAATAGAAAGCTTTGGTGGTAGTTCCTGCATTGGCGTTCAGTCCATCAAAAAGACGGTAAGGGTATGTAATCAGTTGACCGTTTGTGGCAGGAACATCTCCTGTCGGACGAATGGGGAACAGTGTTACCCCCTGTCTTCCGTTTCCCATACTGATATCTGTGATAGTAAAATGAGACTTCGTAGCATCGTTTACTATATCGAAGCGTGCCACGGCACGAGTGAGTGAAACATTCAGTCGCACGTAAGTTCCCATACTGTATTCGCGTAGGTCTGTGGGCTGGCTGTTGACACCGGACATGGGCAGAGGGGCAAGCAGTATATCGGCATTAAAGCCGGTGGAATTTAATAGCGGGGTATTCAGTTTAACGAAATCGCTTTCAGTAGGCGTTCCGGGGCTCGTTACCATGTCTCCGGGTACGCTGGACTGTAGTTGTGAACTTTGCTGTAACGGGGTATAATTCGTGTATATATTTCCTGCGGCATCATTCATTTCGGTTTGATTGGCTACGCAATAAAACTTGGTGAATAAACCTTTGCGGGGGTAGAATACCACATTTACTTTCCCTGCGGCCTCGTCCGCTTTCAGTTCGAGAGGGGAAGCTCCTGTGGGCAGGGTTCCGGCATCCGAACGGTAGGCGAAATGCTCCTGAAAGGTATAAGGCCCTTCCTCCTTGTCACTTCCGAAAGCATAAATATCGAAACTTTCAATACGGTTTTCGTCCTCCTCAGCTATACCGTCGCGGGTGATAGTCCGGCTTTCGGGTGTACCGTTTACAAGGATCAGCTTGTTTTGTAGAGAGATTACCACCGAACGGCGGTTAGGGTCATTGGCCTGCGGGTTCTCCGGTGTTTCGGGAGTGCCGCCTATTGTTTCCACTTCGGAGGTGCAACCAGCCATCAGGCAGGACAGTATCACCAATGAAAAGTGCAGAAAGAATTTAGCGAATGTTTTCATGCTTGTTACTTTTATGCGGTTATTACTTATTTCCATTCCTCGTTCTTTTTATTCTCTATTATGTTTTCTGTTTTTCGTTCTTTATTTTTCATTCTTCATTTTCTTCAGGTTCTTCCTCGCCTTTTCCGGTTCTACTCCCAGTGCCTTGCGAAACCATTCTTCCGCTTTCTTCCGGTCACCTTCCAGATAGGCCAGCACACCGAAATCATTCCATGCACGCGGGTCATCGGCCACCTTGCTCAGATATTGCCGTGCGCTAACCGGATCGCCTGCCATGATTACCGCCGAAGCCGCATTGATATTGGCCAGCACGTCGTCCGGAAAGTGGTAGGCGGCTATCTCATAAATTTCACGGTATTGCTCCGTGCCGGGGCGATAGAATGCGGCTACCCGGTACATCTCCTGCAATGATAGCAGGCGGGGATGGGTATATATCAGACTTGCCGCCTCTTCGATATTGAAAGCGCGGGCCTCATAACCTACCGTGATACGGATACGTCTCAACTGCGGAAAATAGTTTTTCAGAAGTTCCCGATATACGGTTCCTCCGTGCATATCCATCAATTGTCTTTCGCGTCCTTCAAAAATGCCGGTTCGGGCAATGAGAGACAATACTTCGTCACCGTGATTCATGGGGTGACGTTGCAGAAGCTCCACCAATCCGTCCCAGTCTTCGGGTACGGAAGAAACTTTATAAAGATCGTGCCCCGGTGCATACGTGGCACGCATATACTCCTTGAAACAGCGTGCGCGGTTGGAAGCCAGTATTTCATTGTCCTTGTATGTCCCGTCGGGCGAAGCGTAACCGCAGATGGAGATACTCGAAATATTTGCCAGATTCCCCTCGATGAGTGGGCGCATCAAGCTGTCCAGTTTCTCCAGTTCGGGGCGGTTGTTGTGGAATTCGCGGCGGACGTCATAAACTCCGGTAGGGTAGTCTATATATAAGGTGGCACTTTCCGAACGGTGTTTCTGAGTTTCCATATCAGGAGTGAGGTAAGTCACCATGGCTGTACATTCGGCACAGGGCATACAGTCCGACCTACTTTGGGTTTCTTGCCGGTTGGCGGCATTTTCATGTCTTTCTGTAACTGCCTGCGGGATTGCCGTCTGCTCCGGCAGATTTACAGCCTGTCCTTGTGAAACGGCCATTTGCCTCTGTGAAATTGATATCTGTCCCTGCGGAACATGGAAAGGGCTTGTCAGGGCAAGATCGGTTATCACCGGCTCTACTCCGAGCATCTTCATCCGGCAGCAATCCCGCCGTTCGCGCATCAACACCAATGAAGCGTGTTCCATCCATGGACTATAGGCAACGGATACCTTATAAATAATACTGTCTTTCCGGTTTCGGGTATAAAGCGTACGGTAAGGAGGCAAATAGCCGGGAGACGGTTGAAGCGCCTGCCTCCTGTGGTCGGCACGGGCACGGCGACGTCCGCTCACTACCACAGCGGGCAGCTCTTGCAGACGCCCTACGCCACGAAGCACGGGAGTGAACAGATAAGCCTCCGCATTCCCCGCTTTTGCATCACTCAGATTGAGCAGCAGTTCTATGTGAAGACTGTCTCCCTGCGTAAAGACGTGCGAACCGAGTGTTAAAGTTCCGCCCGCCCATGCTTCCGCAGTCAACAGTACCCCAACCAGACATCCTATTATTTTCTTCATCCTTTTCATCCAGCCTCTTTAATTTTTAATTATTAATTTTTAATTGCCTTTTTATCCCAGTCCTCCGCCTTCCGCCCAGTCCGACGAACTGAGCTGTGTCACTACAATCTTCTGCCCGATGGTTACCAGCAGGTCAAACTCCTGTTCCGTATTTTCATCCAGACTGACAGGCAGTTTGCGAAAGAACAGTTGCAAGTCAATCTCCTTCATAATCCGTTCATTACCCCGGTAGATACTCAGCAACGGATGTGATCCTGATGTCAGGCGATACGTTACCAATTCTCCCGTCAGTTCATCGTTATAGTTCATCGCCGCCTTGGCCTGATGCCATATTACCGGGCTGCCTATGGAGGGAAATGTGAAAGCTCCGTCACCACTGGCCAGCGGTATGTCGTAACCTGCCGGAAAGCCGTATTCGCAAGGCACGCCCCGCAGGCGGAATGTATAGCCTCCCGTTCCTTCCGCCGGATAGTATCCGTCTTCCCAATGTACGGTAATCCGGAGGACGGCGTGGCAGTGGGTCAGGTAGATGGTCCGGTTCACTGAATTTCCCGTAGCGGGAATTTCAAACGTGCTATATCCATAGTATAGTCTTTCGGTGTTTGAACGATATTCGCTTGTGGATGTTCCTGTAGCTGTTCCCGTGGCCGAAGTCATTGCCAGTTCACGGATTTGCGTCACGCCGGGTTGGGGTGCGGGTACTACATCGCTTTCATATCCCCAGTTTCCCCATGCCACGAGGGTATATCGTCCGGGAGCTAACTCTCCCTGCCAATACTCCAGGCTGTCACCTTTCAGTAGCCGGATGTCCTTCAACACTCCGTCCGCATCGAAAAGGAACTGGTGGATGTTGTCCACATACATGGAGAGTTGTCCGGCGTCGGGCCTGCCGGCATAGCGGTAATTCAGCCGTACATTGTAGGGACACACTCCCGGTTCGTCAAAATCGAACGTGCAGGAGGTGCAGAACCATAGTATGCAACAGAGGATTACCATAACTTTCATCGGATGAAATAAATGAGTGACACACCGGCCCGTGTAGGCCCGAAATAATTCCTTTTATAATGTCCCATGCGCTCGCCGCAGCCCGCGCACCGGTATTTATCATATTCCATGCGGGCATATCCGCCGCCAATTACGGCTTCTATCGAGAAGCGGTCGCCCAGTACCCAGTGATAACCGTAAGTGATGCCTCCGCCATACAGGTCGCCCCGGTAAATAATGTCTTCCATACCCGAAAGGAAAGGAATCTGTCCTACGTTGTAGTAAGCGTAATGTCCGTGCACTCCCAGGAAGTGTCCTTCGAACTTACGGCAAGGCCAGTAGCGTAATTCCGGTTGTATCAGGTAGAGATTCAGTTTCATATCATTGCCGAACTTCCAGGCGTTATAAGCCCCGTTCAGTGCCATTGTGAAATGACGGCTGATGCTGGTTTCCACTCCTGCATTAGGTGTGGTAGTTCCCCACAATAGCAGGTCGGTGCGCAATGCCACGCGTTGGGCAAAGGCAACGGTACTCATCAGACTGAGCAGCAGGAACAGCAAATAAAGTCGTTTCATGGCAATTCGGATTTATTGCACAGTTTAAATATGGGGTATGGAGTTCTCGATAAGGCATTCGTTCACGGGAAGTTCGGCTATGGAAATTTCCATCAGATAAAGGCGTGTCATCTGATTGACAATGCCCAGTTTGCGGGCTGTCGTCCCATAACAGGAATAGAATTTTTCGTCACTGGGGCGGTTGAAGTAAACGCCTTCTCCCAATGCTTCAAGAATGGAAAGGAGGTTGATTTGATGATATGCACAGGCAAGGCGGTAGGATTCCGGGCGGTTATCAGACTGGTTATCCGGTCGATTTTCTATCAGTGCTATTAGGCGTCCTTTTGATAGCTTTTGCAGCAGGTACGCGATTTCGGAAGGCGAAGGATTAAGTGAAGTACTTAACTGGTAATCCTTATACTGTATGTCGTGCAGTACCGCCAGGGCGAGTTTTGTTCTGAGTGTTAACATAGCGCTTGCTTTTTATGTAGATTATTGTCTGTTTTGTTTGGAATGTTCCGATTCCCGGTAGGAAACGGAACGGATGCCATCGTAACCATGAATCAGGCGGATAATAATCATTCCCTATGCTAAAAAAGGAAGACAATAATCATCTCTTCCTTCCCTCTATTCTTAGATTTAGTAATGAGATTTCCCTATATTGAGATATGGGTAGGGGAATTATGTATTCAAACAAAAAAAGTGAAAGCTTTTTAATCAATACAAAGAGCTTTTCCACTGATATACCATATTATTACAGGAATATAATATTTATTGACATGACTTTTTGAGACAAAATCTAACTTTCAGGATAAGAGAGATGTTTTTGTCGTGTCTGGTGTTGTAATTTAACTGATTTTTTACAGAAAACTGGGAAACTTCGATAAGTATTTCCTGCTTTCCTTGTTTATTTCAATTGGAAATTGTTCCTTTACCGCCGGAATCGTTCCGTTTCCTACCGGGAATCGGAACAGGAATATGAAGCTCATTCTGAGAGCTTTTACTCTCTTTATCATTCCTATTTCCCTTTTCCTTTTCTTTCTTCTTCCATTCCTTTTCTGCCATCGGATTAACCAACGCTGCCATCTGCAAGTTTACCACCGCCAGTTGTTCATCAGAAAACGATCTCAAATAAGTATGCGTAATTTCCTCTGAAGCATGGCTCAATCCTGCACTAATCTTAGATACGGGTATATCCTCATTATACGCCAGAGTCGCCCACGTGTGGCGCGCCACATATGAAGTCAGCCTAACCCCAAATCCCAGCCGTTCAGATAACCGATACAAATGTTTATTATAGAGTCGCAGGGCACTTTCATACTGCCGCCTCTCTTCCGGTATGCTTCCCGGTTTCTGAATAATTTTCAGCAGGTAAGGCGAATCCGTATTCTCGCACCTATACCTCTCAATAATTTCCCACATCCACGGTTCAAGCGTAATCGTCAACATCCTCCCCGTCTTGCTACGACGATAGCAAAGCACATTATCCTGAATATCCGTCTTCCTCAAGTAAGCTAAATCTATAAAAGGAATCCCCCTTAAATAATAAGAAAGAATAAACAGATCCCGTGCCATCTCCAAACTGGGTACATCCTCCAAATCTGCATCCGCCACCATACGAAGCTGTTCAATACTCAGCGCCCTTTTCCTCGTCTCCTCATACCCCATAAACACCTCACTAAAGAGCCGCTTAGCGTCTTTCAGCTCTTTCTCCTTTTCTGCTTCCCGACAAATAGCCCGCAACGCTCGGAAATAGCACGCTGAAGTATTACGTGAGCATCCCGAAGCCCACAAATAGTGTTCAAAACCCAGAAAAAATCCTGCCGTCAATTCTTTAAAAGTAACTAACTCCATATTAGCAAATTCTTCCAAGCTATGCAGCATACTCCTGCAAGTATGCTCCGCCGAGAACTTAAACAATTCCCCAAAACTATCCGCATGAGCTACAATACCCTCTTTAAATGTCTTCATTTTCATCACACTGTTCTTTTTATTAATGATTATTTCTTCTCAAACCTCACTATCCATCATTTGTTTTGAGTGAAAAAGGAGATAAACATCAAAAGTAAGAACAGGAAATATGGCTACTTGTCATGAAACGAGCATAAATGTCTTCACCTAATGTCTATAAATAAAAAAAGTAGCCATCTACATCAGATGACTACTTAATTTCTTATACTTCGCCTGGTATTCTCTTAATAGAGTTACTGTGTTGATATTTAAAGTTTTATGTTTCTTGCTTCAAGCATATCCCATGATTTATCTCACTGATTTACTACGTGCTTTTGCGGTAGTTTGCTCATGGAGAATACCGAGGCAAAGATAGTTTATTTTCTCATTTGTCATATTGTTTTTTAACTTTTAAGTCATAATCTTTTTTATTTTCGACATTTTGCATCCCTGTAGTTCGCACAGCTGCGGTGACTTCTCCCCAATTTATAAAATAATCATCATAATATTTAATAGGATACTGACTATAAGCTATAACATCATCTCTTGTTGGAGTGCTATTTATCAATTGAGATATACGTTTAACTTCTAACTGAAGAGTTTTTTTATCAACTTCATATTTTTGTTTTTTCAGTCGTTTCACAGCACTATTTTTGGCTTCTGGTGTTTCAATACGTTTCCCAAAAGGATTGATACCCATTTGCAACTCCTGATGCCTTTGAATTGCAATGCCATAATATTTAGGGGATAATTCAACGCCAAAATATTTGCGTCCTAACATTTCAGCACATAGTGAAGTCGTGCCAGAACCATTAAATGGATCCAGAACTAAATCTCCCTCCTTTGTAAAAATAGATATTAATCTTTCCATGAATATAGGAGGAAGTTGAGTTGGATGATCTACTCTTTGGCTATTGTGTTTCAATCGGTGAATGTCCCACCATAAATTAGTTACTTGTGTTTTATCTTCTATATTTTCTTTTTCTCTTTTCTTGATACATGAATTTCTTATACAATAAAATTCTTTATAAGTATTGATACTTTTTATTTCTAAAAGAGAATGTTCTAAATTATAAAAAGGTAAATCATTTGCTTGTTCTTTAGTAAAACATATAACTGAATAATGTGCGGGCATAATCATTCTAACAGGAACGCTTAATCCTTCCCAAATAATCCAGTCTTGAAATTTTAACAACTTATTTAAACATTTAAAATGTCGAATAGCCCATTGAGGTATGTTTAAAACAGCAACAGTTTTTCCCGGTTTTATAATACGTGCTAATTCTGAAAGCCATTTATCACACCAATCGAAATACTCAATTATATCTACATCATCATCGCAGTTGTCGTATTTTTTATCAACATTATAAGGAGGGTCTGCGAAACAAAAGTCTACACTATTTGAAGGCAATTCTTTTAATACTTTCAGGCAATCATCATTTATTATCGTAGAAGTTGTATTTCCTTTATAACTAAAAGATTCTACTTTATTGATATAAGTATTGGTATTTACTGCTGAATTATAATCTAAAGATAAATATTTTTTTGTAAGATCGATGTAATTTAGAGTTTTGTAAGGAGATATACCAAATATATCACATAGTCTATTGACAATTAATTCATCATTCTTATAATCTATTGCAATATCCCGCCATACATCAGACATTATTGTTCCGTACTCATGGTAAAGGTGCTTTTTTCCGCCATAATCTTTAGTCGTTTTTTCACAAAACGGACAAAAAGTATAAGCTATACGCGTTTTAGCATGCCGTAATGCGTCCTTATATCGTGTTATGACAGTTAATGCAGCATGATGCTGCGGCAATTGTTTTTTAGTAGTATTGTATGGAATTTTTAATTTTACTCCAATCCATAATTTAAAAAATGCTTTATTTGTTAATTGAGACAAAAATTTTGCTATAAATACAGGGGATGATAATATTGCTATAGTAGCGTTATCATTAACACGTTCAATAAAAGAATTTAAGTCACTTATTACTGTGTCTATATTAGGTATATCTTCTAAAGAAGAATAATAGGGGAATTTAATATAATATACATTTTCTGTTGATATAGTTGAATCGTATAAATCTCCTATTGTTCTAACAGATAGTCTGTTTTCCAGTTCACTTAAATGCGACATTTATTCATCAAGTCTTTTTATGTATTCAATCAATTTATCTAATTCATTATCACGAAAAGAAACAGTGCAATCACTATATTGGCAAATGGTTTTTAGAGCAGACTGTCGGGCAAAATTTCCTGCACCGTCAATTACATACGCTATTTTATGACCTTTAGTATGTAACAATTCTTGTCTTGATTGTGCTTGCCCTGCTTTTCTTTCTATCGTACTATTTGTTGTAACTTGGAAGCTAACTTCAACAGCACAATAATTTCCTTTAGGGGATTTTACAACAATATCAACAGACAAAGCAGTGCGTTCATTTTGGCTAACATTAGGAAGATGGTCTTTATTTATACGCCATTTTGGTAATTTTTCTTCTAAATATCGTTTTACGTATGTTTGAGCTAATTGTCCTAATGTATTAGCAGTAGCTCCACCTGTTATTCGACTAACCCAAATATATCTTTGTTTAACAAACAATTCTAACTCTGTAGTTTTACCTAACATTGAACCTAATACACATTTATTAGTAATATCTACAGGGAGTTCTTTATTAACAGTGGTAGCACCTCCAAATAATAGTAGCATACAAATATCTTCCATTACAGGATTTAAACTAACTTCGTTACCAAGACCTTTGCCATCTACGCATAATGATTTGTTGCTCCAAGATTCTTTTGCTGTCAGAGTTTGAAATTTATATGAATAGTTTTGTCCTTCCCATCTGAAATTTAAAAACTCATCGAAAATTAGTGGTAACGCTTTTTTTAAACGCATTAATGTTTCTCCTCCTATGTCAGCCAAAACCATTAAATGCTTTAAGAAAAGATTTCCTGATAAAGATTTAGTTGCTAATAATGTTTGTTTCCATATAAATGGATTTGCATCTGATATGTTCAATAAACTAATGAATTTGTCTTGGGTTTCTATTAGTTTAGGAATAATACTAATATCCTTTTCTTGAACAGCTATTTCAGCTGGCCAAAATTTGATCGCATTTTTCTCTAAGTCATCTATATTTCTCATTCCATATTATTTTGTTCTTCTGCAAATTTAGCTTTTTTTTCTATATATCCAGCTAATCCTTCTAACAAATGAACTAGGACTTCATAATTTTCCAATCTTTTGATATTATAATGATTATGTAAGGCTCCCGGTTTGATGTAGCATTAATTAACATTTGAACTTTTGTGTTAAAGTAGTGATTTATTTTCAAGGTATATCACTTTACTTTAATAAATTATAGCCTATGTCCCTTTATCTTCTTCTTTTGAGGTATTGGCATTTGCCCTTCGAAATTAGATGAAAAATCTGCTCTTGATGAAATAAAAGAAATGAATGTATCGGATGTTTGATTATTTAATTGACTGAAAGATGGATTCACTGAAGTATTGTCTTTTTCTCCAATGTCAACATTGATATCTAAATTGGAAGTCTGATTATTTATTCCCTTATTTTCAAGAGTGATCGAGAACAAGTTCTCTTGATCTCTATGTTGATCAATTTCTGTTTCTCTTTCACTGGATTGAATATTTTGTTCTTCTAGTTTAAGTTGTTCAGATATAGTGCTGTTTCTCATTGTGTTCTGGAAATCAAATGATTCTGTATGTCGGCGATTGTAGCTAAATAGTTTATCAAATCCTTGTTCTGCTTGTTGAAACAGATTTACACGATCAAAACCTCCTTTGATAATCCCGTTCTTGGTATTCTTATGATTGGTAAGTGGTGATAGCTTTTTCTTATTGGCTTGGTCTTTCCGGCTCACTATCAAATGGCAGTGCATATTCAGTTCATTATCCGAACGGCTACGATCAAAATGAATCTTACCGTAAAACTTTATATCCGTAGCAGATAGCTCTTTATTAAAGTTGTTAGCATATTCAGGGATAAACACCTTACGAATATAGCGTTTCATAGCTTCGGCTTGTTCCTGCTCTGTATTACCCATCGTCCGAAGTTCGCTTTCCGATGGGCTGACATGGATAGCGTAAAACTTAGCATCTGTTTTCAGAAGTTGCCCGATATTGGTATCTATATCCTTAATAACCTTTGATTTGTAGATATTATCATCCGTCAGATCGAAAAAGCCTTCGGCATAAATACCCTTTTCCATCCGTTCCAAATCTTCATGTTCCAAATAATTAGCTAGCTGTCGGCTACTACCAGCATTATTATATGTTCCATTTGATGACGAAGCAAAGTCTATGTGCATAATCCTATGTATTTGTCAGATTACTGATTTCGACTTTCAGGCTCTCTTTCCTTTTACTATCCATCACACCACAAGCAGAAAGTTCCGAATAGAGTTGTATCAGGTGAAGTAACTTTTTATAATCCCGTTGGTGTATCTGGTAGAGTGCGTTAATTTGTTTCGATTGGTTGTTTATCACATCGGCATGATTGCAGAATTGCTCACTTAACTTCTTAAGCACGGCTGTTTGTCTCTCCTGACTGGTTTCCAGTTGAGAGAGAATAAGAGCTTCCAAAGTTTTGCCAATAGCATCGAAGCGCAAAGCAATAGAATTTGTAGCTCGTATCATGGGATTCAGTTCTTCTTCCTCATAGTGACGAATGAAGCGGATAATATCATCCTGTCTCTTATTTATTTTCGCCAGTTCCGATTTTACGGATTCAGGGGCTTCCGCTGGGTTGATATGTGCCTTATCAATATACCCGAACGCCAACTTTACAACTTCGCTCTTTTTCAGTGAATAGCGTTTACATATCTTCTCTACCAGAGCTGCCGTTTCCTTGTCTATGGAAATGGTGGTGAATATTGTTTTTCGACTGTTATTTGGCATGGTAATTACTTTCTAAACAAGGAACTTTCGTATTTACATCTTTGCTCGTTTGAGTAAAATTATAAGCGGTTAATGGTTTGCCATCATTTGATTTTACCGTTATTCCGTGTGCCTCTTCAAAATTATGAATATGTACATACCGTTTCGATAAATTATTGCTTGCTTGTACATTTTCCCATATCTTGGTATTAATTGTCTACGCAGCTTTTTTTTCTTTATCATCAGAATCGTGTATAATATAATGTTCTATATGAAAAGTTGTGAGAGTTTCCTGAAAAAAAGGTATGTTCATTTTTGAACCAGTATTAAGAACGAATATTTCCTCGTCAGGAAAAAAACGAGTCAATAGATCTCGGTATACTATCGTTTCAGTATCTCCTTCAACTAATAAAACTTTGTCTGCATAAAATGCTTCGTAGATGTGAGGATTAAATTTGTTTACCATTTGCACCCATTTCTTTGCTTCTTCATCTTTTCCAAATAGTGTTTCCCAAACTTGATATGTTTGTGTTTCTTCATCTGTATTTTTGATCACTCTAATAAGCGACGAATGTGGTTGTGAAATGTCTATCATTAGTGGAGAATGAGTAGCACAAAGAATTTGATATGGGCTATTTTTTGATAACCCATATAGACTTTTTCGTAATTTAAATGCGATTTTAGGGTGTAAAAAAGTTCTGGTTCTTCAAATAAGATAATGTATTGTTTCTTATTTCCTTCGTTTTCTCTTTTTAAAAATGTGAGAAAATTGAATAGAGCTTGCCGTATGACCCCATGTCCATTTTGAAGAAAAGTCTCTTTTCTTTCCGTTCCAGCTCTTTCTACTGAAATAGAATAGTTTTTCTTGAACGCATCTTCGAGTTTTATATTTTCTTCTTTTGAAGGTTGAATTTTTAGAGTAAGTTCCGCAAAAACTTCTTGAAAATGTTTATTGAGTTCTAAATTCAATTTTTCGACTGCTTCAGAACCAGTAATACGCTCCTGCAATTGTTTCTTTTGCAAATGTACTATCAGGTTTACTCCATGTTTTTCTAACCTTTACAAAACCATTTTCATCAACCCATTTCTCAATCCAATTAGGTTCTTTCTTCTCTTTGAGGTCAGGATCATCAGAATCTTCTTCATCCAATTCAAATATACCTTCAATAACTATTGGGGTTGAATAATCATAGTTGTTAAAATCATCAGTCTTTGCTATTTGTTTCGGGTCAATAAAGAACTCATATGCTCTTAGAAAAGATGATTTTCCAATATTGTTTTGTCCAATTAAGAATATAATATTAGAATTCGTGAAGTCTATAACATTACTTCCTTTCAAACCTCTAAAGTTTGATATGATTAGTTTTATAAGTTTCATGTTTTATTTATATAATTTTGTTAAGTTCTTCTTCAACTTCCTCAATTGTTGGCAATTTACTTCTCAGATTATCAGGAAGTAGCTCCTTTACATTAAACTCGCTAACCCCAATTGGAGAGGATATATTTTGCAATGCA
>OLQM01001260.1_pt1 | contig 28700 bp, 23 predicted proteins | sample 1673161 | NCBI WGS metagenome assembly OLQM01 (sample SAMEA3136761, study PRJEB25190) | human gut metagenome | reverse complement strand
AAACAATGTGATATAGAGGCGAGTAAAGAATACGAGGCATACAAAAAGGAATGCGAGAGGTCCTCAAAGGAAGCCGATTCTTTGGGAAACTGGCTAACTGACAGTGTGAAGGTTGAGATCAATTCAGATTTACTTTTCCCTAATGGTATGACTGGAACATTAGTAAAAAATACAAAGGAAGGTAAAATTTACTCTATCCAACGGAAAGACTATATAAGTCTTAAGGTCAAGTATAACGATTTAGTGGAGGAGTACTATGAGAACACTGACTAGGCGCCACCTCATACAAGGCTCGTCCCTCCTCGCCGCCTCGGCCGTGCTTTCCGCCTGTGGGAAGAAAGGAGTGAGGCCCGAGGATCTCTGGAAGACGCCGCTTTCTTCCACCAAAGGATACTACGGCTTCATCGACGAGTCCGGCTCCTGGGCGATACCGCCCCAATTCGACAGAGACAGCGATTTTTTGAAATATGACGTGGCACCCGTATTCCTCCGCAGGAACCCAGGGGAGCGCTCGGGGTCCTTCATGTACTCGGGCATCATCGACGCCTCGGGGGGGTGGGTGAGGGAGCCTGGGTACGGGCTGGAGATGGGCTACAGCTTCAGCGAGGGGCTCGTCGGCACCATCGTGAGGGAAGATCCCGGACACCGATCAGCCGACGACATGGGCGGTTACATGGACACCTCGGGGGAGTGGGTCATAGAGCCCAAGATCTCTGTAGGAGATGGTTTTCTCCAACCTTTTTGTGCGGCCAACTCCTTCGTCGGAGAACCTTATGCGATGGCGCCCTCACTTGTCGATAAGGAAAGAGATATATTTCGCCATGGCCTCATCGACAAAAGGGGGGATTGGCTCATAGAGCCCAGATTTAAATATCTCGATGCGTATTTCGACTCCAAGCAGACACAGGTAGGCTTAGCTGTCGCGGCAGAGGGCAGTAAAGGCGACGAGTCTCTATGTGGCTTCATCGACAACACGGGGAGCTGGGCAATCCCCCCCACCTTTAGATCTGCTCTTACCTTTGTGGGGGAGTATGCATGGGTGGGAGACGCGGAGACTGGACTTTCGGGGCTGATCACCCAGGACGGCCAGTGGGCGATTCCGCCAAAATATCGGACTGCGAATCCCATAGATGCCACCCGTGCGTTTGTCCGAGACCCACAAAGCAAGCTTGTGGGCGTGCTCGACCTGTCCCAGGACAGCTGGATCCTCGGGCCCAGGTGGTATGATGCGTGGACTGAGTCCAGCCACACCTATGTGATGGCTATGACAGAGAAGGGTGGCCCGGTGGGGATGTATGCCCTAGACACGGGAGAGACCGTCTTGGAGCCTGCATACAAAGACCTTATGTATGGTTCCCGTCTGATCGCCGCCCAAGAGCTTGAGAGCGGTCTTTGGGGATACATCGACATAGGGGGGACGTGGGTCATAGAGCCTGTCTACCGGAATACCTGGGGTTTCTCCTCCAACGGCCTCGCCTCAGCACAGAAGGCGGTGTGAGTTATGCTGACGATGACGAGGCGCCACCTCATACAGGGCTCGTCCCTTCTGGTCGCCTCGGCCCTGCTCTCCGCCTGCGGGAAGGGGGAAGAGGAGAAAATAAAGCCTGAAGAGTTCTGGAAAACCCCAGGCTCTCCCACAAAAGAATACTACGGCTTCATCGACGAGTCTGGCTCCTGGGCGATACCTCCCCAATTCAGCAATCCCAGCTATTTCTCAGAGGATGGCGTGGCACCCGTCCTCCTCCGCAGATACATAGAGGAGCAATCTAAGGCCTGTGTCTACTCGGGTATCGTCGGCACCTCGGGGGAGTGGGTGAAGGAGCCCGAGTACAGGCTGGAGACGGGCCACAGCTTCAGCGAGGGACTCGTCGGCACCATCGTGAGGGAAAGGCCCGGATACAAATCAAAAGATGACATGGGCGGCTACATGGATGCCTCAGGGGAGTGGGCCATAGAGCCCAAGGTCTCCGTAGGGGACAATTTCCTCCAACCCTTTTGTGCGGCCAACTCCTTCGTCGGGGAACCCTATGCGATGGCGCCCTCACTTGTCGATAAGGAAAGAGATATATGTCGCTATGGCCTCATCGACAAAAGGGGGGATTGGCTCATAGAGCCCAGATTTAAATATCTCGATGCGTATTTCGACTCCAAGCAGACACAGGTAGGCTTAGCTGTCGCGGCAGAGGGCAGTAAAGGCGACGAGTCTCTATGTGGCTTCATCGACAACACGGGGAGCTGGGCAATCCCCCCCACCTTTAGATCTGCTCTTACCTTTGTGGGGGAGTATGCATGGGTGGGAGACGCGGAGACTGAGCTTGTGGGATTGATCACCCAGGACGGCCAGTGGGCAATCCCACCGAAGTATCAGGCCGCATTCTCCATAGATGCCGCCCGCGCGTTTGTCCGAGACCCACAAAGCAAGCTTGTGGGTGTGCTCGACCTGTTCCAGGACAGCTGGATCCTCGAACCCAGGTGGTACCATGCGTGGACCGAGTCCAGCCATACCTATGTGATGGCAATGACAGAGAAGGGTGGCCCGGTAGGGATATATGCCATGGACACTGGAGAGACCGTCTTGGAGCCTACGTATAAAAGCCTCAGTTATGGCTCATCCTATCTGATCGCCGTCCAAGAGCTTGAGAGCGGTCTTTGGGGATACATCGACATAGAGGGGACGTGGGTCATAAAACCCAGCTTCAAGGATGCATATTCCTTCCGCAATGGTCTTGCCTGCGCCTCCCCGAGTGAGTGAGGGAAGTTATGTCTCGCCAAACTCCAAATACCATCGAAGAGCTTCGTAGTGCCTACTTGAAAAGGACAGGAGAGCTCACCGACCAAAAGCAAGCTGTCCAGAAGCTAAAAGCATTCTGGGAGGATTTCCTCACACAGGCGAGCCGCATCTCCGCCCAAACAGAAGACGACCTCCTCTTTTCCATGGGACAGCTCGAGGGAGATGACTTGGCAAGGCTTAAAGGGGTCCTTGCTGATGTAGTTGATGCGCGAGTGGAGACAAGGAACCTTATCATGCGGGAGATAGAGGAGGCTCAAGAAGAGGAGACCCGGCTGCATAAAAGGATAGAGGAGCTTGATGAGGAATACGCCTATGAAAGAAAGAGACTGCAAATGCTGTATGAGGGACAGAAGGAGTAGCCCATGTCAGCTATCAGCCTCATGATAACCTCGCCTGCCTTGGGAACTCCCGTGAGCATGTCACTCTCCCTTGAGCTTACCGTAGGGGAGGCGACGGCGCTTATCGCCCGTATCCTGGCACGGAAGTATCCGGCCCTCTTTACTCCTACAGGAGACGAGATGCTCGTGCTCCTTGAGGAGGATTCTTTTGAGTCTGCATCTGCCGTGCTCAATCCAAAGGAGATCTTAGGTACGCTCCTTGCGACCCATGTCATAGAGGAAAACTCGAGGATTGCGCTGGTGTAGGTATGAAGATCAAGACCAAAAAGACGTTTTCCGGCAAGCTGAGATTCCTGCGGGTCACCCTCTCCAAAGACGAGTCGGTGGACTATATGGTTGCCCAATGGCTCAAGAACTACTCGGAGGACATCTTTGTACCCTTCACCTATCAGGAAAAGAGAAGGACCAAGCTCTTTTATGACCTGGAGGATACCGTCCCTCTGACCACCTTGGTGAAGACAAAGCTCTCCCTTGGTCAGTACGAGAGAGCCTTGAGATATATCAGCGAGGTCGTGGCGACGACGACCTCGCTGAGGCGTAGCCCCAATTCCCTTCTTATGGCTCCTGAGTATGTGTTTGTACAGGATAGCTCCGCCCTTCGCTTCATCTTCGTCCCTGTGACGCAAAAGCGCGTCAAAACAACTCCTTTAGAGCTTATAGGATGGCTTTCTGACGATAAGAACGTATCGCTTGTGGTTGACTCCGATATGCGGCACGTGCAGGCATTGAACGCATGGGCCCAGTCGCAGCAGGTGTTTTTCCCCGAAAGGTTCAACGAATTCCTTGATCGGGAGTTTTCACGCAGCGGTTCAAACGACCAGGCACATGCGGTCTACGAGCCTGAAGTCGATGAAAAGGTGCGCGAGAAGTGCCTCGTCGACCCCGTCTTCCTCATCACAGGAGCCGCAATCCAGGAGCCCACGGTGCAAGAGCGCATGGTAGAAAGCCCCCAAAACCCCGTGCCTTCTGCCGGCATGGGACAGCCGGGAGAGTCCCAGGAGCCTCAAGATGGGCAAGAGGCCCAGGGCGTCCAAGGCGCTCAGGATACCCAAGGTACCCAAGGTACTGACACCTCCGCAACCCGCACAGAGGCCACTTCTGCGCCCTTGGCTGGAGGTCAGCCCCATACGGGCCCCCTCTCAATCATGCGCGTGAAGGATGGCCTGACCTATGGGCTCACCGGCAAGGTCCAGATACTCGGCCGCTCACAGGAGGTCGATATGACCTTTACCGGAAATACCGACATTTCGCGGCAGCATGCCACGGTAGAGCTCACCCAGCAAGGGGAAGTGATCCTTACCGACCTCGGTTCCGCCAATGGCACCTGGGTAGAAGGCCGCCGGCTTGCCGCCCATGTAGGTGTGCCGCTTCATCAGGGGGATATGTTCCGCCTTGCCCATGAGTGGTTCCAACTGGTGTAGGGAAAGGGAGGAGCAAGTGAGAGGGACGACGGCGTAAGCGCGAGGGTTCATAGGAAAAGGCCTGTAGACAGAAGAGCGGTCATTGAGAGGCAGTAGGAGAACGTATGGTGAAAAAGATGGTTTCCAGCCAGGAGAAGACGGTCGGAGGTAGGTACCGCCTCCTGATGCCCATCGGCAAGGGCGGCATGTCTACGGTCTGGCTTGCCATGGACACTACGCTGGGCAAGCAGTGGGCTGTCAAAGAGATCAAGCTTACCGACGATGCAAAGCATCGCAAGCTGGTAGTCGAGAGCCTGCTTGCCGAGGCAAACCTCCTCAAGAGCCTCGACCATGCCGCCATCCCGCGCATTGTGGACCTTGTCGACGAGGGCGGCGTGCTGTATGTGGTGATGGACTATATAGAGGGAAAAACGCTCTCACAGGTGCTCAAGGAGGGCGGCCCGCAGTCAGAGGACGATGTCATCGACTGGGCGATACAGCTCTGCGACGTCCTTGACTATCTGCACCATAGGACTCCCGCCCTTGTATACCGGGATCTGAAGCCTTCAAACGTGATGCTCCATGCGGACGGGACCATCCGCCTCATAGACTTTGGGATCACATGCGAGGAAGGTATGCTTGTGGACGGTGCCCATGTCCTGGGGACAAAGGGGTTCGGTGCTCCCGAGCAGTATCGCCCCGGAAGTGCCATCGACCGCACCGCAGACATCTATGGCCTTGGGGCCACCATGTATACCCTGCTTACCGATATACGGCCTCAGCATGAGGTGCCGGTAGAGCCCCTTCGCCAGATCCGCCTTGACCTGAGCCGCGGTATAGAGGCGATCGTGGCAAAGGCCATGGAGCACGCAAAGGAGAGCCGCTTCCAAGATGCCGCCCAGATGGCCTATGCGCTTGAGCATGTGAGGCAGAGTGAGGACGCCTACCAAGGAAAGCTCCGCCGCTCATGGCACACCTTTGTGGGCCTTTGCATGGCTGTGCTCCTCTGTTTGGCGGTGGGGGTGGGATGTCTTGCAGGCAGGGCCTTTGCGCTCAACTCCGACTTCGACTATTGGATGCACATCGCCGAACAGACGGTAGATCCCGAGGCGGCGCGCGATGCGTATGCAAAGGCAGCCGAGGCGCTGCCCCAAGATACAAGGCCCTATTTCGGCCTTCTCGACCTCTACCGTGCGGATGGGGTGTTCTCCCAAGATGAGGAGGCGGCCTTTGAACGGATCCTGATGCCACATTTACAGGAACTCCAGCGTGATGGCGCCTCATGGGGGAGGCTCTCGTTTGAGATAGGCAAGACCTATTGGTATTACTACGATGCAGGGGAGAATCCCTCCGGCGAGTTCACCCGGATGCGGGCAGCCTCACGGTGGATGAGGAATGCGGCAGGCGAGAAGGGCTTTGCGGGCCAGGCTTCTGCCCAGGTATACGCCGGTATCGCCGACTTTGAGAATGCCATCGTCCCCAGGATTGCGGAGGGGACCGATGCCGGTCTGTACGGGCCGTACTTCTCCGAGCTTTCTGAGCTGATAGCGTCCCTCGAGACCGAGGGTACCGATGTGATGAGGCTGCAGGGCGCTGACCTGGCACTTGATGCCTTGCGTGTATATCCCAGAAAATTCAGGGCAGATGGGGTGGCCAAGGAAGAGATGGACGCCCTGGCCGAGCGTGCGGCGGCGCTTGCCAAAAGTGTGGACACCACCTCTCAGACCGCCGACGAGCAGAAGGCCCGGATACTTGGGAACCTTGAGGCAACGAAACAGGCAATATCTGATTCCTTTGTTGATGTGGGGAGTGCGGACTAATGACTGGTGGAATATCGACGGCAACGCTTTTAGGGATGATCTCGGCTGTCGGCTTCGGACTTGCGGCGGTACTTGCACTTTGTGCCGTCGTGACGTTCTTTGTGCTTGACATCAAGGGAGTCCGGGACGAGATGACCGGCCGCACGGCAGAGCGTGAGATTGCCCATATGAGGTCTACTACCTGGGCGGTGAGGCGCTCCCGCGAGCGGTCTGCCCGTAGGCTGATTACCGGGATGGATGCAGACGATGCCTTAGGGCATGTGAAGTTGCGCACCGTGGGAGGCGCCCCGGCGGGCGCTGCATCCGAGGATGCGACGACGCTTGAAGACGATGGTGCCACGACGCTTGAGGAGACGGACAGCGGCAAGGCCACCGGCTCTTTCGAAGATGCCACGACACTTGATGACGCCACGACGTTTGAAGACGCTACAACAATCGATGATGCCACGACGCTTGACAGCGGCAGGCCGGAGGTTTGAGGAACATGTGTAAGAGATTCCCCCATATACTTTCGGGACTTATCGTCTTTTCAGTGGTCGCGACCGGCCTCACCTATACGCTCAAGGCTTCTGCGGAACCGGTACTTGAGACAGGGGGTGCCCTGTCGGCGGCCCCGATACCGCCGGCAGCCCCGATGACGCCGGTCGCCCGGACGCTCGAGGTGCAAGGAGCCCCTGTCATTCCGGGGCTGGCCGAGGGCACTTCCGGCGTCGTGGAGATCGGCGGAAAGTATATTGCCTATGATGCGGGAAAGCATATCCGCGTGAAGCTCGTTGCCGCTCACGGGACTCTTGATGCGGGGACACTCCAATGCACGGCAAATGTGTATGACGGAAATTTTGTGCTTAGTACCGCCGATAAGAGACTGCCGATAATCGCGGTTCCCGGGCAACCTGACACGTATGAGATAACCTTGGGTGAGGGCGTGTACCGCCTTGATGAGATCAAGGTGGGTGCGCGTGACACACTTGGGAACACGCTTTTGCCGGTACGTATCACCACAGGTGGAAACGTTGAGACAGAAGACCACATCACCCTTGGATATCTTGCGGTGAGCAAGGACGTCTTGCATGCGGAAGACCTCCTGGCCATAAATCCCGACGAGGTCGCCGGCCAGTCTGGCGAGGCAGTGGTGTTGAAGCCGAAGGCCTCGGGCTCTTCTGTGGTCAATCTGGGTGTACGGGACCCGCTGTACCCGATTTACGTCGCGGCGGGCAAGGCTCCCGTTGTAAGCACCTCGTATACAGGTATTGCTGGCGGCACCATGGTTGCGCCGGGGCTTGCCTCGATGGGTTGGAACGCCCAAGCAGGGGCGTATGAAGAGGCATTGGAGCTCATGCCGGAAAATATCCCAGATCCAGGCATAAGCCCCGATGGTATCTATACCGTCACGCTTTCGTATCGCGGGCAGTCCGTCCAGAAGAGCGTGGTGGTGGACAACCACGCGCCGCTCTACTACAGCGCGACATATGGCATCGAGGTACCCGAAGGTGGCAACAAGCTCAATATCGACGACGGTGAGGGAGATAAACTGGTAGCCACGTCCGGCTGGGTTGCGTTCGACATCAAAGATGCGTTCAATGGCGAGAAGTTCACGTCGGAGGAGAATGCGTCCGGTGTGGCACATGTGACAGTCACCATGCCCTTCTCGCCCGAGGGGGCAGATCCCGACGCCGGCCCGACACAGGAGGAGCACCTGGAAGCGACCTATGATGCTTCCTCCACATACTGGTATGTCTCCTTTACCAGACCGGGGACGTATTACTTCAACCAGGCGACGTTCCATGCCGTCGATGCGGCCGGCAACGACGGCGGTACGTCCATGCTGACACGCCTGCTCAGCTACGACGAGCATAACAAACCGATCTCCCGGCTGCAGATCCTTTCGCCCCAGGCCCAACCGGAGGTGTCGGTGGATGTCTTGGACCAGGAAGGGGCGCCTGCGGCACCTGACGGCTATCACCGTGGGGGCGTCCGTCTCTCAGTGCATATATCAGGCATCTTGGCGGACCTGTTGAAGAAATCGGGGCTCATCGACTCTCTGGAAGTGGTGTACCAAGTCACCGATGCCCAAGGGGAGACCTCCGAAAAAGTCATCCCGCTCTCGGAGCTTTCGCCTGACGGCCCACAAAGGTGGACCTATGAGCTGGGGACCAACGAGGAACCTCCGGAAGAGGGCACCTATGCGGTCAGGGTGCGGTTTCCTTGGGTGACCGGACAGATAACCACTGCGGCCACAACCTTTGTCTGCGACCACACGGCACCGGAGTTCGGCCTGCTTATGTCGAGTGCAACAGGTCCTGTCTCGTGGGGCTCCATGTTCGTATCCTCCGATACGACGTTTACGGTCTCGACGGCCGACAACGTATCCGGTGTCGCTGCAGATACGCTTGGGTTTTCGCCGAAGGACCCCCGTGGGACGTTGGGGGAGGCATCGATCGATGGCTCTGGGAATATCACCTTCACGCTTTCAGGAGACGGCAGCAGGCTGCGGCTTGAAGGCTCCCTGTTGACGGTCTCCGATAAGGCGGGCAATGAGGCCTCAGTAGACCTTGCGGAGCTGACAGCAAGGGCAGGTTCCAATATACCCGCAGGTACAAAGGGTGTAGTGGTGGATACTCAAGCACCCGTGCTCTCGGTCTCGTACGACAACAACGATGCGAGGAACGGCGCCTATTACCAGGCAGCCCGGACGGCGACGGTGACGCTGAAGGAATCGAACTTCGACCTCACCCGGGAGAGCGAGCCCAGAAGGGTCATCGCGACGGCTTCTTTGGATGGAAGGGTTTCTCGCCAGCTGCTTGCCCAGGACTTTGAGAACCCCTCGGGCGACGGCAAGACGTGGGTGGCCGTCCTCCCATGCACGAGTGACGGCGATTGGACTGTCGATGCGTCTTATACGGATCCTGCCGGGCATGTATCGAATGTTATTGTCGACTCTTTTGTGATCGACACGATGGCTCCGGTGATCACCGTGACGTTTGATAACAATGCCGCCAAGAACGGCCTCTACTTCAATGCGCCCAGGACGGCGACGGTCTCTATCCTTGAGAGGAACTTCTCGCCCGACCTTGCCTCCGTGGCGGCCCAGGCCAAGGAGGGGATTGTCCCAGGCCCGTCAAGTTGGGTGGCGGCGGACGGATCCGTCTGGCGGTGTTTCGTGGGCTTTTCTTCCGACGGACGTTATTCCATCACGATAAGTTGTACCGATCTGGCAGGAAATACCGCACATGAAACGGTGGTCCCCGAGTTTGTGATAGATATGACGCCGCCTGAGGTGAAAATCGAGCGCGTTTCCGACCATACGGCGTATGCCGGCGAGATCGCGCCCTATGCGAGCACGTCCGACACAAACTACGACCTCTCGGCAAGCGGCATCACCCTTGAGGGGGTACGCCGCGGGAGCGTCCAGTGGATGCGTGGCGAGAATCGCTCGTATGATCGAGGTGGGGAGGTACGCGATTACGTTGATTTCGAGCATGTGCTCGAAAACGATGATGTGTACACGCTGACGGCAAAGGCGACCGACCTTGCAGGCAACACTGCCGAGAAGAGCGTCACGTTCTCAGTCAACCGCTTCGGCTCAACGTATTACTTCTCCTCAGACACCGCCTCTCTGCGTGGCGAGTATCTACAGGACCCCCATGATATCGAAGTCACCGAGGTGAACGTCAGCGGGCTTGATGCATCCGCCTCCCATGTCGAGGTGGTAAAAGACTCTACGGTCATCGACCTGCACGAGGGGGAGGACTACAGCGTCTCGACATCGGATGAGCGGGGCTGGTCGGCGACGACCTACATACTGCCTGCAAAGCTCTTCTCGCAGGACGGATATTATCGCGTCATGTTGACTTCGCATGACAGGGCGGGAAACCTCTCACAGAATACGATGGAGAACAAGAACGAGACGAGGGATGCCGATGCGAGTGTCGCATTTGCGCTTGACCGCACGGCACCGTCCGCCCACCTTGCCGGTGTGGTCTCCCATGGCGTGTATTTTGGGCGAGACAAAGAGACGCTTCCCAAGATAAGCGACAACCTTGAGGCCGACCGCGCGATACTTTCGGTTGACGGCAAGGCTGTCGCGACGTGGGGCCCCGATCAGATTGCGTCCGGGGATATCTCGTACACCCTGCCTGCCGATGCCAAGGCGCATGAGATAAGCCTCTCGGTCTGGGATAAGGCGGGAAACAAGTCTACCTATACGGCCTCCCAAGTGGTAGTGGCATCGGATCTGTTTGCCTATATCGCGGCAAGCCCGACACGACTCTTTGGCACGATCGGCACAGGTATCGTCGGCCTTGGAGTTCTGGGGACGCTGGTCTATGTGGGTGCCCGCCGCTGGAAGCTCACCGCTGACGAGCGGGACCCGTTTGGCAGTGCCGCGACGAAATAAAGGCAATGTCAGAGATTTGGACGAGAGACGAGAGACCTGTGTCAAGATTTCGGACACGAAAAATCCGGGGTTTAATCGCTAACATTGGGATTCAAGCATTTTTCGGTAAGCGTTGCTTAAAGACGAGAATGCCTGAAAGGCTTGACCTGAAGCGGGTATACGAGGGATGTATTGAAACACTCAGCCATGTGTGCTGTATAGAAGAAAGCGAGCTATTATGGCTACTCCTACCCTTGAGCTTTTCTTTAAGCCTACCTGCCCGTATTGCCACAAGGTTCTTTCATTTATGAAGGATCACAATATTGAGCTTCCTCTGTATGATATTGACTCCGATGAAGCTGCTCGTAATCGCCTCATTGAGGTCGGCGGTAAGCGTCAGGTGCCGTGCCTTTTCATTGACGGCGCTGCGATGTATGAGTCAAACGACATCATTGCCTATCTGAGTAAAACATTTGATGTTGACCATGTGGATTCAAGCGAGAAGAACGACGCAGCACCTGCCGGCGGATCTTGCACTATTGGTGGAGGTTGCTCTTTCTAAATCAAGTCAATTAGTGCGAGCTGTGCTGTAAGAAAAGCCCGGGTGACAGATGCCCGGGCTTCTCGCGTATTTATGGATTTATTCGTGGCGTTGACGGTGTCGAAGACTGATGTAGTCACTTATCAGTAATAAGAAGAGAATCGACATGCTGGTAAAGCTTCCGATGACGGCACCGTTTAGCCCATCAAAGTTCACCATCATAAAGACAACGGGAACGGCAATGATGACTGAGATGAGATAAATTCGGGTTACGCTCTTCTGCGCGCGCAAAATCGTAATAATTTGGTAGAGATAGTCGATACCAGCGCAGATACCGCCCGTAATAACCATCACGCGTGCCAGACCTCTATATGATTCAAAATCAACGCCATACAAGAAGGCATTAAGCGGAATGCCAATGCTGTCAACAAAAAGTACCGTAGCCGCAGTAATGAGAATAATGACACCAAGCATTGCAAGTACTACGAGGCCAAACCGATGCTTGGAGTCGGGATTTTCCCAGATGTTGGCAAGTCGAACAAGCTGTGGTCGATATATCAAAATTGATAGCATTAAGATCATATGTGCAGGGAAGTATAGGGCATTGAAGTAGAGCTGGTTGTCGTAGGAAAGCGAGCTTTCCATGGCAAACTTTGGGATTGAATCAATAAGGTTATACAAAAAGAGGCCCAAAAAGAGTGGCCAGCATTGTACAAAAATCCTCTTAATGCCTCTGAGAGTGAGCGGCGTGCTTTTTTCGGTCTCGAGAAGCGCAAGAGGTATGGTAACCGCAACAAGGGTGAGCAGTGCCGTCAGACCCATTGCCCATGTGGCCCATGTAAGATTTCTTGTGATAAGCAGCACAATACTGAACGTTAAAAATCCCAAGATACAACGCAGAGCCTGAGAAATACCGGCAAGATAGAGCTTATCTTTTTGCTGAAGGCGGCCTTCATATACGTCAGCCATACCATCGGCAAAACGAAACGCAAACATACCGGTGCAAATGGAAAACATGGGCTCACCATAGCCACGGAGAAAACACCACATAAGCCCGGCAAGTACCATGCCAACACAGGTTGCAAGACGTTGCGCCTGATAATCGGAAAACGACTGCATTTCGTCGAGGTCGGAAACCTGAAATGTCCGTACTCCATATTGAGCGACAAAAAGCAAAAGCATACCTACCACAAAGGCCATCGAAAAAAGACCCGCTTGCTCTACTCCCACAAGCTGTGAACAGACAACGGTAAGTAAGGGAAAAAGTGCACCCCAAGAACTCTGTCCTACGATGTTGGCCAAATAATCGCGTTTGGTCTGGTGGGCAAGATATTGTGCGCTCTGCTGAGCAAGACCCCCGGAGAAGATGGACGAGATAACCCTATCCCACCAATGTCCAACCAATGATGTGAAAGTGCCGGATGCACCTTTGTCCTGGTCGGCTTCGATTGCCCTGTCAGAGTATCGAGGGGTGCGGTGTTTGGGTACTTCGGTTGGCTGTGGCTTTCGACCAAACATAAACAGACAGAAATCCTTTCAGTACGTCTTCAAGCATTGTGTATACCGCGGCAATGGGCGCCCATGTGTACGTCTTTGGGCGGTGTGTTTCCTGCCGGCGAGAAGAGTTTGCGATCAAGTACTTCTCGACAGACTAGTATGATTGTACGGCACGATGTACATCTGGTTACAGAAAGCATAATTTTGCACGAAATCTGTTACAAATGAGTAAAGTAAAAGAGCAAGAGACTTATCTCAGACACGAAGGGATCGACGTGATGTCTGACGCTAAGATAGACAGCATTCGTTCTAGCAGGGAAAATGTTCGTGCGGTGAAGGAAGACCTTGACGATATCAGAGGTGCCGTGCGGCGTGGAGATTTTGGTGTAGAGCGTCGCGATGCAGAAATTGCCGCGGCACGTACGGTAATTGATGCCGTTAACGCTCCCGCTGAGCTGCGGGACAATCTTGCGCTCTTTTTGCGACTGGTGCGTAAAGTATTGGGCGAATACGATGAAGATCTGCGGCGGAGCTTTGATACGCTTTTAGTAAACGCCATTGCGGCAGGTCCCGACGATGCTTCGGCACGCATCGAGGAGCTTCGTGTGAGCGAAAAAGGATCACCCGCAGGCTTTGTTGCTTCTATCGCCGCAGCTATTGACTCTGCACGAACCGCCGATGCGGAGAAGCGCTCACTCAACTCGTTTTTGCAATTTGTTTCAAAAATTGATGATCTTTCCGTTGAAAAGTCCACGCTTTTAATGCGTGCGTTCGTGACATATTTCCATCTTGCAAACCTTTGTGAAGAGAACTATCGCGTGCAGAGCCTGCGTGCGCGAGAAGCAGCGGTGCCTACGACGGCTGCCGACAATCCCATTAACGATATCACGGTGGCATACCGCCAGCTTATTGAGGAGTGTGGAGAGGAAACTGCACGCCTGTGCCTTAAGCGTTTGGAGTTCCATCCTGTTTTTACGGCCCATCCCACTGAAGCTCGTCGCAAAACGATAGAAAAGCGTATTCGCACGATATCGGAGCTCTTAGACGAGCGCGCTCAGCTTGGCGGCATTGCGCGTCTTGAAAATGAACGCCGCATGCTTGAGGAAATTGACGCGCTCTTTAGAACTTCTCCAATCGCGCATAAAAAACCTACGCCAATCGAAGAGGCGGATACCATCCTGAACCTCTTTGACACGACACTGTTTGAAATGATCCCTAGCGTGTACCGTCGTTTTGACGACTGGGAGCTGGGAGACGCCGCAGGAACGGTGCCTCCCGTGTGTCCGCCCTTTTTCCACCCCGGGAGCTGGATTGGTTCTGACAGGGATGGAAATCCCAACGTTACCGCACGTGTCTCTCGCAAAGTTGCCGAGAAGTACCGTGTACACGTGTTGGATGCCCTGGCTCGGGCAACCCATGATATCTCTCGTTCCCTTACGCTGGATGGAATTTCCACACCGCCCTCTGATGAGTTAGCTCAGCTGTGGAGCCATCAGACTGAAATGAGTGAGACCTTATCGTCACACGCATTTGATAAGGCAGGATCCGAGCTGCATCGCGCCACCATGCGCGTGATATCCGATCGCCTGAACGCCACCATTAAGCGTAATTCGGACCTGATGTATCAAAATGCAGAGGAATACATTGCCGATCTTCGTATCGTTCAAGATTCACTTGCCAAGGCAGGTGCCGTTCGCGCTGCATACGGACCTATGCAAAAGATCATTTGGCAGGCGCAAACGTTTGGCTTTCATCTGGTTGAAATGGAGTTTCGTCAGCATTCGCTCGTGCATACGAGGGCGCTTGAAGATATTCTCGAACATGGTCGCGCGGGCGAGAAGGGCGAGCTCGACCACATGACACATGAGGTTATGGATACGTTCCGTGCAATCGGATCCATTCAACGTAAGAATGGCATCAACGCAGCCCGGCGTTATATCATTTCGTTTACGCGCAGTGCCGAGGATGTTGAGAACGTCTATAAACTTGCACGCCTGTCCTTCTCACATGAAGAGGACGCTCCCGTGCTTGACGTTATTCCGCTGTTTGAACAAATTGAAGATTTGGAAAACGCCGTAACCATAATGGAGAAGGTCATTCAGCTGCCGGATGTGCAGCGGCGTTTGGCACAAACAGGCCGTCGCTTAGAGGTTATGCTGGGATATTCCGACTCTTCAAAAGACGCCGGCCCGACGTCTGCCACCTTGGTACTCCATGCCGCTCAGGCAGCTCTTGCAAAGTGGGCCGAGAAGAACGACATTGATCTTGTGTTGATGCACGGGCGCGGCGGAGCGGTAGGACGTGGAGGAGGACCGGCAAATCGCGCGGTTCTTTCTCAGCCCAAGGGTTCTGTGAATTGCCGCTTTAAGCTTACCGAACAAGGCGAGGTTATCTTTGCTCGCTACGGAGATCCAACGCTTGCGTGCCGCCACGTTGAATCCGTGGCGGGAGCAACGCTTTTGCAATCCGCGCCTTCCGTTGAGCACGTTAATACCGACATGACCATAAAGTATGCGTCTTTGGCAAAAGAACTCGACCAAGCTTCGCAAGAGCGCTTCCATACACTTCTGGATACAAAAGGATTTGCTGAGTGGTTCTCGGTTGTTACGCCTTTGACGGAGATAGGTCTTCTGCCCATTGGCTCTCGTCCGGCAAAGCGTGGCCTTGGGGCAAAATCGCTTGACGATCTCAGAGCGATCCCGTGGATTTTTTCGTGGTCTCAGGCTCGCATTAACCTTGCTGCCTGGTATGGTTTGGGAACCGCTTGTGAGGCGATAGGGGATTTGGGCCGTCTGCGTGCGGCATATAAGGAATGGCCGCTTTTTACGACCTTTATCGACAATATCGAAATGTCTTTGGCAAAAGTTGATACGCGTATTGCGCGGCTCTATCTTTCACTGGGAGACCAGGCCGAGCTCTCTGAAATGGTTCTGTCCGAGATGGCTCTCACAAGAAAATGGGTGCTTGCAATTACGGGCAATAAATGGCCCCTTGAGAACCGTCGCGTACTTGGTCCGGTTATTCGTCTTCGCCTTCCGTTTGTGAACGTACTTTCGGTTACGCAGGTACATGCCCTGTCTGAGTTGCGTGTTCATAAAGAGTCTCTCACGCCAGAAGAACGCGAGCGCTTTATTTATCTTATTTTGTGCACGGTATCCGGTGTAGCGGCAGGTTTACAGAATACGGGATAATGGCAAATTTGGTTTTTTGACAATCAAAGTTGAATTTGTATAACTTTTGGTCCTATACTATCTAAGATTAGAGTTCGATGAGACAAACTAAGTTAGTTTGTTGTTACCTGTTGGGGGACGCATGGATACAGAGCATGACAGTGCTCAAAGAGGACCACAGCTTCCACTTGCAATGCTTGGCGAAGGAGAGACCGCTCATATTGTGGGCGTGAAAGGTGCCTCTGAATTACGCCAACATCTTGCAACATTAGGCTTTGTCGATGGGGCAGAGGTGTCGGTTGTCTCACGAGTAAACGGTGACGTTATCGTGACCGTCAAAGGTGCTCGCCTAGGCCTTAACCGTCAGATGTCCAACCATATTATGGTGACACCATAACCATGTTTTTAACGCTTTCATGTGGCAATTTTGTTGTTGTATAGCGCTGCATTTTGCGGCTTAGATGCCAGAGAAACTGGCAGGAGGAGGAAATATGTCCACTTTGAAGGAAGTGAAAGTGGGGCAGAGTTGTACCGTGGCCAAGTTGACTGGTACCGGCGCGGTAAAGCGTCGCATCATGGATATGGGCCTTACCAAAGGAACCGAGGTTCATGTAAAGAAGGTTGCCCCGCTCGGTGACCCCATTGAGCTTACCGTTCGTGGATATGAGCTCTCCATCCGTAAGGATGAAGCGGCAAGTATCGAAGTCACTGACGTTCACTAGAGGAGTAACGGATGTCCGATAAAACCATTATTGGTCTTGCAGGTAATCCAAACTGCGGCAAGACCACTCTGTTTAATGAACTGACAGGATCAAACGGATATGTCGGCAACTGGCCGGGCGTTACCGTTGAGAAGAAGCAGGCAACATGGCGTGTAGATAAAAACGTTACCTTCGTTGACCTGCCTGGTATTTACTCTCTTTCACCATATTCTCCGGAAGAGACGGTTTCGCGTGATTACATTGTAAACGAGCGCCCCGATGCCATCATCAACCTGCTTGACGTTACCAACCTTGAGCGCAACCTCTATCTGACCACACAGGTTCTTGAGGCAGGTCGTCCGGTTGTTGTCGGCCTAAACATGATTGACCTGCTCAAAGAGCGTGGTGACGTTATTGATACGAAAGTTTTGTCCGAGAAGCTCGGCGTTCCTGTTGTTGAAGTTTCAGCACTTCATAACACAAATGTTACTGAGCTGGTTAAAGCTGCTATTGAAGCAGGCAAGAAAGACATCCCTGCTCAAGGCCCCAAGTGCTTCTCGCCGGAAGTAGAGACAGCGCTTACAAAAATTGCCGAGCTCATTGCTGACGTTGCTCCTACTGCGCTTTCCCGCTGGTACTCCATCAAGGTCTTTGAGCGTGATGCATCCGCCATCGCTCCTCTTGGTCTTTCTGCCGAGAAGAGCGCGCAGCTTGAGAAGGTTATCTCCGCTGTTGAGAAATCACGTGACGACGACGCTGAGTCAATCATTACCTCTGATCGCTACGAGTGGATTGCAATGGTTATGGAAGCCGCGGTGAAAAAGGCTCCTAAGAAGCTGACGCGCTCCGAGAAAATTGACCGTATTGTGACAAATCGTATTTTAGGCCTGCCAATTTTTATTGCAGTCATGACGCTCGTATACTTCCTGGCTATTTCAACGGTGGGTACCGCGGCTACCGACTGGGTGAACGACAATCTGTTTGGTGAAGGTTTTCACGTCTTTGGTATTGGCGACGCCGAGTACAAAGCAGCGAAGGCAGAGTTCGATGAGCATCACTATGGCGATACCATTGATGCATATCTCGATGCTGCTAAAGAAGCCGGTATTGACACTGATGCTGCTCAGGCTGCTGTTGAGGCAAAAGAGTGGGATTCCGAGGATATTACGAATTTCATTGAGGAAGCCTCAAAGAAAAACGTTATTGCGACAACCACACCGCTGCACGATGAAGACGGTAATTTGATTGACACCGATGACAATCCGGTCAGACTTGATGCCGACGGTAATCCCATTCTTGCTGAAGGCCAGGTTCTCAAGACGGCCGGCGGCGTTACCGCTGATGGCTTCAAGACCGCTATCGAGGGCTCGGCGGATGAACCCGAGGCCTCCAGCTATGGTATTTGGTCCCCGAGTATCCCTGACGTAGTGAAGGGTGCGCTCGAAAGTGCCGGTGCAAGTCCTGTGGTTGTCGGCCTCATCATTGACGGTATCATTGGCGGTGTCGGCTCCGTTTTGGGCTTCATCCCACAGATGCTTGTCTTCTTTGTGTTGCTGTCATTCCTTGAGGACTGCGGTTATATGAGCCGCGTTGCCTTTGTTATGGACCGCGTGTTCCGTCGCTTTGGTCTCTCCGGCAAATCGTTCATTCCGCTTCTGATTTCTTCCGGCTGCGGTGTTCCCGGTGTTCTCTCAACGCGTACCATTGAGAACGAGAAGGATCGTCGTATGACCGCCATGCTTACCACGATGATCCCGTGCTCCGCCAAGCAGCCGATTATTGCGCTTGTGATGGGTGTTCTCATTGGTGGCTCAAGCAATTGGTGGGTTGCTCCCATGTTCTATTTCATGGGTGTTGCCGCAATTATTATCTCGGCCATCATGCTGAAAAAGACAAAGCCCTTTAGCGGTGAGCCTGCTCCATTTGTCATGGAGCTGCCTGATTACCACTGGCCTTCCATACGTTCATGGGCCATGCACGTGTGGGAGCGCATTTCCGCCTATATCGTAAAGGCCGGTACCATCATCTTTGCCGCTGCCGTTGGTGTATGGGCGCTTTCCAACTTTGGTTGGGCCACATGGGACGGCGGAACTGGCGCCTTTGGCTTCTTGCCTGGCTTTGATGGCGCTCCTGGCGACGCCATGGAATACTCCCTGCTCAAATATATCGGCGAGGCAGTTGGTGTTATCTTCGCTCCGCTCGGCTTCAGCAACTGGCAGTCGGCTTCCGCTTCCATCTCAGCACTTATCGCTAAGGAAAACCTTGTTTCCACCTTTGGCGTACTCTATGGTCTTGGCGAAGCTTCCGAAAAATCCGTCAACATGTGGTCCGCGTTTGGCAACATGTTTACCGATGCAGGTGGCGTTCTCCACGTTGGCGCCATGTGCGCATTTGTGGCGTTTAACATGCTCGATGCTCCGTGCTTTGCCGCAATCGGTACGATTCGCCGTCAGATGGACAGTCCTAAGTGGTTCTGGTTTGCAATCGGTTACCAGTGCATCTTTGCATGGGTTGTCGGCTTGATTATTAACCAGCTCTGGGAGTTGTTTGTCCTCGGAACGTTTGGCGTTTGGACTGTGATCGCATTTGTGCTTCTGGCAGGTATTCTCTTCCAGCTGTTCCGCCCAACTCCTAAGTGGGATAAGAAGGACGACAAGATCCTTTCAAGTCTGAACGTTGCTTCTGCAAAGTAGGGGTGATATTCGTGCAGACAGAGGATGTGTCCTCGTAAATGTCTGCGGTAAGCGTTAGGTTTCAGACAGGCTGTGGGCACCTTAGGGTGCGCGCAGCCTGCTTTTGTATATAAGTAAGATTTGTCTAACTTTGAAGATTTTGTGAAGAAGCGAGAAGAACGTCATTCTCACTGGAAAGTTTCTGTAGGTTAACTTATTCTTACATCACGGAATGGATATACTCCTTCCGGGAGACGATTTCCCTAATCGCTCTCTTCTTTGGTTCCACGTGCCCAAGACGGTAGACCCTCTCCCTACTTTCTAGGCAAAGAACACGAGCCGCCGACTCTGGGTGTCGGCGGCTCGCCCCTTTTAAAAGCAACAATGAAGTATCTGCTGATGTACACCTACACCGCGCCAAAGAGCAGCTCTGCTGCGCCAATAAGCGGCTATACCGCGTTTATTGGCGCACTTACTTACGCTCGGGTTCGCTTACACCGTGTTTATTTACGTCCGTCTGTTACTTTTTGTTGGGATCGGCATCCAGATCGCACGTCATGGATGCGAGATCGCTGGTATCGCGATCAATTTTGATATTGAGTGAGAAGTCAGGGTACTTCTCGCTAATGTCTTGCATGATGTGGTACATGAGTGCTTCGGAATCAAAGCCAAACTCGACAACCATGTCAAACGCTACATATTTTTCGTCTATGTTGGCGGTAAATCCGTGGACTTGAATGACGCCATCGTGTCGCATGGCAATCTTGGTAATTTCCGTACGCATTCCGATGACGGTATTATCTTGCGTATTGCGTGCATAGATGCCAATGGCAGCTACGATAATTTGTCCGTCCGTCTGGTCGTAGATCTCACTGGTCAAACGGCGCGTCATGGAGTCAATTTCAGTTGCGGTCATCTGATCGGAGATTTCAGTATGAAACGAACCAACATAGCGATCGGGCCCGTAGCTGTGGAGAATGAGGTCATATACCCCTTCTGCCTCGGGATCGTTTGCTACAATTTCAGCAACGCGAATGGAAAGCTCGGAATCCGAGCGCATACCAATAATCTCTTTCATGGAGCCACGTAGCATTTCAACTGCGGCCTTGATGATGAAGCCTGAAATGACAACTCCTACATACGCTTCAAGACTGATTTTTGTGAACGTAAAAATCAGAGCGGCGGCAAAAACCGACGTGGAAAGTATGGCATCAAAGAGGGCGTCTGATCCTGAGGCAATGAGCGTATCTGAGTGAACGCGACGTCCCCTCGCTAGCACAAAGCGGCCTAAAACAATCTTTACGACAACCGCCACCGCAATGATTACCAGCGAAGTTGTTGAATACTCGGGTGTTTCGGGGTTAAGGATTCCCTTTACGGACTCTATGAGTGAAGAAATACCTGCATACATGATGATTGCGGCAATAACCGTGGTCGTAATGTATTCAATGCGACCGTGTCCGAACGGATGCTCGCGATCTGCGGCGCGATTGGAAAGCTTTGTGCCGGCAATGGTGATGATGGATGAGATGGCATCGGACAGGTTATTAACGGCGTCAAGGATGACGGCAATGGAGTTGGAAAGAAGTCCAACGACAGCCTTAAAGGCCGCAAGTGCTACGTTTGCGGCAATGCCAATGATGCTGGTTTGAACAATGATTTTCTCGCGACTGGCCATGCGGTCTGGCTTAGGTTCCGTTTGGAGTTGAGCTTGGGAATCGTTCATGTATCTTCCTTACGTAGGGGTGTCCGTGCTCGCAAGAATATTGTCCGTTACTTTTTTGAGCAGCCTTTTGAGCTCGATAGTTTCTTCTGGCGACAAGTGCACGCATGTTCCCATCTTTTGCGGAACAACAACCATTTTATCCTTCAGGGATGCTCCCTCGGGCGTAAGAGAGACAATCAGCCGACGACCGTCTTTGGCGCTTTTTTCGCGAAGAAGATACTTCTTGTCTTCAAGCTTTCGAAGCAGGGGAGTTAATGTGCCCGAGTCAAGCATAAGTTGTTTGCCGAGTTCATTCACGCTGACGGTTTTTTTCTCCCACAAAGCCATCATGGCAATGTATTGGGTGTAGGTGAGGCCAAACGGCGCGAGGAATGGCGTATATCGCCTCACAACTTCTTTGGCCGCTGCATACAGTGGAAAGCACAGCTGATTATCAAGAAGCAGCATATCCTCAAGAGCCACGCTGCTGTCTTTATTTGACATTGGATTCCACAAGATTTTTGATGGCGGCTTCAACTTTCTTCATGTCAACGGTTGGCTCAAATCGCGAGACGAGGTTGCCTTCACGATCAACCAAAAACTTGGTGAAATTCCACATGATATATGCCTTATCACCAAACTGCTTGTTGTTCTTGTCGGCAAAAGGCTTAAGCATAAGAGCTTTGGGGCTGTGTCCAAAACCCTCAAAAGGAAGCGCCGTGGCAAGACGCACAAAGAGGGGATCTGCGGTTTCACCGTTGACGTCAATTTTTTTGAACTGGGGGAACTCGGTTCCAAACTTCATGGTGCAGAACTGATGGATCTCGTCGTCAGATTCCGGTGCCTGGCCTGCAAATTGATTGCAAGGGAAATCAAGAATCTCAAAGCCTTCGCCACGGAACTTAGAGTAAATCTTTTCCAGGTCCTCGTACTGTGGAGTAAAGCCGCAGCCGGTTGCGGTATTAACAAGGAGAAGCACCTTTCCTTTGTAGGCGGAAAGAGGAACGGTTGCACCTGTGCGATCGGTAACGGACAGGTCGTATATGTTTGTGCTCATCGTAGTCCTTTCATATTGAGGTATGTGTGCCATGCGGCATACGAGAAGTTTAGCCGTTTTCTCGTATGTGTAGTAGATAAATTGTACACAATCTAATTTTTCAGAAATTTTACGGAGAAGTGAGGCTGCAATCTGTTTTTCCAATTGTTTGAGGAGGTACTACCAAAATCACCTTGGAAGCCATCATAAAAAAATTTCAAAAAAGTGAAATTTAACCCTTGCAATGTAAGAAAAAACTTCGTATGTTCAGATACATTATTTGTTGTAAACCTTCCTGTGGGGGATTGATCTTGTACAGGAAAAGGAGCATAGAGGATAAGGAGTTTGCCATGAAAAAGAGAACCGGATTTTGCATTGGTGCTGCGGGTGCAGCTCTTGCCGGTGTTGTTGCAGGCCTTGCTTCAAACGGAACGCTTCACAAGGCGGCAGTAAAGGCAACCGTCTGCGGCCTGCGCGTATCTGATTGCGTTGCCGCTGAAACTCAGAACGTTGTTGACGAGGCAAATGACGTTGTCGCTGAGGCTCGTCGTGAGTCCAAGATCCAGGCAGCGGTCAATGCTCGTCTTGCGGAGATGGAAGAGGACATCCGCAAAGAGGTCACCAAGAAAATTGATGCCGAGGGCGCTCAGGCATAACCTATGCGCTATACCATTACGAATGAAATAGCCGGTCGCATCCGTTTACGGTGCGACCTTGGCTTCATTGACGACGGAGAAGCGCGTGGCGTCGCATACGATCTTATGCGCTCGGGTTTAGTGCGGCACGCAGAGGTTCACCCCGCCAACCAATCACTGTTGGTGCGCTTTGACCCTGCCCGGCGTGAGGAAGTTTTGGCTTTTATCGCGGCCTTTGATCCGCTCAGACTGCCCCGCGAAGACGAGGCCGGTCTTGAAGACTTTTGCAATGCCATTGAAATGGCAAGCGAGAATAACCGTTTTCAAATGCAGCTTGCCTTTGTCTTTATGCGGCGCTGGTTGTTTAGGCTTCTTCCGCTTCCTTTGGCAATGCAACGTATATGGGTGTTGCTGCGTGCCATTCCGTTTTTACGTGCAGGCTGGCAGCGTCTTATACATCGTGAGCTTAAAGTTGAACTTCTTGATGCGGCGGCCATTTCCGCATCCATTATGAACGGCAATTGGGGAGAAGCGGGACAGATCATGTTCCTGCTCAATTTGTCGGGCGTTATGGAAGATCACGTGGCAAGCCGTGCACGCCTTGCGCTCCGCAACGGTCTCATTACCCGTGCCGATAACGTTTGGGCAGTTATTGATGGGCAAGATGTTCGCATTCCTATTGCGTCTGTTACAAAGGGACAGATTCTACATCTGAATGCAGGCAGTGTTTTGCCCGTTGACGGCAGCGTCGTGGAGGGTGAAGGCGAGCTGAACGAAGCGTCCATGACGGGAGAGTCACGTTTGGTGCACAAGCGTGAGGGATCTACCGTTTATGCAGGCACGGCTCTTGAAGACGGGGATCTGAAGATTCGCGTTACTGCCCCTCCAGGAGTTTCTCGCATTGATGGTATCGTTGAGATGGTTGAGCAGTCGGCTCAGCTAAAAGCCGGGGCTCAGTCAAAGGCCGAGCGTCTATCTGATGCACTGGTTCCGTATAATTTTGCGGCGTTTTTTGCACTTCTCGCCATAACACGCAATGTTCAAAAGGCTATGACGGTGCTGATGGTTGATTATTCGTGTGCCATTAAGTTGTCGACACCGGTTGCCGTGGGTAGTGCAATGGATGAGGCCGCCAATTTTGGCATGACCGTCAAAGGCGGTAAATATCTCGAGAAGTTCGCTGCGGCCGATCTCATTGTTTTTGACAAGACGGGTACTTTGACCAAAGCCGTACCGCATGTCGAAAGTGTCATCAGCTTTGACGACCGCTCCGAAAACGAGCTCTTGAAACTTGCCGCCTGTATCGAGGAACATTTCCCACACAGTATGGCCCGCGCAATCGTTTCCGAGGCTGAGCGTCGCGGCCTTGACCATCAAAAAGAGCTTCATGCTGAGGTCAAATATGTTGTGGCGCACGGTATTCGCACACAGGTCGGTGGCAAAGAGGTGTGCATAGGATCTTCTCACTTCCTGTTTGACGATGAGGGCGTGGCGTATCCAGAGGGTGCACGCGAGCGCATTTATGCATTGGCTCCTACTGCGTCCATCATTTATATGGCAGAAGACGGAAAGCTTGTAGGTGCAATCTGTATCAGTGATCCTTTGCGTGAAGAAGCCGCTTCGGTCATCTCGCAGCTGCGCACATTGGGCGTTAAGCGATTTGTCATGCTTACCGGCGATTCGGAAAATGTTGCCGCAAATGTGGCGCAGCAGCTTGGCATTGACGAGTATGTTTCTCGCGTACTTCCGGAGGACAAGCGCTCTTACGTCGAGAAGTACCGTGCAGAAGGATATACCGTTGCCATGGTAGGGGATGGTATCAACGACTCTCCTGCGCTGGCAGCATCAGATGTGTCTTTGGCAATGTCCGATGCGAGTGATATCGCACGAGCCGTTGCGGATATCTCCATTCGCAATACGTCTCTGGAGTCTTTGGTTATCATGCGCTTGCTTTCACAACGTGTCATGCAGCGGATTCACCGGGATTATCGTGCTATTGTCGCTTTGAACACGGGATTTATTGCCGGAGGCGTTACGGGTCTCATCACTACGACAACGGCTGCCTTCTTGCACAATGAGCTGACGTTTGCGGTGACGGTTGCCAATACGCGTTCTTTGCTGAAGAGTGCAAAAGCAAATGCCGAACTTTCCGATAGGACACGGGCTTTGCTTGAGGATCATTATTTGGCATAGCGTTTTTTAGAGACCTCAGAGTTTGCCGCGCGGGATAGAGGCCGCTGGGCTGGGCGTTTGGGATATTGTGCATCCAAAACCAAGCTCCAAAACCGGCCATCCAAAAAGTTCAAAAAACTCTAGAAAAATAGTTAGTCTTAGTTTACACTTTTCTTGTTAACTAAGACTAACTCATATAGAGAGCATGTCGTTACCGTGTGTCTCAGGTGAGGAAATCTTAGTTTTCGCGTCTGTTTTATCCGACCGGGCTTGGACCCCTCTCCCCAAGTAACCGGTATTTCTCGGCGATGCCAGCTCTACCTGGCTGGCGTCGCCATTTTGTACGAAAGGAGCCGTGTGGACGTTATGCCTCTGTCAGATGTTTCTGATATGCACGTGCCGTCGCATTGCGAGAAGCCCTTTTCGTCAGATTTTTGTCAGGAATTCATAGGCGCTTTTGTGCGTTGTGCCGCCGGTGTTGTGGCGGGGATAAAGCCTGGTGCTCTGTATTCGTTTAAGGTTGTGCCGCATTGCGAGTCGTGTCTGTCAAGGGCGTGTCCTGCCGTGCAGTATCGTGCAATGATGTGCGATTTTGCTCGCGAAGTTGAGCTTTTTGGTATCAAGATTGTACCGATCAGCCCGCTTCATAAGAGAATTCATTTTCTTGTATATAGAACCGAGCATGTAAAGAGCATCATCTCAAAGAAACAGTCGTGGGAGTTTTTGCGCGAGCGCGGCTTTACGTCGTCTTCCTGGCAGGGCATCATGAGAGATTTTCGTGTGAGACTGACACGCTACCACTGTGGTCTGTCGCAGGAATATCCGCATGAAATTGGACTTATCCTTGGATATCCTCTTGAGGATGTTAAAGGTTTTATATCAGGTGCGCGCGAGACCTGCCGTGGTCCGTGGCGGGCGTATGGAAATGCGGCGGCGGCGCAGGCAAGTTTTGAGAGGCTTGCTTTTATTGAGCGGGCCTTCCGCACAAGATTTTCTCAGGGAGAGTCGCTTTTTGAGTTGCTTCAATCTGCAGGCGATACCAAAGTATCCGCTGCATAAGATGGAAATTCCCAAGCACATGTGATTAAGCTTGGGCGAGACCCGATAGTTCGGGTAAAAGGAGGAAACATGAGTAAAGTTGCTGTCGTGTATTGGTCACAGACCGGAAATACCGAGGCCATGGCAAACGAGCTTGCTTCTGCCGCCGGAACTGAAGCCATCGAGGTTTCAACATTCTCACCGGAGTCCGTGGCCGACTATGATGCCTTTGCATTTGGTTGCCCCGCAATGGGTGATGAGGAGCTCGATCCTGACTTCGAGGAAGTGTGGAACGAGTGCGCTCCAAAGTTTGACGGCAAGCCCGTCGCTCTTTTCGGCTCCTATGACTGGGGAACCGGCGACTGGATGGACACATGGCGCGAGAACGCCGAGGCGGCAGGCGTTAACGTTGTCGATGCGCTCATCTGTAACCTTGAGCCTGATGACGAGGCAATTACGGCACTTCAGGCGCTGGGAGAGAAGCTTTCCGCCTAAGGATTTCGTTGCTCCCGGAAGCTTTCCGGCGAGTTATTATTACGTGTAATTACGTGTGATAAAAATACCACGTGCGATAGACGTGCTCGCGTGTGGCAAAACAGTTCTAAGCGAGAAGAACCCGGATCTTTCGGGTTCTTCTCGTCAAAACAGGAGGGGTGTGTATGGATATCAATATTGTTGTTGGGATTATCGTGGTAATAATCCTTGCTGTTGCGGTCCGTCGGTTTGTGGGCGTTGCGTCTGGCAAGAAGGGCTGTTGCAGCGATGAAGGAACCGGTATCCCAACGTGCAACACCGCAAAAGCTCCCGATCCCGGTGCACCAAAAGATCAAGACGAATCTCATTATCCGTATACGGCGGTTTATGAAATTGGTGGTATGACGTGTGAGAATTGTGTGCGCCATGTGACTTCGGCTCTCAATTCCGTCGAGGGAACTTGGGCAACCGTTACGCTTGCAGGTGGTCAGGCTCGCGTTCGTTCCAAGAATCCCCTGAATGTTGATGCATACAAAAAGGCCGTAGAATCTGCAGGTTATAGACTTCATGTGTAAAAATTCATACAACCTAAAGGTTTTTACTCTTTTTACTCGAAACACTTGCAGCTAGACGCTCTTTTCGTTATTCTTATGACCGTATGCCCACAAGGACATACAACGTATCTATTGGCCCCTGAGAGCATGTAAGTTTCCGTAGACGCCCACTATGATTTGGCACTGCAGGCACAGACCATGACGACCGGGGCCCCGTTTTGGAAGGGGTCCACCTTTGAGTGAGATTCAGAATTCGTCCATCTTTTCGCTGGATGACATCTCTGATGAGGAGATGAACAATCTCATCGACGGCACTGTCACCGATTTTAACGAGGGAGACCTTGTTACCGGCACCGTCGTCAAGATTGAGCGCGATGAGGTCCTGCTTGACATCGGATATAAGTCTGAGGGCGTTATTCCTGCCCGCGAGCTTTCTATCCGCAAGGATGTTGAGCCCTCTGAGCTTGTACACATGGGCGATGAAATTGAGGCTCTGGTTCTTCAGAAAGAGGATAAAGAGGGTCGTTTGGTGCTCTCCAAGAAGCGTGCCGAGTACGAGCGCTCTTGGAAAGCCGTTGAGGAGAAGTTCAACGCCGGCGAGACTGTTGAGGGCGAGGTCATCGAGGTTGTCAAGGGCGGCCTGATTCTTGACATCGGTCTTCGCGGCTTCTTGCCTGCATCGCTTGTTGACCTTCGCCGCGTGAAGGATCTCAGCACCTTTATGGGTACCCGTATTGAGGCTCGTGTTATTGAGATGGATCGCAACCGCAATAACGTCGTTCTTTCTCGCCGTGTGGTTCTTGAAGAGGCACGTAAGGCAGAGCGTCAGGACATCCTTGGCAAGCTTAAGGTTGGCATGAAGCTCCAGGGTACCGTTTCTTCCATCGTTGAGTTTGGTGCCTTCGTTGACCTTGGTGGTATCGATGGTCTGGTTCACATCTCCGAGCTTTCTTGGAACCACGTCAATCACCCGTCTGAGGTCGTTAAGGTTGGTCAGGAAGTTGAGGTCCAGGTCTTGGACGTTGACCTGAACCGTGAGCGCATCTCCCTTGGTCTCAAGCAGACCACTGAGGATCCATGGCGCGTTCTCGTTTCCAAGTTCCCCGTTGACGCTATTGTTGAGGGCACCGTTACGAAGCTCGTTACCTTTGGTGCCTTCGTTGACCTTGGTGATGGCGTTGAGGGTCTTGTCCACATCTCCGAGATGGCAAAGCAGCACGTCACTGCTCCTTCTCAGGTTTGCACCGTGGGCGACAAGGTTCAGGTTAAGGTTATGGAGATTGACCTTGACCGCCGCCGTATCTCCCTGTCCATGAAGGCAGCTGCCGAGACTCTCGGAATTGACATTGACGTCAAGCCTCTCCCGGAAGAGGAGCGCGCCGCCGCTGAGGCTGCCGCCGCTGAGGCCGAGGCAACCCTTGAGGCAGACGAAGCCGCCGCTGAGGCAACCGAGACTGCCAAGGAAGCTGCTCAGGCAGACGCTGAGACTGAGACTGCCGCAGAGGCTGAGGTTGCACCTGAGGCCGATGCAGACGCTGAGGTCGAGAAGAGCGACGAGTAATTTAGACCGGCTTTAGACCGGCGGTTTGCACAAACGCAAACGGCGCGATGTGCAGGTCTTTTAGAGTGTATTTTAAAGGGTAGCTCCGGCTGCCCTTTTTTGTTGTTGAGGCTCGTGAGCCTGCCCTGCGTGCGAAGCACACAGGGCAAAAAACCACCCG
>OLQM01001249.1_pt1 | contig 28886 bp, 23 predicted proteins | sample 1673161 | NCBI WGS metagenome assembly OLQM01 (sample SAMEA3136761, study PRJEB25190) | human gut metagenome | reverse complement strand
CGGAAGGAAGCCATTTTAGAGAGCATGCGTCTTGCCAAAAAAGGCGATCTTCCTTTTCATCAGCGTATGACGCAAAATATTGAATTGAAAGAATCTATTGCAAGAGCTGCTCTTCCTTACATTCAGAATCGACATCATATTTTCCTTGCCTCTGGAACAACAGTCCATATGTTTGCTACAATGCTCAAAGATTCTGGCACCTTAAATATCGTTACAGATGCAGTCAATATTTCTTACGAATTAAGTTCATATCCTAATATTCATCTAATTTCTCTGGGTGGAGAAATACGTCATAATTCACTTACTACAACTGGCCAGATTGCCGAATCGAATCTGAATTCATTCCAGCTTGACTGTGCTTTTATTGGAGTTAATGCTGTTGATGAAGAAGGAAATATCTTTTTAGGAAGTATGGCTGAGGCATCAATTGTACGCCTGCTCTGTCACATGGTTCCTGAAATCTATTTTCTCGCAGATGAAACCAAACTTATGAAGAAAGATTTTATCTACATCTGTCAACTTGGAAAAGGTCGCAATCTTATTACGAATTCTTCAATCTCAGAAAAATGCATTCATACATATGAACAACTCGGTGCCTGTGTGATCACAGAAAGTCAAAAAGACCGGAGATAACTATTCCCGTTATCTCCGGCCTTTTTATTTCTTTTAATTATTTATTCTTCGCAGCTGTTGTTGTGTTCTTAGCTGCTGTTGTAGTAGTAGTTGTTGCTGCTGTAGATGCTGTTGTAGCTTTATATTTGAACTTAACTTCTTTCCACAGATCCTGATCTACAGACTTCTTGTCATCCCACTTCTTGTCTGCATCTTTTGTCCACTTCTTGTAGACTTTCTCGTATGCTGCCTGCTGTTTTTCCTGAAGCAGTGTGGATTTGTTTGATGCAGCTGCTGTTGTGTCGTTTGGATTTAACATCTTGATGATCACGTATGCATCGTCTAATTCTACGACTCCGCTTACCTGGTTCTTCTTAAGTTTTGCTGCTGCTGTTTCGAATTTTGTTCCTAATGCAGCTTTTCCTTTTGTATAGGATTCTTCGTTGTCAGAGTTTACGCTGAACTTCTTAGCTACAGAGCTGATACTCTGACCTTTCTTGATCATCTTTAATGCGGATTTTGCTTTCTTTAGCTGATCTTTCTTCTCAGCGGCTGTCATGTCTTTTTCTTTTCCTGTCTTGCTGTCTGTTGTCTTTGTTGTGAAGACAAGTTTGTAAACTTTAACAGTTTTGGCTTCGTCATCTGTTACTGTAACGTTTGCTTTCTTGATGATCGCCTGCATAACTTTACTTGCGATCGTGCTTTCTTCGTACAGTTTCTGGATCATATCTTTATCTGCTTCTGTCTTCTTCATGACTTTCTTACCTGTTGAGTCTTTTGCGAAGGCAGTTACGCTTTCTTTGATCTGCTTCTTCTCAGATTTTGTTAACTTCACGTTGTAGTCGTCTGCGTGTGCTGCTAAAACTTTGATCTGTTTTAACTGGTTGATAACGCTGTCTTTGACAGACTGCTGCATTGTGATCTTCTTTCCTTTGCTGTCTGTTCCGACCTGCATAGACCACATGCTGTCTCCGAAGTATGCTCCGTACTGAGCTTCTGCCTGATACTGCATGATTCTTGCATATACATGTGCTTCCTGGAATGTTACTTCTTGTCCTGCATATTCAAATAATGTCTTCTCATTCTTGCTTTTACATCCTGTAAATAAAGAAAGAGTTAACGCAAGAACTGCAGTTAAACATAGCAACTTCTTTGCTAATTTCTTCATTTCATTTTCTCCTTCATATTATGATTATATTAGGCTAATGTCTGGCGATATTATAGCACAAACTTATCGGATTATCAATGAATTGAGCGAGTTCACACAATGTTCAATCTTTTCTAACTGCTTCACTTTCTTTGTCTTTGACAGATCCAGTACAAATGTCGGATTCTTGCCTGCCTGGAAGGATAATTCACGTTTGTATTCTTCTAATACCACTGGAATTTTTTCTACGTCCACAGCTGCATCTGGTTTCATTTCAAATGAGACTTTTTCTCCTTTTTGTTTCACATCTGTCATATAAGCGTGGTGTGCTAATGATTTCAAATATGCAACATATAACAGATTGTAGACTGCTTTCGGCATTTCCCCAAAGCGGTCGATCAACTCATCTGTCATATCTTCCATTTCATCTTTGGATTCAATGGATGAAATACGTTTGTATAATTCCAGTTTTTGATATTCATTATATACATACGTTGATGGAATAAATGCGTTGATATCAAGATCGAGCGTTGTGTCAAATTCATCCTCGTCTTTTAATTCGCCTTTTAATCTCAAGACTGCTTCATTCAGCATCTTGCAATACAGATCGTATCCAACTGCTTCCATATGACCGGATTGTGCCTGTCCCAAGAGATTTCCTGCTCCGCGGATCTCCAGATCTCGCATTGCGATCTTATAACCGGATCCCAGATCTGTAAATTCCCGGATTGCCTGTAATCGTTTTTCTGCGGTTTCTTTTAACAGTGTGTTTTTTTTGTACATCAAAAATGCAAATGCATTTCGATTCGATCTTCCGACACGTCCTCTTAACTGATACAACTGGGACAACCCAAGCTGGTTGGCATCGTGAATGATCATTGTGTTTACATTCGGAATATCTAGTCCTGTCTCGATGATCGTTGTGGATACCAATACATCGATCTCATGGTTCATAAATCCCATCATGATCTCTTCCAGTTCGCGTTCTTTCATCTGTCCGTGGGCAAATGCAACTTTCGCATCTGGAAGCAATCTCTGTAATTCGGCTGTCACTTCTGCGATATTATTGACGCGGTTATACACATAATATACCTGCCCGCCACGTGTCATTTCGCGGTAGACCGCTTCTTTGACCAGTTCTTCATTATATTCCATAACATATGTCTGGATCGCTCTTCGGTCATGCGGTGGTTCTTCTAATACACTCATGTCACGGATTCCGATCAGACTCATATGCAGGGTTCTTGGAATTGGTGTAGCAGATAATGATAAGACATCGACATCTTTTTTCATTGTCTTGATCTTTTCTTTATGTGTCACTCCAAAACGCTGTTCTTCATCAATTACGAGCAGTCCCAGATTCTTATACTGCATGTCTTTGGACAATAAGCGATGCGTTCCGATCACAACATCTACCGTTCCATTTTTGAGTCCTTCGATCGTCTCTTTCTGCTCTTTTGCTGTACAAAATCTAGACATCATGCGTACGGTGATCGGGTAATCATGAAATCTCTGTGCAAATGTATTGTAATGCTGCTGTGCAAGGATCGTGGTTGGTACGAGATACGCCACCTGTTTTCCATTGTCTACTGCCTTAAATGCTGCACGGATCGCTACTTCTGTCTTGCCATACCCGACATCTCCACAGATCAGTCGGTCCATGATCTTCTTGCTTTCCATATCCCTTTTCGTATCATCGATCGCATTTAACTGATCCTGCGTTTCATCGTATGGAAATAATTCTTCAAACTCTTTCTGCCATACAGTGTCCTTGTCATAGACATATCCTTCTTTTGCCTGTCTTAGTGCATATAACTGCACGAGTTCTTCCGCAATATCTTTGACTTGACCTTTGACACGTGTTTTCGTCTTCTTCCATTCATTTCCACCTAATTTATGAAGTTTCGGCTTTCTTGCATTTGCACTTGCGTATTTTGCGATCTGGTCTAGGGCTGATGCTAAAATAAATAAATTATCACCGCCCTGATATTCAATACTGATGTAGTCCTTTTCAACCCCATCTGTTGTGATCTTTTCGATACCGCGATAAATGCCGACTCCATGTTTTTCATGAACAACGTAATCACCGATATTGATATCTGCAAAACTTCGGATCTTTTCTCCTTGTTTTTTCTTCTCTTTCTTTCGGCGCTTTTTTTCTTCTCTTCCTTTAAAAATGTCTCCTTCTGAGATTAATACCCATTTAGCTGCCGGATATTCAATTCCTGTCAGAAGCTTTCCTGCTGTGACAACGATCTGCCCTGCTTCCACTCCGTATTTCAAATCCTTATCATAGGTCACAACCAAACCATTTTCTCTCAGATCACTGCTTAAACGTTTCGCTCTTGTAACAGATGGAGAAGCAACAACGATCCTGTAGTCCTTACTCTGATATTTGGTAAGATCTTTGACTAACTGCTCAAAACTGTTGTTATAAGACTGAATGGATTTTGTATCCATAAATAAGGTTCTAGCAACTCTAAAATCATTGATCTCAGCAGATAAGATTGAATAACACAGCATCTTATGTTTCTCAATCTGATATAAAATGCTCTCGTAATCTGTTACCGTATTTGCCTGTTTAGGCAGAAGATACCCACCTTCCAGACGACTTTTCATACTCTCTGAGAATTCCAGATAAAATGCATCTGCACGTTCTCTGATATGTTTTGGTTCATCCAGATAGATCATACTTTCTTCTGGAAAATAATCTAAGATGCATTCTGTATTTTCATAAAAATATGGGAGATAACCTTCTACTCCGATCAACATATGAAGTTCCCTTAATTCCTCACGAACACGGTCCATTTCTTTTCTTAGGCGGGCTTCCTGATCATATTTTTTTTCTTTTTTAAACTTCTGTGATAACTTCTCATAATCTTCTTCCATATTTCGAAGACCATGTTCAATCCTTGGCTGGTTTAAAATGATCTCTGATGCCGGATAAATGGTCAGAGTATCGACTTCTTCGATGGATCTTTGGCTTTCTTTATCAAAACTTCGGATCGAATCAATTTCATCTCCCCATAGTTCGATACGATATGGGCTTTCCTGCGTGTATGGGAAAATATCAATGATTCCTCCTCGCACAGCAAACTCGCCTGGAGCCTCAACAAATGGTGCTTTTTCGTATCCTCTGGCAACAAATTCTTCTGCGATCGTTGCCTCTTCCAGTATCTCTCCCATTTTAAACGTCATCTTATGATTCTTGATATCACTTAATGGAACAACCTGATCCATCACAGCATCGATTATCATCACAAAGGTTCCACATTTGTCATCCACGATCTTCTTGATCGCCAGCATACGGTCTCTTGCGATTGCATTTCCATGAACATCGGCTGTATAGAATAATGGATCTTTTGCTGGAATATACTGAACCTTTTCTCCAAAGAAATGACTTGCCTCGACCCATTGTCTTGCTTTGTTCTCGTCTGGTACGATGATGATCTTAAATTGCTTTTTCTTATGATTTCCGATCAGACTGGTCAGATGCCATTTGGCTGTATCGGTGCATCCTGATACAAGAACCGGGCCACAGTAATCTTCGACCTCATCCTTTAATTGTCTGTATACCGGATCGTCTTTTAATATATTTTCTAACACTTTCTATCCCTACTTTTTCTTATTGTGGCGGTTCATCGCTTCTGTGATGTCGCCCATAACGATCAGCTGTACTGCATCGTACACTTCATCAAAACGTTCCGCAAAGATTGCCTGTTCTTCTTTTGTAAAATGTCCTAATACATAATCTGCCAGATCATATCCTTTTGGTTTCTCTCCAACACCGATCTTCACCCTTGGGAAATCCATACTTCCTAAATGACTGATGATACTTTTCAGTCCATTATGTCCCCCTGCACTTCCCTTTCTTCGGATACGCAGTCTTCCAACATCAAGGTCGATATCATCATGAATAATGATAAAATCTTCTGGCTCTAATTTATAGAAATCCATGATTGGACGAAGACTTTCCCCGCTTAAGTTCATAAATGTCTGTGGTTTCACAAGAAGGACTTTTTCTCCTCCCATATAACCAGTTCCGATCAATGCTTTGTGTTTCCCTGTATTTATACTTATGCCTTCTTTGTCTGCAATATAATCAAGGGCTTCAAATCCAATATTGTGTCTTGTGTTGTCATATTTCTTTCCCGGATTCCCCAGTCCGACGATTACTTTCATAAGATATCTCTCCTTTTTCCCTAGAATCTATAAAACTGACAAACACCCGGAAATCAATGGATTCCCGGGTTGTCTTTTTCTTTCTTTAGTTATAGTATATCCCAATTTACAATTCTCAGCAAGATTTTTTCTAGTTATAATGCCTGAAAGAATTCTCTTGTCTTATTTACCTTCTTCATCAATGTATCAAACTGTTCTGGTGTCAGTGACTGTGGTCCATCACATAATGCTTTGGCTGGATCATTATGAACTTCTACCATTAATCCATCGGCCCCAGCTGCGATCGCTGCTAATGCCATTGGCTCTACCATATCTCTGATTCCTGTTGCGTGAGATGGATCTACCATGACTGGAAGATGGGATTTCTTCTTGATCATAGGGATTGCAGAAAGATCTAATGTATTTCTCATGGCTGTTTCGTATGTTCGGATTCCTCTCTCACAAAGGATTACATTTTCATTTCCACCTGCCATAATGTATTCTGCACTCATTAACCATTCTTCGATCGTTGCTGCAAGTCCTCGCTTTAATAAGATTGGTTTGTTGATCTTTCCTAATTCTTTTAATAATTCAAAGTTCTGCATATTTCTTGCTCCAACCTGAATCAGGTCCACATCTTCGAATAATGGAAGATGACTTGCATCCATGATCTCTGTAACAACTGGAAGTCCTGTTGCTTTCTTAGCTTCTAATAATAATTCTAATCCTTCTCCATGAAGTCCCTGGAAAGAGTATGGGGAAGTTCTTGGTTTGAAAGCTCCTCCTCTTAATAATCCTGCACCAGAATTCTTCACATCGTTTGCGACTTCTGTGATCTGTTCTTTTGTCTCAATAGAACATGGTCCTGCGATCACCTGGAAGTTTCCACCACCGATCTTTACTCCGTTTACATCAACAACTGTATCGTTTGGATGGAATTTTCTGTTAGCCTTCTTGTATGGCTCCTGAATACGCTGTACATTTTCAACGATGCTGTTTGCCATGATATGACGCATATCTACAACAGATGTATCTCCCACTAATCCAAGGATTCTTGTGTTAACACCTTCGGATTCGTGGATTCCCAGTCCCTGCTCTTCCATCTCTTTCTTTAATGCGTTGATCTTTGCTTCTTCTGCCTGTTTCTTTAAAATAATAATCATGATGTTCGTCCTTTCCTGGCAAGTCGTTTCTATCTTGCTTCTCTGGTGCGGCCTTTGTTTCTTTGAGTAAAAAGAAAAGGCATGCACTCTGTTGCAAGAATGCATGCCTTAAATATTTTACTCTGTCGGTTTAAAGTGACATAAGTTTTGGCGATGATTCATTGCAACAAAAATAGTCAGGATAAAAATAATAACCCTGAAAGCTAAAGTAATAAAATGTGCAATTATTCATCTTACTTGTTGTCATCTTAGTTTCTCCTTGTTTTGATATTTTTACGATACATGAATTTTTTTTCTGTGTCAATAGATTTATAGATGTTTTTTATAAAATCCATAGACCGTATTTATGATTCATTTTATGAATTATAAAATTTAATTTTTCCGCACTGCAAGAAATGATGCGATCAATGCTGTGATCGGTACCGTTAATACAACACCAAGACTTCCAGATAATCCTTGCATGATCTCAATTCCGATCACATAAGAGTTCGCTAACTGTCTGTAGCTTAGGTCATATGCGTAATTGATCACTAATGTTGTCATTGCACCGCCCACATAAGCAAAGATCAGTGTATTCGTCATCGTTCCCATCATATCTCTTCCAACATTGATTCCTGATACAAAAAGTCGTTTCATGGACAGTGTTTTGTCTGTTTCATAAATTTCCTGAATCGTAGATGCAATGGACATACCAACGTCCATGACGGCTCCTAATGCTGAAATGATGATTCCGGCAAAAAGCAATTCTCCGATCTTTATCTTTGTATTTTGTCCGACATAGTTCAATGCTTCGATATCCGATACATTATATCCTGTGATCCCTGCTGCTTTTCCAAATGCCATCGCCGCCACTGCTGCGATCACGACTCCGATCGCCGTTCCAAGGATCGCAGACACTGTTTTGCTCGAATATCCACCAAGAAGTCCTAATGTTACGATCGTTGTCAACACTGCTACAATGATCGTCAACACGATCGGTGAAATTCCCCGATACATCATCGGGAACATGATACCAATGATACATGCAAACGCAAATACAAGGCTCAAAATAGCATGAACGCCTTTCTTCCCGCCGATCGCACATACCACTGCCGCAAAGATCAACACAAATCCATAGATCGCCATGGTACGGTCCTGACTATATACGGTAAATCCTGCATTTGTTCCACTTTTATTTACGATCACGATGATCCTTGCTCCTACTTTACAGTCAGCTCCAAATAAAGTTCCGCTTGGATTGATCGCCTGTTTTTCTTTTCCTTTGTAGGTTCCCGTTGTCATTTTGACCAGAACTTTCTGCGTTCCATAACGACTTCCGTCTTCTGCAAGATTATCTTTGATGATCTTTGTTACAACTGCTTTTTCATATTTTTGTCCTTTATAAGATGCCAATGGCGTTTTCTGAAACTGATTGCATTTGAAGATGATCCCTGCAAATAAACACACTACTATTGCGAGAATCAAGATTTTTTTCCACGATACTACTTTTTCCATAAGTTGTCTTCTTTCTATAAATCGTAGCCTTTTATTTATAAAGAAAAATCAGAGAATGCCTGTGTCCGGATCTATCATTCCGGGCGCAGGCTTTTGCTCTGTCTGATAAATTAAGTTACGACACTAATTCTTTATCATCTCTATTTGATTGTTGCTTTTTTGGCTGTGCTGTAGGCTCCATAAATACGTTTTCCATTTACTGTTTTGTAAGAACGGACTTTGACGTAATATTTTTTCCCTTTTTTCAGACCTTTGATCTTGTAAGATGTTGTTGTTTTCGCTTTTCTTACTGTCTTTTTACCTGTAAATTTCTTGTTTGTAGAATATACAACTTGATATCCTGATGCTTTCGTATTCTTTTTCCATTTGATCATTAGCTGTTTTTTGATCTTATTTACTAAAGAGATACTCTGTTTCTTTGGTGCTACAGTCACTGTAACTGTTTTGGAAATTGCTTTGTAGTCTGTAGTTGCTGCTGCTTTGACTGTGATCTTGGCAACTCCTGGTCCTTTGACTGTTACTTTTCCTGCAGCATCAACTGTTGCAACTGCTTTGTTTGATGTTGTGTAAGTGAGTTTTCCATTTGTTTTTGCATTTAATTTGAATGCTTTGGATGTTTCACTCTTCTTATAAGATGCTGTTGCTGTGATCGTCTGGTCTTTTGCCTGTACTACTGTTGTATCATCTTTCTTTGTTGTATTTGAGTTCGCATCATCTTTTTTGGTATCTTCTGCTTTCTTCACGATCTTATATGAAGATGATCCGTCTAATACTTTTCCTGTGTCCGCATCGTATGTTGTAACTTCAAAAGAGTCATCTGTTACATTGACTACAGAATAACTTGGTGTCCATGTCTGGCTTCTCTCAGAAATGAAATCCTGTTTTGCTGTGATCAGATTGTAGAATTTAGATCCTGTTGCTGAGTTTGCTTCTAAATATACAGTTCCTTTTGGATTTACAACCGTTCCACCTTTTGTTGTATCAACGATTTCGTAGCAGTTGTTTTCTTTTGCGTAATTTGCTGTATTTTCTGTTTTTGCGAATTTATCATGTGCCTGTCCATCACTCTGTAACTGATATGTTCTGGAGTATGTATGGTCATGTCCCTGAAGTACAACATCAATATCATATTTATCCATTAATGGTGTTAACTGTGTTCTTAAAACCATTCCGTCAGAATCTGAATGATCATATCCTGATCCATAAATATCCTGATGGAACATTACAACTTTCCATTTTGCATTTGGATTTTCTTTGATCGCTTTACGCATAACATTTTCGTGAGTTGCACAGTTGTAATTGTTTGTGTCTAATACGATAAATAATGTATTTCCATATGTGTAATAATAGTCTGTTCCTGCTGCTGTCTTTCCTTCTGTATACTTTGCTGTATTTCTATATCCACTTGTATCAAATGCATTTGGATTGTTGTAATGCATCTCATACTGTGCTGATCCAGAATCGTGGTTTCCGATCGTTGTTGCTACTGGAAGAGATCTCAAAGCATCTGCTCCAAGGTAACCTGCATACTGTTTTTCATTGTTATTGTTATTTACCTGATCTCCTGCGGATGCAACAAAACTTAGATTTGGATTCTGTTTTACTGCATTATTTAATACGTTGTTCCAGTTATAACTATCATTTCTTGCTGCATAGTTATTATCTTTCATCGCATCTCCTTCAGTACTTGTCTGTCCTGAAGATGCTCCGATCTGAGGATCTCCTACATATAAGAAAGAATAATTTTTAAATGATTTTGTAGAATATTTCTGTGCATCCTGATATTTTCCGTTCTGGAATACCTGATAGTAGTAAGTTGTATTTTCTTTCAGGTCATTTACAGATGCTTTGTTTGAATAGTACTGAACACCTTCGATCGCTACTGCCTGTGTCTGTTTTCCTTCGACTTCTTTTGCATCAGACATATCTGCTTTTGTTGCGATCTTAACTTTTGGTGTTTCTTCTGTCTTGCTGTAGTATGCAAAATTAAGCTGTGATTCTGTCGCTCCTGGTGTTAGGGATACATTTTCATAGTTTGTGCTGTATTTATCCCAGTTTGCTTTCCATGTGGACCAACTTTCTGTTTTAGAAGCAGATGCATCATTCCAATGTTCTGTCGCTGCGCTGACTGTTGATGAAAGGATTGGAGATGCCATCATAACTCCGCCTGCTAACATCATGGCTGATACAGTTGCTTTTGCTACATATTTTTTTGCATTTCTTGCTATGTTTCTGCGAATTGTTCTCACAATAAGATCCTCCTTTGGTATAGTCAATCATTCTCTGTTGTGTTTAACTATAAACTTGTGAGATTAAGGAAAGGTACGTGGGAATGATAAGTTTTTGTAAAATTTTTTAATTGTATGACGGGAATGTGTCGAGTATTCATAAAAAGATAAAGAAAGATAGCGGTACGAAAAACGAATTCCATTGATGGATGTATGTTAAACGTTATCGTTTTTTAATTTTTATAGAGGTGGACAGATATTATTAATGCTAATACAGTAAAACATACACACTGTGTAGTGGTTTGAATAGACTTCATGTGTATGTGACAGAAATAACAGAAAAACAAATATTTAAAAGCATCAAGGTGGCAAAAATGCGGAGTTGCCACCTTGATGCTTTTAAATATTTGTTTTTCTGTTATTTCTGTCACATACATGCAAGACTACCTACAAAAACGTCAAAGACATTATTCACGGAATGTGATTTCTCCTGTTTTCTCGTCCATAGCATCTACGATCGCAAGAGATTCTAAGTGTGTCTGTTTTCTTAAGAAATCTCCTCCTGGCTGGAATCCTTTCTCGATCACAACTCCTGCTCCGACCAGTTCTGCTCCGGAATCTTTGACTAATTTCGCTAATCCTTCTAAGGCTTTACCGTTAGCAAGGAAATCATCGATCAGCAATACATGATCTCCTTCTCCTAAGAATTCTTTGGATACAATGATGTCGTAGACTCTTCCATGTGTGAATGATTCTACCTTTGTTGTATATACATCTCCTGCGATGTTCTTTGTCTGTGTTTTCTTTGCAAATACGACTGGTACATCAAAAATCTCTGCCACAACACATGCGATTCCGATTCCTGATGCTTCGATCGTAAGGATCTTATTGATATCTTCGCCTTCAAAACGTTTCTTAAATTCTTTACCGATCTCACGGAATAATTTTACATCCATCTGATGATTCAAAAAGCGGTCTACTTTGAGGACATTTCCTTCTTTCACGACTCCATCTTTTCGAATTCTCTCTTTTAATAATTCCATCACTTGGCCTCCACGCTCTTTTGTATTTTAAATAATATTTTAACTACTTTTTCCTCGCTTTGCAAGCATTGCTTGCATTTCTTTTGGATAATCTATATCGCAAAGTTCAGTTTCTTCCAACACCTTGAAGAATCTGGCATTTTCTATGTGTTTTTTGAGGATTTTCTTGCCACCTTGATCTTTTGTAAGCGATAACAATTCTCGTTTATATTTCTTTGAGAACCATACTGGATTCCCAAGGTTTTCTTCTGTTCTGACACAGCCAAGTTCACAAGATTCATCTGCCATAAAAGAGAGAAATCTTTCGATTGTCTCTCTTTTCATATTGGGCTGGTCTGCTACGAAAAATGTATAGAATTCTGCATCTTTCGCTGCTTTGATCCCTGCTTTGATCGACCATGAAATCCCATATTTACTTTCTGGACAAAACACTGTCGTTATTGGGTCGTATTGTGTTTGCTTCATAATTTCCTGATACTGTGTGACAACAATGATCTCAAACCCTTCATGATCTTTGCATAGATCGATCAATCGGTCCAATCCATAACGATACATTGGCTTGGTTCCGATCATTTGCAATAATTTATTCTCCTGACCGAAACGTTTGCTGTTTCCTGATGCAAGATAAATGACCGCTGCTTTTATTTTATCCATGTTATATTATTCTTTCTCCAATAATCCCATAACGATCTTTTCACTGGTGATCGGCAATTCTCGGATCCATAATCCGGTTGCATTAAATACGGCATGGGCTAATGCTGGAGATGGTGTGTTGATAACGATCTCTCCAATGGATTTTGCTCCAAATGGTCCTGTTGGCTCATAACTGCTCTCAAATTCTACACGAAGCTTTCCAACATCGACTCTTGCTGGAACTTTATACTGCATGAAAGAATTTTGTTTTACATATCCATTTGGTGTGTAATCAACACCCTCATACAATGCCATTCCGATTCCCTGGCCGAGCCCGCCTTCTACCTGAACTCTTGCAAGATTTGGATTGACTGGTGTTCCACAATCTACGACCGCAACATAATCTAAGATTTCAATATGTCCTGTCTCTTTATCAAGCTCAATCTCAACCATTCCTACCATAAATGGTGGTGGGGATACTGGAGAACTGTTTGTCTCTGTCACCTGGAAAGTTTCATTATTGTTGCACATAGATGCTGTTGCGATGTCCACTAATGAAACTTCTTTGCCGCTCTCTGCATCTCTGACTTTCTTTCCGTCAAATTCCAGAGTATCTATATCTGCAGCTTTCATCATCTCAGCTGCTTTATTGAAAATATGTCCCTTTAATTTTTCGCAGGCACGTTCCACTGCTTTTCCTGTGACGTAGGTAGAACTTGATGCGTAAGATCCAGAATCGTATGGTGATGTATCTGTATCTGCTCCGCTGACCATGATATCATCAATAGAACATTCCAGACATTCTGCCGCCATCTGGGCCAAGATCGTATCACATCCAGTTCCCATATCCGCTGCTGCAATAGAAAGTGTATACAATCCATCGTCATTTAATTTGATCGTTGCAGAACCAACGTCAACGCCAGAAATACCAGAACCCTGCATCGCCATTGACAGTCCGACACTTCGAACTTTTCCATTTCCCATATCTTTGCATGGATATTTTTCATCCCATTTGATCATCTCTTTTGCACGGGCAAGGCATCGATCCAAAGCACAGCTGTTTGCTGTTTCTCCATAATATGCTGGCATCACATCGCCTTCACGGACCATATTCATCTCACGGATCTTCGTTGGATCCATTCCTATCTTAGCTGCAAGTTCACTGACTGCTGATTCCAGCGCAAACACACCCTGTGTCGCACCATATCCACGATAAGCCCCAGCTGACATACGATTTGTATACACAACATCATATGCAAAACGATGTGCTTCCAGATCTCGATATAATGGAATTGATTTATGCCCAGATAACCCTACCGTTGTTGGACCATGTTCTCCATAGGCTCCTGTATTGGATAATGTATAAACATCGATCGCACGGATCTTTCCATTCTTGTTTGCTCCGACACGAACTGTTACCTGCATCTCATGTCTTGGTGAAGATGCGATCTGAGACTCTTCTCTTGAAAAAATGATCTTGGATGGTTTCTTTGTCATCCATGTGACAAATGCTGGATATACTTCGGAGATAGAACTCTGTTTTGCTCCAAATCCTCCACCAATTCTTGGTTTTGATACACGAATCTTTGATTTTGGAATGCATAATGCATTGGATAAGATCCTTCGTACATGGAATACGATCTGTGTGGAACTAACAACGTTCAATCTTCCATATTCATCAATAAAACAATAAGTTCTGAATGTCTCCATCATTGCCTGCTGATTTGCTTTTGTATGATATGTATGTTCTACAACCACGTCGCAATCTGCTAATACCGCATCGACATCTCCTTCGTGTGTTTCTTCTGTTGCACACAGGTTTTTCTTATTATCTGCACCAATATTACATAATGCTTTCCAGTTATCTTCTGGATGCACTAGTGGTGTATCTTTATCCATTGCCTTACGTGGATCTAAGTTTGCTGGCAGTACTTCGTATTCCACACGTAACATCTTGATCGCCTGATCAACGCACTTTTCATTCTCCCCAGCAACGATCGCAACGGGATCTCCAACATAACGGACATGCTGATCCAGAATCTGTCTGTCATATGGGCTTAATTCCGGATATGTCTGTCCTGCCATCGTAAAACGTTCCTGTGGCACATCTTCCCATGTATAAATCGCCTCAATCCCTGGCACTTTCATAGCAAACTGAGTGTTGATCGATTTGATCATTGCGTTCGCATATGGACTTCGAAGTAATTTCACGATCAGACATTCTTTTGGTGCCTTATCGTTTGTAAATACAGGTTTCCCTGTCACAAGTGCCATAGCATCTTTTTTCATGATCGGCTGGTTAACTACTTTCATTCGGCACCTCCATCTTTATTTTTCTTATATTTCAAAAAGTCTAAGATTCCTCGAAGCTGTCCTTCATATCCAGAACATCTGCAAAGATTCCCCGCAAGGTATTCTTTGATCTCTTCTTCACTCGGATCGGGAATCTCTCTAAATAATGCAATCGCATTCATGATCATTCCTGGGTTACAAAATCCGCACTGTTCAGCCCCTTGGTTCGCAATAAAAGCTCCAAACTCAGCTGCTTCTTCCTGCAATCCTTCTAAGGTATCGATCTTGTGTCCATCAACTCTTGCTGCAAGAATGGAACATGATAAGATTGGCTGGTCATCCATAAATACCGTACATAATCCGCAATTTGATGTCTCGCATCCACGTTTCACACTGTAACAACCAAGATCTCTGACGAGATCGATCAGGAGAGTGTCTGCATCAATCTGTGGGGTTACTTTCTTTCCATTTAATGTAAATGTAATCTCCATGTTTATTTTTCTCTCCTTTCTTCTAACTGTTCAAAGCCTCTTCTTAATAAGACTTTTGATAACTGTTCACGGTAAGCAGCACTTCCTCTCATGTTGCTTCCAAAATTCATCTGACCTGTCACTTCATCTGCGAGTTTTTTTCTTCCTTCATCATCTTTGATCTGTTCCATCCACTGATCTGATAATCTGACTCTGCAAGCTCTGGATGGTCTTGCACCGACAACCGCATATGCCTCTTTCTCACCTAATGAAACAGCGCAGGTCAAAACTGGAAAATCTGTCTTTGTATTTCTATGAGAAAGATAAACACTTTCCTGCGAATGCTTCTTAATGATCAGACGCACTAAAATATCATTTGGATATTTATTTGCTGCAAATTGATCTAATGGAATGATTCCTTCATGATGTAACTCCACATAACTGTCAAACGCCAGAAAACAGCTTAATACATCAGAAAAACCGAACTTTCCAAAAATACTTCCACCTACTGTCGCAAGATTACGGAACTGCACTCCGACAATGTGTGTCACACTTTCTTTTACCGCTCCCTGACTCCATGTATTTAATCCTTCATGAAGTTCGATCTGTCTTAGTGTTACCATTGCTCCGATTGAAAATTCCTCATCATTTTCTTCGATCTGATCAAGTCCAAGACCCGACAGATCAATTGCTTTTTGTACATTTCTTGTGACCATCTTAAGCCACAACATGCCACCGATCACGCAGTTGGTCTTCTTCTGATTCAGCTCGTAAGCTTGCTCAAGACTTTCTGCTTTGACGTATTCCTTGATCTTTAACATCTTATTTCTCCTTTAATTTTTTAAAATATCCCTTGTTTATACATTCTTTCACATTCTACAGAGCAACACAGGCAATTGGCAAAAAAAAGAGTACTTTCTGAGAAAGTACTCCTTCAGGTATCGTCCTATAATCCCCAGTATTCTCCATAGGTATCTTTGATGTTCTGTACATCGCTGTCTGTAATTCCATCAATCGTACTCTTAACAAACTGGTAAGTTCTTGGTCTCTTTGATCTTAATGCGGATGGATGCTCCTTATAATCCTTGTAAGATTCTGCAAAATACTCAGATGCTGATTTGATCGCATATGCTTTGTTATATCCATCATATTTATTCTTCTCAGCATTGTAAATTGACTTCCATTCACTCGTTCCAACTTTATCTCCTGCAAGGAAATTAGCAAAATGTCCTAATTCGTGAAGTAATACAGAAGATCTCGCACTCTGAAGTGCGATCTTATGGCTCTTAACGCTAAATACACCTGTCGCTTCCGCATTTTTATCAATCACCATCTTAAACTTCAGATCTTCAAATGCATTCAAAATCTTACCATCTGCCTGAGAACCAAGTGTTCTTAATGTTGTTCCAGAAACACCAGACATCTGACTCAATTCAACCGTTGTTGTCTTGATCGTTGTCTGAACGACTGTCTTGATCGTTCTCTTCTTAGAACCCTTCTTGTCATAATCCTTCTGTGTTTTGACAACTTTTGTATTCACAACCTTACGTCTGGAATGATTCTGAGATGTTGTTGTTCTTCTCTTTGTTGTTCTTCTTGTTGTTATTTTGCTTCTGCTTGCTTTCTTCTTAAGCTTCTGGATTCTTGTGCTTTTCTTTGTTGTTTTCTTCGTCGTTACCTTCGGTTTCTTGCCAAGCGGTACTTGAATCCCATCAATTGATGTTGTTGCTTCGCTTGGATGCTGCATAGTATCAACGCTTTCATAGGAAGCCATCTGCTTCTCAAACTTCTCCTGCTGACGGTTATTGTAAAATGTGACTCCACCAAAAACCAATGCAACAGCTACTACCACGGACACCAATCCGACCATGACTTTCTTCTTCATAACTCTCGCCCCTTTTTAATATTAATATCTATACTCTTTGCTTTTATCTCTCAATCTCCATGTGAGAGACACTCACCCTATAATATATTTTTATCGTACAATATTCGCACTTTTTTGTCAATAAATTCCGATGGATTTCAGCCTGTTTCTGACCATATTCCTTAGCGGATCCTTTTTATTATCATTTCTGGATTGGATGCATATAAAATCGCAGTTTCTTTGCTGATCTGTCCTTCTTTATATAGATTGATCAATGACTGGTCCATAGATATCATTCCGCTCCCTGTAGAGGAATAGATCAAACCATCTATTTGATGCACTTTATTTTCACGGATCATATTGCGGATCGCCGGAGTCACTTCCATGATCTCAAACACAGGGATCAATGTTCCATCCATCGTTGGTATCAGCTGCTGGGAAATCACTGCCTGTAATACAGAAGCCAGCTGAATCATGATCTGACGTTGCTGATTTGGTGGAAATACATCTATGATACGTTCGATCGTATTCGCTGCCCCGATAGTATGAAGTGTTGAAAATACCAGATGCCCTGTTTCTGCAGCTGTCATAACTACCTGAATCGTTTCATAATCTCTCATTTCCCCAAGCAATATCACATCCGGACTTTGTCTTAATGCGGCTCTTAAGGAAGTAACATAATTTACAGTATCCATGTTTACTTCTCTCTGACTGACGATACTTTTCTTATGTTGATGTAAAAATTCCAAAGGATCTTCCAATGTGATGATGTGATCTTCTTTTGTTTCATTGATTTCTTCTATCATGCATGCAAGTGTCGTGGATTTTCCACTTCCCGCTGGTCCTGTTACAAGCACAAGTCCTTTGTTTAATTCACTTAATTTCATTACCTGCTCTGGTATTCTTAATTGCTTATAGTCTGGCAGGCGGAATGCGATCACACGGATCACTGCCGCTAAGGATCCTCTCTGTTTATATGCACTGACACGAAATCTTGACAATCCAGGAATTGCAAATGAGAAATCATCATCCCCTGTCTTCAACAGTTGATCTATGTCTCTGTCTAACGCTTTCTCATAAATCTCCCGGATTATTTTTTCCGTATCTTGCGGCATCATTTTTTCTTCATTGATGCGACGCATCACTCCATTTACTTTCATCGTCAATGGAAGCCCTGCTACAATAAACAGATCTGAGGCTTCCTCTTTTGCTGCTAATGTTAAAAATTCTTCAATATTCATGCTGGCCCCTTTTACTTATTTCTATAAACCGGAAGGAAATCATCCTTCTTCCATGCCCCAACAGCTTCTTTTTTCCATTTGATCACTTCATAACACAGATCATTCTTTTTCTCCGGATAATAAATCTGCAATTTCACAGATAACTGCTGTGTGTCTGTGATACTTTCCTGAAATGCAATTGTTTTCTCTTTTTTATTATATGAAATCCCCTTGCTTTTTGTAAACGATCGTCCAACCCTTTTCATATAATCTTTTTTATCCTTAGATCTGCGATACAACTTCCATAGTTTCTCATCGATCGCTCCAACTTGTTCATTCGCCGCATTGGATGCCTGATAAAAAGCCGACGTACGTTCCAAATTCTTTTTACTTAACGTATGATCTCCCTTGGCACTTGAAAGTGTCAAAGCCGCAAAAACTGCTAAACAGACCATAGCTAACACGAGCACGATCGAAGCTGCTCCAATCCCTAAAAATGGCATTTTACGATCTTTCATTATCTTTCCTTTCCTGCCTGTATCTTAAAATATCAAGCTGATAAATCTGTTGGTTTTCCCTCCACATCGTAATCTTTCCCAGAACTTTCGCTGGCTGCCTTTCAAGCTTTATCGTCATATGATAACGGGCTTTTGTTTTCTTTATCTCATTCCAATCCTGATCATAATAACACTGATAATCTCCAGCTTTACCATCTATTTGTGTAAAATATTCTTGAAAATCTTTGATGTCATAAGCACCCGCTTCTATCAGTTCTGCAGCTTGTGTTACATAATTTTTTGTCTCTGTCATTTCTCTTGCTTTTGCACTAATGTTATGAGCTTTTACAAATACCTGAAGCAGGATTGATCCACAGATTGCAAAAAAGAATAATACCATCATTAATTCCATCAGGATCAGGTGTGTTCCATTGCTTTTTTGTCTCATACTTCCTCCTAATTCCTGCTGTGTCTGTATACACAGTTCTGATATATCTTGCCATCACTTCCCTGAATCTTTATATGATACAGCTGTTTTGTTTCTATTACAGAAAAATCTTTTGCTGCCACGATCTTCTCTCCCTGCATCGTTGTTGTATCCAGACCTTCTCTTACCATTAATTCTCTCAACGCACCCTTCTCCTGATAGAGATATGTATTGTATTTTTTCCCATTGATCTTTTCTGTATGGATCAGGGCTGTGCGTCCATGAAAGCTGCCGATCTCGATGCTGTCCTTTTCATCCCACTGTCTTATCTTTTCTGTTACATAAGAAATATCGATCCGTTCCTCATAATCCTCATTCATCACAGAAGCTGTATGACTATATATATTCGCCCCGATCATACTCAAGGAAAACGCACAAACTGCAAACACTGCAAATAAGATTACAAGAAACATCTGATCTGTCATATGTCTTTGTCTCTCCAAAAACCTCACCTCTCATTCAATGGGATCACCGTAACTTGTGGCATGCGGTTAGACCCAATGATCTCATATGAGATCACAAACTCGTCTTTGTCATACTCCAATCCATAATGTTTCTCCATATAAGAAAGACTTTCTGGATATCGCCCTTCCACACTGTAACATTGTACCGCCCCTTTGATCACGGCTTCTTTCAGACTTTCTTCCTGTCTTTTCTTTGTTTCCCGAAAAATCTGGCTGCTGCTATTCCATAACACAGCCACCATAATGCCACAGATCATAACTGGCAGGAAAATTCGAATTTTATTGTCAATTTTTCTTTGTTTTTGAAAACGATTTCTCAAAATCTGCCTCCCTTATCCAATTCCAGCCATAATACCAACTAGTGGCAACATGACAGATAATAAAATGATCCCTACGATCACACATAAGATTCCTACCAGCGTCGGTTCTAACACAGCGATCATCTTCTGAATCTGATCCTGCAGTTGTTTCTGATACAGATCTGCTGCCTGTTCCATTACCTCATCTACGGCACCCGTTTCATAACCAATGATCATCAATCTTTCCTGCATTCCATCAAAAATATGTGCTTCTTTCAATGCTTTCGGAAATGTTTCTCCTTCTTTCATCTGTTCCTGACATTGCTGAATCTTCATTTTCAATGGTTCATAATCTGTCAGTTTCTCAGAAAGTGACAAACTTTCATCCATGTCAAGTCCACTCTTTAAAGCCATCGCCATTCCACCTGCGAATCTTGTTCTTGCACGTTTCCATGCGATTTTCTTCATAAATCCGATGGTTTGTATCTTCGAGATAAATTCAATTCTTGCCTTTTTATAAAAAATAACGAAAAATACTATGATCAAGATCACCACTGCCAAAACTACCAGAACAATTGCTGACTGCCTCATCCAATCTCCAATATTCAATAACTGACGTGCAACTCCTGTCATCTCTTGCCCTAATTGCATATATACCTGTTCAAATACTGGCATAACTTTTATAAATAATACTGCAACGATCACTAACAACATCCCGAGCATCGCAACCGGATAAGTCACTGCACTCTTGACCGCATCTAATATTTCTTCTTCCCTCTGGTAATATGCCGCCAATGCTTCCATCGTCTCATCCAGTCTTCCTGTCTGTTCTCCGATCTCCGTCATATGAAGTGCATATTCTGGGAAAACCCCTGTTTTCTCCATTGCAGGATAAAGCATTCCACACATTTCAAGTTCTTCGCGGATCTCTTTTAATATCTCCCTGCCTTCTGTCTGGACATCTCCATCTTCCATAATGTAAATCCCCTCAAGCGATGAAATCCCAGATTTCAAGATCAGTGCCATCTGACCACAAAATGTGATCAGTTCTTCGTTGCTAAGTTTCTTCTTCATATCTATCCCTTCTTAATAACTATACTGAAGTACATAATGTTCTCCATTCCCAATATATTCTTTCACATCTTCCTTGTTATCACTATTCGCTGCCAGTGTCGGATCCATTAACTCCCAGCTTTTCCCATCGAACTGAATGATATTATCTACCCATCCCTTTTCATTCAGCCAGGTACTGATCCAGGCATGATAGATATCCCCTGAATACCCGATCTCAAGCTTGGTCGGAATGCCCTGCGAACGCAGCATCGCCGTCATCAGTGCAGCATAATCAAAGCAGATTCCCTTCTTTGTCTTCAATGTCTCATCTACCGATGGCAGATATCCACTCTGAACATTCTGCGCTTTCTCATCATCATATTTTACATTTTTGACCACATAATTATAAACAGCTTTGACGATTGCCAGATCATCTTTGGAATCTTTTGCCAGTTTCTTCGCTTCCTTTACTGCTTTCGTCTTACTTGTAAATTCTACATACTGGTTAGGATATAAAAATGGCAGAAATTTATTTTTTAATTTCACCTCAAAACTATCCATCATCAAAACACTGTATTCATCGTCCTGCACATTTTCATATACAGAGATCTGATATGTACCATTTCCACTGGTCAATGGAAAATATGTCGGCTCTTTTGTCCGTTCAATAAAATATTTATATACTTTATTATTCTTTCCGATCACTTCAACACTGATCTTCTTTGCACTTCCCTTATATCGCAGTGCTACATAGCCTTGAGCCACATTCGATATATCAACCACAACCTCCCCATGATCCAAAACTTCCTTCCCCGGTGCTTCTGGCTTTAATACTCCTGCTTTCTGAGCTGTTACCTGCTTCTTCCGGCCACATCCGCCAAATGGTAACATAATGATCAGGCATGTCACGATCAGTATTATTTTTATGACATACTTCATAAGAATTCTCCTTGTATTTACTTCCTCTAGTATAACAGATTCACAATATGCCTTCTAATTTTTTTACGTATACAAATGCTCTCTTACATAATTTAAAAACTGCTTCTTTGCATAATCCAATGGCTTATTTTTTCTATAAAATAGTGATATCACAGAATGTAATTCATCTTCTAATGGTATCATTTTAACTCCAGCACATTTAGCTTCTCTATAAACCGTTGAAAATGTGATCGTAACCCCAACCCCTTCACTTACAAAACTCATGATTGTATTTGCTTGTGGAAATTCAAAAGCTATTTTCGGTTCAAATCCTGCTTTCTCACAACTCTTATAAAACACTTCGTAACTTCCGCTGCCTCTCTCTGGGAAGATAAAAACATCATCTTTCAATTCTTTCAGTTGAAGTCGATCTCTTCCATAAAGCGGATGTTTTTCATATAACACTGCACACAATTTATCATCATACAGTGGGGAAAAACGGAATTTTTTCTGATCTTCCATCATATTTTCTCTCAAGATCAAGAAATCATAACGATCGGAGTTTTCCTGAATATCACTTGCGATTCTTTCATCAATCACAAGTTTGATATCTGGATATTCTTTTCTGAAATCCGCCACCAATCTTGCAAAATGATATGGTGCAAGAACCGGCATACAACCAATCTTAATTTCCTGATTTTTCTGAACATTTTTCAACATCTCTTCATAGGTTCCCGTCATTTTCTTTGCATAAGACAAAAAGATCTCTCCTTCTTTGGACAACTCAAATTTCCTTGTATTCCTGCGGATCAGTGTAATTCCTAACTCATTTTCCAACTTACGGATCTGTTTTGATAATGCACCTTGTGTCATGTTACAGGCATATCCAGCTTCTGTGAAATTTTTCTGTTTACATAATTCCATATAATAATATAATTGCTGTATTTCCATTTTTCCATACCTTTTTCAAATATCTTCGTATATTCCTATTTGGAATATATCAAATCTCAACTGGAATTGCAATACTTCGCTCTCTATATATATAATAAGAAACACAAAGGGAATACGATTGATAAAATATGAAATTTTGATGAAAGGAATCGTTGATATTATGAAAAACAAAAAAAGATTTTTTTACCATAGATTGTTATTTTATATTTTAGGACTGTTGATCATGTCTGTTGGTTCTAATTTATTTTTGAAAGCAGCTCTTGGAGTTGCACCTAGCTGTACGATGGCTTTGACATTAAGTTATCTTTCCCCAGTTCACAGCTATGCCTTATTTAACTTCCTGATCAACTCTACTTTCTTAGTTTGCGAAGCTCTGATCCTTCATGAATTCGGGAAAATGCAGTTGACTCAGCTTGGTTTGACTTTTGTTTATTCTTTATTTATCGAATTTACTTCTTATGGTTTATTCTTTATTGAACCTCATGGACTTGCCGCTAAGATTTTACTATCTGTCATCGCATGTGCCGTTCTATCAATAGGTGTCGGATTCACGATCAGTTCCGGGTTCGCTGTTATGCCAATGGAAGGACTTGTGAAAACTATCTCTGATAAGAAAAATATAAGCTTTGGCGCTGTCAGAGTTTGTCTGGAAGTTTTATTTACTGTATGTTCTGCGATCTCTTCTTTTGTATTGCTTCCAGAATTACCATCCGTTGGAATCGGAACCGTGATCGCCGCTTTCTTAAGTGGTAATATTACAAATATATTTTCTTCTCTATTTCATAAGAGAATCAATGCCTACCTTGGATTTCAGGCATAATCCTATAGAAAAAAAACGTAATCTCAAATGAACCTCTTGAGATTACGTTTTTTTATTCTATCCTGCTTCTTTAGTTTTTGCCTATTCCCATGGATCGATTTGCTGATTCGTCGGTACAACTTTGATCTTCTTTGAAATCGTTATCTTTGTCCCTGTTTTTAATTTTGCAGAAATCGTCACTGTTCCAGCTTTATTTCCTGTGATTCTTCCATTCGAGTCAACAGATGCCACGGATGGATTACTACTCTTCCATGATGTGAAAGATGATGTATTGATCACTGTTGGATACACACCGTACTCTTTCATCATTTTGCCTTGATATGTTGGCTTCATCTGCATTTTTTCTGTTTCCCATATTGTACCGTATCTGCTGTCTAGTTTTAAATAACTCTTCTTTAAATATGAATTCTTTGTCACGATATTTTTTGTAAATTGCTTTCTTGCCTTGGATTTTTCTACTTTCTTTGCTTTGGAACTGCTAAAGTCTAATACCCAGGTATTGGCTTCGTATCCGTCTCTTGACACAACCGTAACTGCTGCAACCCCTACACTTTTTGCATTCGAAAGTAACAGACCTTTTCTATGTGTGGAAGAATTGATCCAACCCTTTACGATCTGCTTCGGTGTAGTTTCTGCGGATTGTGCGCAGTTTTCATAGATGATCTTCTTGTTGATACTTTTTGAAAGCTTTCCATTTGGTCTTCTATGCGGACTTGTTTCTGGAATATAGATCGTTGTTTCAAATCCACGCATAATTGCTGAATTTGTCAATCCTCGATCCATCTTCAATGCTTTGCGTCCATTTTTCTTACGGTATTTGTTCACTTCTTTTAAGATTTTCTGTGCATCGTTATAATCCTGATATCCTGTAACAGATAATTTCCCTGTAGAAGCAGCCTCTACCTTCTTCTGACTGACTCCTGCAGTTGTAAATAGCATTGCCGCTGCTAATGCAATACTGGCAGCTCTTCTTGATAGTTTCCTCATAAACTTTCTCCTTTCATACTTTTGATCATGGTACCTTTATATAATTTGTGCGCAGATATCATTCAAACAACATCTCTCACAATGAGGCTTTGTTCTTGCCGTACAGACATCTCTTCCATGCCATACCAGCCTGTGGCAGAAATCACTTCCTTCTTCTGGTGGAACGATCTCCCATAATGCCATCTCAACTTTTTTAGGGTCTTTTATCCCATCAACCAATCCAATCCGGTTGACCAAACGGATACAATGTGTATCCGTAACGATCGCAGGTTTGCCAAAAACATCTCCCATGATCAGGTTGGCACTTTTTCTTCCGACCCCAGGAAGACTTAGAATCGATTTAAAATCGGTTGGGATCTTACCGTTATATTCATCTCTTAAAACTTTCATACATTTGCTGATATCTCTTGCCTTGCTCTTTCCAAGACCACAGGGTCGTACGATTTCTTCAATATCTGCAACGTCTGCTGCTGCCAGTGCTTCTACTGTTGGATATTTTTCAAATAATCCTTTTACCACGACATTTACTCGTGCATCCGTACACTGAGCCGCCAGTCTTACACTAACTAATAATTTCCATGCCTGATCATATTCCAATGTGCAGTCTGCATCTGGATATTCATTCTTCAGACGCTCAATGACTTCTAGTGCCAGTTCTTTTTTATTCATAACAGTATCCTCCTTGAAGGTTGTTTTATCCTTATTATACCTTACATTTTTGCATATTTCTATGCTATAATGATTTTGTATTTTTTGTTCATCGAAAGGAGAATTTTATGAAGAAAAGTTTTTTAAAAGGTGCCTCTATTTTTCTGGCATCTGTATTAACAGTAGGTATGTGTTCTGCTTATAGTGTAAATGCGAAAGCAAAATTTTCTCTACCTAAAAAGACAACCTTAAGTTATGACAAAAAAAATAATGGCGAGAATGGTTTTTACACAAATGTGATCTATATCAAGGGAACAAATCGCTCTAATTCAGAATCCATCCTGCGTAATGGTATGAAGGTTAAATCTTCAAATAAAAAGGTTATTTCTACAAAAACTTTTGGAAAAGATTATTATCTTATTGCAGATAACAATCAGGTAGGAATCGGTGTAAAACTTAAGAAAACAGGATCAACAAAAATCACTGCAAAATTTAAATACAAAGGTAAAACTTATTCTGTAAAAACAACAGTCAAAGTTATAAAATACTCAAATCCTTTTAAGAAGATCGTAGTGGATGGAAGAGACTGTACTTCTGATTTTAAGAATAAAAACGGATCTGGGATTTCCTTTATGGGACGTAACATCAAGATCACTCCTAATAAGAACTGGAGAGTAAAATCTATTTATACTTACAAGCCAGGAGCTACTAAAATGAAAAGAGTAAAAGGTTCTTCCGTTACAATCCCAACAAATTGCCGTGCTTTTATTACAATGGAAAATAAAAAGAATAAATTAACGGAAAAAGTTACTTTTGATGAAATGGATACTTCTGAAGATCCTGGATTTATATTCTAGACACAAATTTTATGCCATTTCCCTTGTATGTATCGTTTGACAAACAGGATTCCTCTGAATACCCAGTCTAATGTCATTGCTACCCAGACTCCGAAGACTCCAAGTCCCATCCATTTTCCAAGAACAACGCTGCAGAAGATTCTAAATATCCACATCGTGGCTGATGCTACAACCATACAGTATTTGACATCATTTGCGGCTCTTAATGTGTTCGGGATCGTGAATGCTGGCGGCCAGATCGTTACACAGCATAAAGTATGATATAATAAGATCTTTCTTGTGATCGCTGCTGTTTCTGGTGATAAATGATATACCTGAATGATCAGTGGTAAGATCATAACTACGATGATATTTAATGCGATCAATGCTGCATAGGCTACTTTTAACAGCTTCTTTGTATAGTATCTTGCAGCTTCATAATCTCCAGCTCCGATGCATCTTGATACAACGGTCAGCACTGCAAATCCTACTCCGATTCCTGGGATCAACTCAAATGATGCTACCACATTTCCGATGGCATTGGCTGTGATAGATGATGTCCCAAATCCTGCAACGATACTTAATACCATGATTCTTCCTAGCTGGAACATACTATTTTCAATTCCGTTTGGTACTCCGATATGTAAGATCTTCTGTATTAAATATCCCTTAAAATGAAAATGGATATGTTTACTTAAATGCACGTCCTGATTTTGTTTTGCGAGCAGTCTTACCATGACAACTGCTGCAACAATTCTTGATACTAATGTTGGGATCGCAACTCCTTCAACTCCAAATTTAAACCCATAGATCAAAATCGCATTTCCTGCGATGTTGATACCGTTCATCAACATAGACATATTCATAGAAATCTTTGAATTCCCCATGATACGGAATAATGCGGCGCATCCATTATATATTGCAATAAATGGAATAGATGCCGTGACGATCATCAGATATATTTCCGCGTTATGCATAACTCCTGGTTCAATATTTCCAAACACTACATTTAAAATAAAGTTTTTACATGCATAAATTCCTGCCATGATCACTACAGATAATGAAACAATAAATAAGATCAACTGGTCTGCTGTCTTACATGCCATGATATTTTTTCTCTGTCCGAGAAACTGCCCTGCAACGACGGCTCCTCCAGTTGCCAATGCCGAGAACAGATTGATCATCAATACCATAACACTGTCTACCAATGAAACTCCTGATACAGCTTCTTCTCCAACATTCGCTGTCATGATAGAGTCCGCAAGTCCTACCGTTACAGTTAGCATCTGCTCAATGATCAACGGTATGATCAATCGTACGAGATCTTTATTTGAAAACATCCTGTTCCTTGCACTGTCTGTAATTTCCATATTATTTCCTTTCTTTTTCTGTGTTTTAAATATTATTTCTGTGTTTTGTCTTTTGTTTTACAGTTTTTATCTTATCACACTTTTGATTTTGTTCAAGGTCTGATTAAAAATATTTACATTTTCTCATTTTTATACAAAAAATATACAAGGTATCTTTTGATACCTTGTATACATTGCATATCATCGTTTTTTATTTCACATAATCCATGATAATTTCGACTGCTTTCTGGATTCCTGTCCTTGCTGAATTGATCATGAGATCATAATTACCAGGGTCTCCCCATTTTTGTTTTGTATAATAATTATGATAAGAAGATCTCTCCCAATCGGTTTGCTTGATCATCTTCTTCGCTTGTCGTTCTGTCACATGTTCTGTCTCTACGATCCGTTTGATCCGTTCTTCTAGAGGACTGTGGATAAAGAAACTGTAGCAGTTTTCGTGATCCTTAAGCACCACATCTGCACATCTTCCCACGAAAATACAGGATTCATTCTCTGCTGCCAGTTCATGGATCACATGTGCCTGGATCATAAATAATTTCTCTGGTGTCATGATCTCTTCTGTGTCAACGCCTGGAAATCTGTGTCCGATCGGGACATTGATAATGTGGCTGTAGACTGCATTCTCCTCGTGATTCTTTACAAACTCTTCCGACATATCACTTTCTTCGGCAACTCTTGCCAAAATCTCTTTGTCGTAGAAAGGAATTCCAAGCTTCTTGGATAACTGCTGTCCGACCTCTCTTCCTCCACTGCCGAATTCTCTGGAAATGCATATGATCGTATTTTTCTTCATATTGCAACACCCCTTTTCTTGAATTACTTTATGTATTCCTTTGGTAATTGTATTAACCATCCTGTGACTGGTTTTATTCTTATATCAAAAAATTACAAATTTCTTTTTCATCTTTATCAGGATATTTTCTTATTAAATTATATATTTTCTCAATAATTTCTTGATCTTCTAACAGATCATCTGCTATTTTATCTACCGTATCTCCTTTTTCAATTTTTCTCTGTACTAGTGTCACTAATTTTAAAAGTTCACCTTTCCTTATTCCTATATTCTCTGCACTTCTTAATTGACTCGCTTTATCGCGGATTGCCATTTGTTCCCTTAAATAAAGATATCTCTCACTCTCATCTTGGCTCATCTTAATCATTTCATCCCTCACCTTTTCCATGTAATGATTTCCTTCAGATTCTTCTCTGACTTCTTCCCAAGTACT
>OLQM01001239.1_pt1 | contig 28995 bp, 18 predicted proteins | sample 1673161 | NCBI WGS metagenome assembly OLQM01 (sample SAMEA3136761, study PRJEB25190) | human gut metagenome | reverse complement strand
TGCTAGCCTTCATCGCTTCTCTTGTACGTGCAATTCTTTCAGAAGCTTCTTCACCTGTATACTTCTTAGGAAGTACATATAATTCCTCTGTTGGCATAGTAGGTCTTTCTTTCCCCCAAACCATTCCAACAAGATCTTCTGTTGTATATAACTTCGCATTTTTTTCTTTCAATGCTTGTGTTAGATGCAAGTAATTTTTAGCAGAAACCACTGCACCATCAAAACCTAACACACCATTCTTTGGTGTATTCGCAATCAAGAAGTCGATTGGATTTGGCACGCCTTCTTGACGCAATCTCATCAATGTAACACCAGTTCCTTGAAGTTCATTTTCAGCCTGCGTAAAGAATCTACCATCGGTCCAAAGACCTGCGAAATCCTTTGTGATAATTGTGCATCCAGCTTCACCGCTGAAACCAGACATGTATGATTTACACTTAAAATAATCAGCTGTGTATTCGTCAGAAAGATGATCATCCTCATTTGGAATATAATATACATCAATCTTACGTTCAGCCATCAAAGCTCTTAACTGTTTGATTCTATCCTGTATCATAATTTAGTCACCTCGTTATAATTATACTCAATATTTGTCAAACAAAAACAAATCCGCTTCAATTCCATGCTTTTTTGTTAGATTATACTAACCAAATAGTTCAATTAGTCTTTCACAACAAAATATAAACTAATATTTGTATTGTTAATATGTACAAAAACTAGTTTGTATATGCGATAAGAATGGTATAATTCTTTAGGGCCAACAAAATATGGAAAAGAAAAAAGATTGGGTCGGAATCGTCTTCGGTACAATTTGGTTTCTATACGCAGCAGTACTTCTAGTTCTACATCTAACTGGAAATCTAAGCGGCAGTTTCAAAGTACCAACTTTTCTACTAATCATTTACGATACTCTTGGTGTATTACCAGGCTCAATCGTGCAACTAGTAGTAAGTGCTATCATCGTAGTCTTCAGTTTCCGCGGAAGATAATTTGTATCACAAGCACATGGATTCCATGTGTTTTCTTTTATCTATCACAGAATTTACATTCCTATTCTGATGATAATTTTGTAAAATATAACAGAGGATATCCATGGAAACAGTCAAGCAAACATTTTCAGTCGCAAATCTATATTTAAATGCAAGTGCTGATACAATCCATCAACACCTAATCAATACAAAAGGAATCGTTACTGTAACGGTTACTTTAAGCGACCGCAATGTGACTGTAGAATATGATCCAACTATCATTACTGCAGATATCATTATCGAAAAAATTAAAGCATGTGGATATCATGCATATACACGCGAAATCCCAACTTCAGACTTCCTCATCCAACAGGACACAAAAAATCCAAAAAAGCCAAATTATCGTATCTTATTTGTCTTTGTGTTTGAAGTGATTCTACTAGCGATACTATGGATATTACATATTACACCTTGGATTGGATTACTATTCTCAATCCACTCCTTGTATGTAGGTCGTGTAATTTTCATGCATGCAAAAAAAGAAATTCAAAATAAGAATCTATCTTCCGCAACCATTGATAGTATTGCGATTGGAATATCATTCTTTTACGGTATCTTCCTAACAATTCAAAATACCGTAAATGCATACCCATTTATGATATCAATGATTATGATACTTGGTACAAACCTCTATAAAACAAAGTATTTGAAATACATGCAACAAACTTCCACAACATCATTGAATATCAAACAGTATATTCCAGAAAACACAGCAGTCTTTAATAAGACTGGCGAAGTTATCGAAGAGACAAGTCAACTTAAAAAGAACCAGATCCTGATTATTCGGCCAAACGAAAACATTCCTTGCGACGGCATTGTTGTAGAAGGTTACGCATCTGTTGATGAATCTACATTAACCGGTGTACAGTCAAATATCACAAAGTCAGAAGGCTCCTATGTATATGCAGGTACACGTTGCATACAAGGCTCTCTACAAATCAAAGTAGAGAAGATTGGCGAAAAGACCACCCTATTACAATTCGCAAAACTTGCTAAGGAAACAGCGAACGATAAATCGTTTGATTCACCATTTAAAAACTTCTCAAAATACTTATTCTTATATTCCATTATTGCAGCTATCATCTTATTCTTTGGTTGGATTTTAGTTGGTAAATCTTTCTCTATCGCTATCAGTGTATCTATTGCAGTACTAGCATCTGTCGCAATGAATGCATTAACAATCGCCTCTGAAAAAGAAGTGCTAGAAAAGGCAATTTACGCAGCGAAAAATCATGTGCTTTTTCGTAATGTAGATGCGTTAGAAACAGTTCATAATGACGCTGTTCTTTGGATTTTCGCTTTCCACTTCCGTAAACAAATGTACTTGTATCCAGTTCCCATAAAAGTACTAGCTGCTCAACGATTTCATTCAGATAATCCGGTACATACTCCGGATTTGTTGTGATCTGCACCCCGCTCCATGCGATTTCTGCATTAATCTCCTCGATCTCCGCAGTGATTTTTTCGTAAAGCTTGTAACGGAACTTTTCGGTAGCCTTCTTCCATACCCAGGTATACTTGTTTGCGTTTGCTTCAAACTTGGAGCCGTCGATGTAGAGATGTTGCAGATCTACATGCTCATCGTTAAAGATAGCATGATTGATGTCGTTAAAAATGTTTTCAATCTTATCTTGAAGTATTTCATTGATGAAATATCCAAAGGTTCTGTATGACGGAGTCTGATGATCCATGAGATACATGAACCTGATATTAACTTTGCAGTTGTCTTCCAGTTCTCTCAGAGAGCAGTAGCCGCTAGTCATAAATCCGAAAAGTACTGTTTTTAACATGTTGACCGGATTATATCTGAGTCGTCCGGTTGTGTACTCCGGAATATCCGTCAGATACTTGTTTAAATCGATTCCTCCCATCAATCTGTCAAATGTTAAAACAGGATCCAGCAGATCCAAACAATCTGAAAGAAACAGTGGTAAATATCCTTGTTTTGAATTACAATAATTATTGTGTAAAGTTTTCATCGCAAGTTAATTTTACCACAAAAATAGGACCTTTCGCATGAACGAATGGTCCTATTTCTTTTAGGGACTTATTTCACAGCCTCTTTTTTGTGTATATAGTGAGTTGGTCTGCTCGATTTCTACCTTTCTTTCTGATAAAAGTCAGTGTATAATAGAAAACATCTGAAAAGAATGTCCTTTAACAGACGTGAAGGAGGAACGACATGGGACGTGTAGGGCGATTTATTTTAAAGGTTGCGGCAGTATTGATATTGATTGTATCGGCGGGTACATTTGCACTTTCTTTATTTACAGGAGAGACAAGAAATGGGGATAATCTGCAAAGCGAGTTCGATTATCTGATCACAGTGGGAATTTCACAGAGTGGAGAAGAAAGCTCATGGAAGGATGCAAATACAGCGTCTTTTATGGATACATTTGTCAAATCAAACGGTTATGAAGCGGTGTATGCAGATGCAGGTAGCGATCAGGAAAAACAGATTGAAGATGTGGAAGGATTTATAAAACAGGGTGTGGACTATATCATTCTGAATCCGATTTCTGAAATTGGCTGGGATGATGTGCTGGAAGATGCAAAAAAGGCACATATTCCTATAATCCTTGTGAATAACGGTGTAGATACGGATGACAGCAGTCTGTATTCGTGCATGCTTGGAAGTGATTACGGAAAACAGATGAAAAAGGCAGGAAAATGGTTGGATGAATATCTGAAAGAAGAGGACGAGAAAAAGGCAGAGAAAGAAAAGACGGCTTCTGAGGCACCGACGCAGGAAGAATCGGAACAGACGGACAGTGAAGATACGGAAGTAAATACAGACAGTTCAAAAGCGACAGATAGCAGTGCATCCATTTTTGATAAAATTATGAAAAGCAGTTCAACGGCGAAGGATGAGACGGATTCGACAGAGGAGGAGCAGACAGAAGAAGACATTACCATCAAGATCGCCGCGATTCAGGAATCCATCGGCTCGGAGGAGCAGCTGATGAGAGCGCAGGGATATCAGACTATGCTGGAGAGGTATTCGGACTGGGAGATGGTGGCACAACAGACCGGTGACAATTCCAGAGAAGAGGCAGAGAAAGTCATGAAACTATTTCTTGAGCAGGAACCGGATTTACGGGTAGTGTTTGCAGAGAGTGACGAGATGGCACTGGGAGCCATCGATGCGATCGGGAAATCAGGAAAGACCTGTGGAGAGGACGGAGATATTATTGTGATTTCATTTGGTGGAAGTAAAGCGGGGATCGAAGCTGTAAAAGAAGGTAAATTGAATGTAACCTTTGAATGCAATCCTGGCCAGGGACCGAAAGCGGCAGAACTGATCCAGAGACTGGAATCGGATATTTCCATTGATAAGGAACAATACGTGGAAGAAACATATTTTGACGGAACTATGGATTTGGATGAAATTATAGAAAACAGAACATATTAAAGGCAGGAAGAAGAATGATAAAAGTATTTTTGGTTGAAGATGAAATTATTATCAGAAATGGGATCAAGAACAGTATTAATTGGGAAATGCATGGATATGACTTTGTCGGAGAGGCAAGTGATGGAGAACTTGCGTTACCGATGATTCTTGAAAAGAAACCAGACATCCTGATCACGGATATTAAGATGCCTTTTATGGATGGACTGGAACTCAGCGAGCAGGTTAAAAAAGTACTTCCGGCTACGAAAATCATGATTCTGAGTGGATATAATGAGTTTGATTATGCAAAGATGGCGATTAAGATCGGTGTAACCGATTACCTTCTGAAGCCAATTTCTTCAGAAAAATTGTTGGATGCAGTTAACAAAGTAGCAGAAGAAATCCGGAAAGAGCAAAGCGAAAAAGAGCAGATGAATCAATATGCCCGTGAAATGCAGGAAAACAAAGAAAGTGAAAAGTTTCAGTTTTTCAATCAGGTGTTTGCAGGAAGTATGCCATTTGGAGAATGCCTGGAGCAGGGAAAGCAACTGGGAATTGAAATCAGTGCAGAGGGATATTGTGTGATCCTCTTTAAGATCATTATGATCGATCATCCGATGGATTATAGCGAGGATATTGTAAGTGCAACTGAAAATATAGAAAATCTGAGTGAGCAGACAGAAAAGCTCCTGTGGTTCCGGAGAGGTGTAGAAGGATGGGGATTTATTGCACAGGGAGCTGTTGGTGAAGAACTGACTGCGAGAGCTCAGACATTTAGGGAAGATCTGGAAAAAGTTCTGGAAAAATATAAAAATCTGGAATATTTTGGAGGAATTGGAAGTCAGGTGGGGAGGTTCAGTGAGATTAAAAGATCCTACAATGATGCAAACAGAGCCTTTGCAGAGCGTTTTTCAAGAAGTTTGAGACAGTTTGTGAGTTATTCAGAGGTTCATCAAATGGGGGTTCAGAATGACGTTGAGATGCACAGACTCGGAACCATGGCGGAGAACCGGAAAATGCTGGAGCGTTTCCTGAAGACAGGAACGGAAAATGAAGTAAAAAGCTTTATGGATGCATATTTTGATGCAATTGGTGAGCAGAACCTGCAGTCGATGATGTTGAGACAGTATATTGTAATGGATACTTTTATCAGCGTCCAAAGTCTGGGAGACAGTTTGAACATTGAAAAAGAAGATATTGAAAGAGAGCTTGGCGATGTGCAGGAGGTATCGCAGTATGTGCAGGAACTGGAGGCAACGAGGAAGTACCTGGAAAATATAGTCAGACGAATGATCCGGTTAAGAGAGCAGGCATCGGGCAGACGCTATTCAGAAATTATTGAAAAAGCGAGAGATTATATCGGACAAAATTATATGTCAGAGAATATTTCACTGAACCTGGTGGCTTCGAGCGTCAACATCAGTCCGAGCTATTTCAGCTCTTTGTTTAGTCAGGAGGTTGGCTCAACCTTTGTAGAATATCTGACGGGTGTTCGTATGGAAAAAGCAAAAGAGCTTCTGATGTGTTCGGATAAGAGGACATCGGACATCGGATATGAGGTGGGATACAAAGATTCCCATTATTTCAGCTATATATTCAAAAAGACACAGGGATGTTCGCCGAAGGAATTCCGTTCAAGAGGAAGGGGATAAAATATGAAGGTGAAATATAAGAACTGGTCGATCAATAAGAAACTGCTTTCCATTTCGCTGTCAGCATTTCTGCCAATGGTAATTCTGGCCGCCTATTTGATCGTGTCTTTAAATAATGCGGCATCAGCTTATTCTGAGATTACAAAAAGTATTGCCTATGCCAACCGTTATGTGAAAGACTTTAAAAGTCGGCTGGATTATAGTGTGTATCTTGCTGTGGTAAGTAATAAGCAGCTTAAGGAGGTCGGAGATGGAGTTACGACGGTAAATGGAGTAGTGACGGTGAATCCATACGACTATATTACGGAGATGGAAGAGGCGTGTGATAAGATGACGCAAAATGCGACGGTTCCGCTCACCCAGTCACAGGCGGGACGTATTAAAAATTCACTGTCTTCACTCCGTTTTTGTGTACAGGATCTGGATAAACAGATTAAAGAACGGACTTCTTATGATGAGAGAATGGAATATTTTAACAGTAATGTCAAAGATCTGACGACACTGGTACAGACCGGAATCCAGGACTATGTCTATCTGGAAACTTCCAATTTTGTGACTGTACAGACGGAACTGAACCGGAATAACCGTAATTCGACCATTTTAGCGGTCGGAGTGGCAATTGTTGCGATGAGTATTTCCCTGCTGCTCAGTGGACGAGCAGCAAGAAGTGTGACAAGACCGATCCGCGATCTGTGTGATCTGACAGAGAAGGTTGCCGGCGGTGATTTTTCTGTAAAAACACAGGTCGAAGCGGGGGACGAGATTGCGGTGCTCACGCGGAGCTTTAACGATATGACAGAGGAAATCGGGATTCTGGTAGATGATATCCGGAAAAAGCAGGAAAATCTCAGAATTATTGAGAACCGACTTCTGCAGGAACAGATCAATCCACATTTCCTTTACAATACTCTTGATGCCATTGTATGGCTTGCTGAGGAAAATAAAAGTGCAGAGGTTGTGAAAATGGTAACCTCGCTCTCTGATTTTTTCCGCACAACCTTAAGCAAAGGACATGATTATATTACAGTGAAAGAAGAGCGGACGCATATTGAGAGCTATCTGGAGATCCAGCAGTTCCGCTATCAGGATATCCTGGACTATGAGATCCAGATGGATGAGGAGATCTACGGCTACATTATACCGAAGCTTACACTGCAGCCTCTTGTCGAAAATGCGCTTTATCATGGAATTAAGAATAAGCGGGGGAAAGGTAAAATCCTGATTACCGGTAAAAAGCAGGGAGATAAAATCATTTTCCAGGTCATTGACAATGGAAAAGGTATGACAGAGGAAGAACTGAATAGTCTCCGGAAAAAGATGGCAGGGACGGATACAGGAGATGAAGCGAAGGGCTTTGGTGTATCGAATGTGAACCAGAGAATCAAGTATTATTACGGGGAAGAATACGGAGTGTTCTTTGAAAGCAAGGAAAATGAAGGCACAAATGCGACGATCATCATAGCAGCTAAAAATATTCAACTTCCATCATAAAAAAACTAACTTTTTCACGGAAAAGCAGAAAATATTCTACCAAAAGAGGAAGATTTTCCGTATTAAAAGTATGAAAATTTTATTATTATAAGTACATCAAGAGGTTAAGAAAACCCAATGAAGGAGGAACATGTAAAATGAAAAAAAGAAAAGTGTTAGCAGTATTGTTATGTGCAGCGATGACAGCAGCTTTAGCAGTTGGATGCGGTGGAAGCAAAGGATCTGACAGCAGCGACAAGAGCAGTGATTCATCAAGCTCATCCGATGATGTGATCACAGTAGGTTTCTCACAGGTAGGTGCAGAATCTGACTGGCGTACAGCAAACTCTCAGTCAATGAAAGACACATTCAGCAAAGAAAACGGATATGACCTGATCTTTGATGATGCTCAGCAGAAACAGGAAAACCAGATCACAGCAATCCGTAACTTTATCCAGCAGGAGGTTGATTACATTCTTCTTGCACCTGTTACAGAGACAGGATGGGATACAGTTCTTCAGGAAGCAAAAGATGCAGACATCCCGGTAATCATCGTTGACCGTATGGTTGATGTATCTGATGACAGCCTTTACACAACATGGATCGGAACCGATGCTCTTTGTGAAGGTCGTAAAGCAGCTGAATGGCTGAACGGATTTGCAGAAGCAAAAGGAATCGCAGCATCTGATATCCATATCGCTGATATCCAGGGAACAATCGGATCTACAGCTCAGATCGGACGTACAAAAGGTCTTGAAGAAGGCGTTGACAAATACGGATGGGATCTTGTAGCTCAGCAGACAGGTGAATTTACACAGGCTAAAGGTCAGGAAGTTATGGAGTCTATGCTGAAACAGTATGACAACATCAATGTAGTATACTGCGAGAATGATAACGAAGCATTCGGAGCAATCGATGCAATCGAAGCAGCAGGTAAGACAGTTGGATCTGATATCGCTAACGGCGAAATCATGGTAATTTCTTTCGATACAACACATGCAGGACTTCAGGATGTTCTTGATGGAAAGATCGAATGCGATGTAGAGTGTAACCCACTTCACGGACCACGTGCTGAAGAACTTATCAAAAAACTTGAAGCTGGCGAAGACATTGATAAATTGAACTATGTAGATGAAGAAATCTTTGCTCATGATGACACAGTTAAATCTGTAAAAGCTACAAACAGCTTAGACGAAGAAAAAGATTTTGATGTAACACCACTTACACAGGATATTCTTGACAAACGTGCATACTAAAATGCATTAGGAAAGTCGGATATATAATTTGACAGACACATAAGGGTGAATGAATAGAGAGGCGTGGTAGATAATAATCGGAATGTGCCGGATATTTATACTACGCCCTCTTTATTGAAAAAAGGAAAGCAGGTGGAAGAGTATGGAGGGTAATGTTGTACTTACAATGCGGGATATTTCCAAGACATTTCCCGGTGTAAAAGCATTGCAGCATGTTGATTTTACACTTCGCAAGGGCGAAATTCACGCTCTGATGGGTGAGAACGGTGCAGGTAAATCTACACTGATCAAGGTTCTTACCGGTGTACATGAATTTGAAAATGGCGAGATCCGTCTGGATGGAAAAGACGGTCCGATTATTAATAAATCACCTCAGGACGCACAGAACAATGGTATCAGTACTGTATATCAGGAAGTTAACCTTTGCCCGAACCTGACGGTGGCAGAAAATCTGTTTATTGGACGCGAACCAAGAAAAGCAGGATTTATTGACTGGCGTACAATGAACAAACGTGCAACAGAATTGCTTAAGAGTCTTGAAATTGATGCTTCAGCTACCCAGAAGCTGGAAGAGGTTTCTCTGGCAAGACAGCAGATGATCGCAATCGCACGTGCAGTTGATATGAAATGTAAGGTTCTGATCCTTGATGAGCCAACTTCATCTCTGGACGATGATGAGGTTGCAAAACTGTTCAAACTGATGAACAGACTGAAAGATGAAGGTGTAGGTATTATTTTCGTAACACACTTCCTGGAACAGGTATATGAGGTCTGTGACAGAATCACAGTTTTACGAAATGGGGAACTGGTTGGCGAATACGAAGTCAAAGATCTGCCAAGAGTTATGCTTGTTGCCAAGATGATGGGTAAAGACTTTGATGATCTTGCAGATATCAAGGGAGATCATGCAGAACTCAAAGAATTCATCCCGGTTATCGAGGCAGAAGGACTTAGCCATAAAGGAACGATCAAACCGTTTGATATGACGATCAACAAAGGTGAGGTTGTCGGATTTACAGGACTTCTTGGATCCGGACGTTCGGAACTTGTCCGTGCAATTTATGGAGCTGATAAAGCAGATTCCGGTAAACTGAAAGTTAACGGAAAAGAAGTGAAGATTCATGCTCCGATCGATGCAATGAAGCTTGGTATGGCATATCTTCCGGAAGACAGAAAGAAAGATGGTATCATCGCAGATCTGTCTGTCCGTGAAAATATTATTATCGCACTTCAGGCGAAAAAAGGTATGTTCCATCCAATGAGCAGAAAAGAAATGGATGAAGCAGCAGATAAATATATTAAGATGCTTCAGATTAAGACAGCAAGCCGTGAAACTCCGATCAAGAGTCTGTCAGGTGGTAACCAGCAGAAGGTTATCATTGGTAGATGGCTTCTTACCAATCCGGATTTCCTGATCCTGGATGAACCTACAAGAGGTATTGATATCGGAACCAAGACAGAGATCCAGAAACTGGTACTTGATCTTGCAGATCAGGGAATGGCGGTTGCATTTATTTCTTCAGAAGTAGAAGAAATGCTCCGTACCTGTTCACGTATGGCAGTTATGCGAGACGGTAAGAAGGTTGGAGAAATTTCCGGTGATGAATTATCACAGGAAGGTATCATGAAAGCAATCGCAGGAGGTGAAGAGTAATGAGCACAAATAAATCAACATGGAAAAAGCTTACCTCTATGAGGCTTTTCATGCCACTGGTGTGTCTGCTTGCAATCATTATCGTAGCTACAATTACAATTCCGGGCTTCTTAAGCATGTCTCTTAAGAATGGAGTTCCATACGGATATCCGGTCGATGTGATCAACCGTGCATCCGAGCTGGTTATTTTGTCAGTTGGTATGACACTTGTTACAGCAGCTTCCGGAGGACAGGACATCAGTGTCGGAGCTGTTATGGCAGTCGCAGGAGCCGTATGCTGCCAGATCCTTTCCGGTGGGGAAGTATCTGTAAACTCTCTGTCAGCACCGATTATCGTTGCATTTCTTGCAGCACTGGTTGCTTCAGGAATCTGCGGTGCATTTAACGGATTTCTGGTTGCAAAGCTGAATATTCAGCCGATGGTTGCGACATTGATCCTTTACACAGCAGGACGTGGTATCGCCCAGCTGATCACAGACGGACAGATTACATATATCCGTGTGAAATCTTATCAGGTATTCGGAAGCTATGTCGGAAAATTCCCGATTCCGATGCCAGTTGTAATTGCAATTATCGTAGTTATCATTGCATATGTTATTTTGAAAAAGACAGCTCTTGGACTTTATATCGAGAGCGTTGGTATTAACGGAACCGCATCCAGACTGGTCGGACTTAATTCAACCATGATCAAGTTCCTTACTTACCTGATCTGTGGTGTACTTGCAGGTGTTGCAGGATTTGTGGCTTCCAGCCGTATCTACTCAGCAGATGCCAACAACATTGGTCTGAACCTTGAAATGGATGCCATCCTTGCAGTTGCCCTTGGTGGAAATGCCCTTGGTGGTGGTAAGTTCAGCCTGATGGGATCTGTGATCGGAGCTTATACAATCCAGGCACTTACAACTGTTCTTTACGGATTGAATGTATCAGCCGATCAGCTTCCGGTCTACAAGGCAATCGTTGTTGTAGTCATCGTTGTCCTTCAGAGCCCGGTATTCAAGAAATTTATTGCAGTGCAGAAAGAAAAAAGAACATCAAAGGCTGCAGTGAAAGGAGGAGCTAACTAATGAAAGCAAAAGTATCCGGAACAAAAAAGAAAATTAACGGAACGACATTCCTCCTTATGATTACAATTTTACTGTTTGTTGTAATGTACGCAGCGGGTATGATCGTATTTAACGACAAAGGTTTTGCAAAACCGCAGATGTTCCTGAATCTGTTCATTTCCAATGCAGGTCTTCTGGTTATCGCGATGGGCGAAACGATCGTTATGATCACAGCTGGAATCGATATCTCAGTTGGTTCTGTTACAGCACTTGTATGTATGGTTGCTGCAAACCAGATGGAAAATCACGGTGCAAGCGCTTATACCGCACTTCTTATGGCACTGGTGATCGGACTTCTCTTTGGTCTGGTTCAGGGATTCCTGGTATCTTATCTGGAGATCCAGCCATTCATTGTTACACTGGCAGGTATGTTCTTTGGACGTGGTATGACATCAATCATCAGTACAGATATGATTTCTATCAAAAATGCAACTTTCATGGCATGGGCTAAATACAAAATTTACATGCCGTTTGGTTCTTACAGTAAGAGGGGAAAATTCCTCCCGGCATATATTTATCCGACAGTTATCATTGCAATCATCGTTCTGATCGTAATCATAATCGTTATGAAGTATACAAAATTCGGACGTTCTGTATATGCGATTGGTGGAAATGAACAGAGTGCACTTATGATGGGACTGAATGTTAAGAGAACAAAAATGGCTGCATACCTTCTGGACGGCTTTCTTGCAGGACTCGGCGGATTCCTTTTCTGTATGAACAGCTGTGCCGGATTCGTAGAACAGGCAAAAGGTCTTGAGATGGATGCGATTTCAGCAGCCGTTATCGGGGGTACACTACTTAGTGGTGGTGTCGGAACTCCATTCGGAACCCTGTTCGGTGTACTGATTAAAGGAACGATTTCAAGTCTGATCACTACACAGGGAACACTTTCAAGCTGGTGGGTACGAATCGTACTTTCCGCACTCCTCTGCTTCTTCATCGTTCTGCAGTCTGTATTTGCAAGCCTGAAGAAGAAAAACTAAAGAAAGAACAGTACTTGAAACATTACAGGCGAAAAGAGAAAACGACGGGTATTGACGGAAACTTTTTAATTGCCTATAATAAAAAAGTAGGATTTAAACACCGGATGTTCATATCGTACATCCGGTGTTCTTTTTGTAAGTATTGAGTATAAAGGGGAAGGAGGAAGATGAGATATGAAAATAGGGATTGCGAATGACCATTCTGCAGTGGATATGAAAAAGCAGGTGGTAGAGTATCTTGTGGAAAAAGGATATGAAGTTGTCAATTACGGAACTGATTCTTATGAGAGCTGTCCTTATCCGAAATATGGGGAAAAGATTGGAAAAGCAGTTGCAGACGGAGAAGTGGATCTCGGAGTTGCAATCTGTGGAACCGGTCTTGGAATTTCCATGGCAGCCAATAAGGTTCACGGTGTCCGCGCAGCGGTGTGTTCTGAACCATATACGGCAAAGATGGCAAGAGAACATAATAATGCAAATGTGATTGCGTTCGGTGCAAGAGTAATTGGAATCGAGATGGCAAAGATGATCCTTGATACATTTCTTGGTGCAGAGTTCCTTGGGGGACGTCACCAGGATCGTGTAGATATGATTATGGCGATCGAAGAAAATCAATAGCGCGGATGAAAAACAACAAGAGCAGATAAAGGCAATGAAAAAGCTTTTATCTGCTCTTGTTGTGTATATGGTGAGCCAAGTGCAGATTGGCGCTTGCACAAGGTTCTGCATTTGGTGAAGGGAAGAGGTTACAGAAGTACGTGAATCGAAAAAAGCTTGTTATACTTGTTTTGGTGGCATCAAAAAACAATACCATATTATTTGATGTTTTATAAGAAGTGCACAAAAGATACAAAAAGAAGAATACAAGTTAGGACCTCGATGAAAAACAAATATGTATTCAAGTTGTACACATATAATAAATACAACTTAGCAAAAATATACAAAAGTTGTACGATAATTTGTAACATATTACGGGTTGAAAATCAGGTGTTTCTTAAGGTATATTAGAGGTAAGGAGAGCAGGGGATTTGTACGTAAATCAGGTGGAAAAGAAGAAAAAAGTGAAAGAAACATCAGCAAAATATGAAGGAATTGTAAGATGGATTCGAGAACAGATTGAAGCGGAAAAACTGCAGCCGGGAGAGCGGATAGAGTCGGAATACCAGCTTTGTGACCGGTTTGGGGTAAGCCGTCAGACCGTCAGACATGCGATCGCTGTTCTGGAAAAAGAAGGTATGATCGAGAAACGCCGTGGAAGTGGGACTTATATAAAGGAAAGTGGCATCATCGGGGTCAGACGAAAAAAAACGATGCAGATCGCAGTGATGACAACTTTTGTTCAGGAATATATTTTTTCTGGTATTATTCAGGAAATCGAGAACAAGATGTCACGCGCCGGATATGGAATCCAGATTTCCATCACCAACAATTCTGTAGACAAAGAACGTTTTATATTGAAAAGCATTCTGGATAAGAAAAGAGTGGATGGAATTATAGCGGAACCGACAAAGAGTGGCCTTCCTAATCCAAATCTCAATCTGTACAGGCAGATCATGGAGCAGGGAATCCCGGTGATCTTTATCAACAGCTATTATCCGGAACTGAAAGCGCCGCATGTAAGTCTTGATGACAAGATAGCAGGGAAGATGGCGACGAAATATCTGATCCAGTGCGGACACCGTGAGATCGCAGCAATTTTCAAGGCAGATGACGGGCAGGGACACAGAAGGTATGCCGGTTATATCGAAGCTTTAATGGAAGCAGATATCAGGATCGAAGATAAACGGATTGTCTGGATTGATACCGAAGATGTGCGCAATCGCAATATGCGTGAGGAGAGCAGCTGGATTTTAAGAAGGATTCAGGGATGTACGGCATGTGTATGCTACAACGATGAGGTTGCGAGCAACCTTGCGGCGACATGTCTGGAACAGAAGATCAAAGTGCCGGACAAGATGTCGATCATTGGAATCGATGATTCTGATCTGGCAAATTATTGCGAAGTACCGCTTGCTTCTGTGAAGAATCCGATCCGGGAGCTAGCGAAGAAGGCAGCAGAAGAGATCCTTGATCTTATGCAGGAGAAAGAAGTGCCGGACAGTGTGGAACTGAAACCGGAGATTATCAACCGGAGTTCTGTAAAAATCATCAAATAGAAATATTTATCAAATCAAATATATTTTATGAAAGGAAAGGTAAAGAAAAAATGAGTGATGTAAAAAGTATGATCGAAGCGGGAAAGACTTCCCTTGGAATCGAGTTTGGTTCCACACGAATCAAAGCAGTTCTGGTAGGAGAAGATAATGCACCGATTGCTTCGGGAAGCCATGAATGGGAGAACCGTCTTGACAACGGTGTCTGGACTTACACGTTAGAGGATATCTGGACAGGTCTTCAGGACTGCTACAGAGATCTTGCTGTAGATGTGAAGAAGCAGTATGACGTAGAGCTTACTACTGTCGGAGCACTTGGATTCAGTGCCATGATGCATGGATATATGGTATTTGACAAAGCAGGAGAACAGCTTGTACCGTTCCGTACATGGAGAAATACAATGACAGAGCAGGCAGCAAAAGAACTGACAGAATTATTCCGTTTCAATATGCCACAGAGATGGAGCGGAGCACATCTGTATCAGGCAATTCTGAACAAAGAAGAGCATGTAAAGGATATTGATTTTATTACAACGCTTGCAGGTTATGTACACTGGAAACTGACAGGAGAGAAAGTCCTTGGCGTTGGTGACGCATCCGGAATGTTCCCGATCGACAGCACAACACGTAACTGGAATAAAGAGATGCTTGCCAAGTTCGATGAACTGGTTGCACCGAAAGGATATCCTTGGAAAGTAGAAGATATCCTTCCAAAAGTCTTGGTTGCAGGTGAAAAGGCAGGAACACTTACCGAAGAAGGTGCAAAGCTTCTGGACCCAACAGGAAAGCTTCAGGCAGGCATTCCGGTATGCCCTCCGGAAGGTGATGCAGGAACCGGTATGGCAGCTACGAATAGCGTCAGAATCCGCACCGGTAATGTATCAGCAGGAACCAGTGTATTTGCAATGGTTGTTCTTGAAAAAGCACTTGAGAAAGTACATGAAGAGATCGATATGGTAACAACACCTGCAGGAGATGCCGTGGCAATGGTTCACTGCAACAACTGTACTTCAGATCTGAATGCATGGGTAAATATTTTCAAAGAATTTGCAGAAGCATTCGGTATGAAAGTCGATATGAACGATCTGTTCGGAACTCTTTACAACAAAGCTCTGGAAGGTGATGCAGACTGTGGCGGTCTGATGTCTTATAACTTCTTCGCAGGAGAACCGGTTGTTGGATTTGATGAAGGACGTCCGTTATTTGTTCGTATGCCAGACAGCAAATTCAATCTTGCAAACTTCATGAGAGCAAACTTATATGCATCTCTGGAAGTCCTGAAAGTCGGAATGGACATTCTTCTGAAAGAAGAGAAGGTAGCCGTTGATGAGATTCTCGGACACGGTGGACTCTTTAAGACAAAAGGCGTTGGACAGAGCATCCTGGCAGCAGCACTTGACACACCGGTATCTGTTATGGAGACAGCCGGAGAAGGCGGAGCATGGGGAATCGCACTTCTTGCATCTTACATGAACAACAAGGCAGAAGACGAAGCCCTGGATGATTATCTGGATGCAAAAGTATTTGCAGGACAGAAGGGTACAAAGATGGATCCGGATCCGAAGGATGTAGAAGGATACAATACATTTATCGAACGCTTCAAGAAGACGCTTCCGATCATGAAAGCTGCAACAGAGACTATGAAATAGAACCCGAAATATTTTACATAAACACAGTAGGAGGCTAAAGCAATGTTAGAAGAACTGAAAAAAGAGGTTTATGAAGCCAATATGCTTCTGCCTAAGTATGGACTTGTCACATTTACCTGGGGCAATGTCAGCGGAATCGACCGCGAAAGCGGGCTTGTTGTGATCAAACCGAGCGGTGTGGATTATGACAAAATGACAGCAGATGACATGGTTGTTGTAGACCTGGAAGGAAACCGCGTGGAAGGCAACTTAAATCCGTCTTCTGATACGGCAACACATCTGGAACTCTACAAAGCGTTCCCGGATATGGGTGGTATCGTCCATACACATTCCCCATGGGCAACCAGTTGGGCACAGGCAGGAAGAGGAATCCCTTGCTACGGAACCACACATGCCGACTATATGTACGGTGAGATCCCATGTGTCCGCAATCTGACAAAAGAAGAAATCGACGAAGCATATGAGAAGAATACAGGAGTTCTCATTGTGGAACATTTCAAAGGTACAGAATACATGGCAATGCCTGCAGTACTCTGCAAGAACCACGGACCATTCACCTGGGGAACCGATCCACACAATGCAGTACATAATGCAGTCGTACTCGAAGAAGTAGCTAAAATGGCAGCTCGCTGCGAAATGATCAATCCAGACGTAAAACCTGCCCCACAGGAATTACAGGATAAACACTACTACAGAAAACACGGTAAAGACGCGTACTATGGACAAGGCTAAAGCACTTAATGAATGCGAGCCGTAGGCGACACATGAATTTAGTGCGTTGCCTGTTCGGCGTACTTAGCGAGTGGGAGCGTATGCGACTGCGAGCTTAGTAAGACCGAACTTGTATTGGGAAGATAGAGTAAATCAATTAAACAAAAAGGAGAATAAAAACATGTTAGTACAGAAAGATTACAAATTTTGGTTTTGCACAGGATCACAGGATTTATACGGAGATGAATGTCTCGCACATGTAGCAGAACATTCACAGATCATCGTAAAAGCCCTCAATGAATCAGGAATTCTTCCATACGAAGTAGTCTGGAAACCAACCCTGATCACGAATGAAGTAATCAGAAGAACCTTCAACGAAGCAAATACAGATGAAAACTGTGCAGGTGTTATTACATGGTGCCATACATTCTCACCGGCAAAATCATGGATTCTCGGATTAAAAGAACTGAGAAAACCATTACTTCACCTTCATACACAGTTCAACCGTGAAATCCCATACGACACCATCGATATGGACTTCATGAATGAGAATCAGGCAGCTCATGGTGACCGTGAATTCGGACATATTTTCACACGCCTTCATAAGAACCGTAAAGTCATCATGGGTTACTGGGAAGACAAAGAAACACAGGAAAGAATCGGTGACTGGATGCGTACAGCAGTTGGTGTCATCGAAAGCAGTCATGTACGTGTTATGCGTGTAGCTGACAACATGAGAAACGTTGCCGTAACAGAAGGTGACAAAGTAGAGGCTCAGATCAAATTCGGATGGGAAGTTGATGCTTACCCGGTAAATGAAGTTGCTGACGCAGTAGCTCAAGTTGGACAGGGTGATGTAAATGCACTTGTTGAAGAATACTATGACAAATATCAGATCCTTCTGGAAGGAAGAGATGAAGCTGAATTCAGAAAACATGTGGCAGTTCAGGCTCAGATCGAACTTGGATTTGAAAGATTCCTTGAAGCAAACAATTATCAGGCAATTGTTACACACTTCGGAGATCTTGGATCACTTCAGCAGCTTCCGGGACTTGCAATGCAGAGACTGATGGAAAAAGGATATGGTTTCGGTGCGGAAGGTGACTGGAAGACAGCAGCTATGGTTCGTGTAATGAAGATCATGACACAGGGCAAGAAAGATGCAAAGGGAACTTCCTTCATGGAAGACTACACATACAACCTTGTACCTGGAAAAGAAGGTATCCTGGAAGCTCATATGCTGGAAGTTTGCCCGACAATCGCAGATGGACCGATCAGCATCAAGTGCCAGCCGCTTAGCATGGGTGACAGAGAAGACCCTACACGTCTTGTATTTACAGCCAAAGAAGGACCGGCTGTCGCAACATCACTTGTTGATCTTGGCGACAGATTCCGCCTGATCATCAATAGTGTAGACTGCAAGAAGACAGAAAAACCGATGCCGAAGCTTCCGGTTGCAACTGCATTCTGGACACCACAGCCAGACCTCAGAACAGGTGCAGAAGCTTGGATCCTGGCAGGTGGAGCTCACCATACAGCATTCTCTTATGACCTGACACCGGAACAGATGGGTGACTGGGCAGAAGAAATGGGAATCGAAGCTGTTTATATCGATAAAGATACAAAGATCAGAGATTTCAAAAATGAATTAAGATGGAATGAAGCTGCGTATAGAAAATAAATAGTAGCAGATGAATTCTAAGAAATAAACAACCGGGCAGAATCACATTTAAAAGTGAACTGCCTGGTTTTTTGCAACGTATAAAGTTCTAGGTAAAAGTAAAAGTTGAAAAACAGAGCAGTAAAAAAGTTAAATTTTACTAAAGCTATTTATTTCTCCGAAATGTGTGCTATAATGAATTGAATAAATTGCAAAGGAAAGTCATCAAGGGAAAATGCATTAAGGCAATATTGAAAGAAAATAAAAAGAAAGAGAAATAATGGGGGAAGGACATGGCGACGATTAAGGACATTGCGGCAAAAGCGGGGGTTTCCATAGCGACAGTATCCAGAGTGTTGAATCATGATGAAACTTTGAATGCGCAGGAAGAGACAAAAAAAAGAATTTTTGAAATTGCAGAGGAATTAGAATACGAAGTACGCGCACAGAAAAAACGCAGGCGAAAACTGAAGATAGGTGTATTTTATTCTTATTCTCCTGAAGAAGAACTTCAGGATCCTTATTATCTTTGTATCAGGCTTGCTATAGAAAAAAAACTGGAAGAAGAAGGATATACAAAGGTGATTGTGAAACTGGATGATTCGCCGGAGATGATCAACGGATTAGATGGTGTAATCTGTACCGGTACATTCACAAAAAAAATGGTAGAAGCAATAGAGATATGGGAATGCCCGGTTATATTTATTGATGCAGATCCAAACCCAAAGAGATTCGATTCAATTGTGGTAGACTATAGACGGGCAGTAGAAGAGATTGTTTCCTATCTGGTAGGGTGTGGACATACGAAAATAGGGATGATCGGCTGTCGAGAAGTTGATAAGGAGGGGGATGAAGTACTGGATACGAGAATACAGCATTTTCAGAACGCTTTGAAAAAACGGGGACTGTATCACCCGGAATATACAAAGTTTGGTGCTTATTATGCAAAATATGGATACAAACTTCTGAAAGAGTTTTACGAGGAAGGGAATCTGCCGACTGCCTTGTTTGTTGCGAATGATTCGATGGCAGCAGGAAGTTATCGGGCTGCATATGAACTTGGGCTTAAAATACCGGATGATATCAGTATTATTGGCTTTAATGATATCCCAACTGCGAAATACATGGTTCCTCCACTTACTACGGTGAGATTGTACATGGAGTTCATGGGAGAATATGCAGTAAAACTTCTGGAAGAGCGAATTATACATGGAAGAGAGATTTGTGTAAAAGTTTCAATCCCGACTAAACTTTATATACGTGACAGTGTTAAAAAATTTTAATAAGGTAAAAAAGTAAGAGGCTATGGAACGGAGAATGTCCTATAGTCTCTTTATGTATACAGATCGAGTGATGACAGATTGTTTTGTTATGATTTTTTAGCTAAAAATAAAGAGTTAAAATCAATCAAGTAAAAACAGACAACTTTATTTAAAATAAAAATATAGTTTTACCAAGATAAAAATTGTGAAAAGTATATAAAAATATGGTGTAAATAATAGGTAAAATAGAGAAAAAATATTTATAGGGTAAAAAGTATTTACATTTAACCGGTAAAATAGTATAGTGGTTTTACCAAATAAAATAAGTGAATCAAAGGAGGAAATGATTTATGAAGAGGAAAATTGCAGTAATGTGCGTACTTGCACTTACAGGAACAATGATGCTGACTGCTTGTGGAAACAAGAAAGACAGTAATAATGGAAAGACAAGTGACGGAAAGACAGCAATACGTTTTGCAACATGGGATGTAGCTGATGATGTAGATGCTCAGCAGAAACTTGTAGATAAATTTAATGAGGAACATGATGACATTGAAGTAACACTGGAAGCATACGGAAGTGATTTTGATACAAAGATCAGTGCAGGTATGGGATCTGGAGATACACCGGATGTTATGTATATGTGGAACTACCCGGCATATGCAGATGGTCTTGAACCTCTGGATGAGTATATCGACAAAGAAGGCGATGACTATAAGAATGATTTCTACAGCACACTGTGGAATTACAACTCATTAGACGGAACAACATATGGTATTCCAGTGGGATTTACAACACATTCACTTTTCTATAACAAAGATCTTTTTGCACAGGCTGGTGTAGAAGAACCTACAGATGACTGGACATGGTCGGATCTTCAGGCAGCTGCCAAGACAATTGAAGAAAAGACAGGTCAGAAAGGTTTTGCATTCCAGATGAAACCAGATCCGTATGATTTTGAAATGTATCTGTGGAGCAATGGAACTGCATATTGTGACGAAGACGGACAGATGGCAGGTCAGATTGATTCAAAAGAATCTCAGGAAGTATTTAAAATGTTCCAGGATATGGAAAAAGACGGATATGCAATTGCAACAGAAAAGAACGGAACTGATGAATTCCGTGCCGGTACAGTAGCAATGTATGTATATGGATCATGGTCAATTGCTTCTCTTAATGAGGATGGAATGAATTATGGTGTGGCAAAAATTCCTTCTTTTGACGGAAAGACCTCTGTAAGTATTCTGAGCTCTTCAGGACTTTCTATTTCAAAGGACAGCAAGAATAAAGATGCTGCATGGGAATTTGTAAAATACTGGACAGGCGAAGAATGCAACAAAGCAAGAATCGGTATGGAACTTCCGGTACTTAACAGTGTTGTAGAATCTGAAGGTATCATGGATGAACCAGAATATGCACCATTCTATGAGATGCTTGAGCAGAGTGATGGACATACTCCGGCAAGCTTCCTGATTGAAGACTGGTCAGAAATTTCAGAAAACCTCAGCTTATCATTTGAACAGATTTTCAATCCAAGCTCATACATGGATGTAAAAGATGTTTTAAAAGAAGCAGCAGACGCACAGTAATAGCATACAAACAAACCGGCGCCGGAACAATTTATGATTCCGGCGCCGATAAATAGGAGAGAAGAAAAATGAAGCAGAGAAAATTCCTGAAGACGGCCACACCGTATTTGTTTATTATGCCGTGGATTATCGGGTTCCTTGTATTTACAATCGGTCCCCTGATTCTGTCTTTGATCATGAGCTTTTTTGAGTGGCCGCTTACTACAGCGCCAACATTCAGGGGACTTGGAAACTATATTGATATGTTTACAAAGGACAAACAGTTCTGGAAATCCCTTATAATCAGTTTGAAATATGCGGCAATTTTCGTACCGCTTAACATGATTATTGCATTGTTCCTTGCAATGCTGATCACACAGCCGGTTAAAGGAGTAAAAGTATTCCGTACAATTTTCTATATTCCGGCAGTTATCTCAGGTGTAGCGGTTTCTATCATCTGGGGATGGATCCTCAACGGAGATTATGGCGTACTGAATTATCTGTTATCTCTTCTGGGAATCAAAGGACCGAAGTGGTTGGTTGATCCGGCATGGGCACTCCTTGCAGTTATAATTGCAAGTGCGTTTGGTGTTGGAACGATGATGCTTATCTTCTACACAGATATCAAAAATATTCCGGTTGATGTATACGAAGCTGCATCTATTGATGGAGCAGGTCCTGCAAGAAAATTTTTCAGTATTACGCTTCCGATTATTACACCTACAATTTTATTTAACCTGATTACGTCAATTATCAGTTCTTTCCAACAGGTAACATTGGTTATGCTTCTTACCGGAGGTGGACCGCTTAAATCTACCTACTTCTATGGACTGTATACATACAATAACGCATTCAAACATCACAAACTTGGATATGCCAGTGCAAACGCATGGGTAATGTTTATCATCATTCTGCTGCTGACTGCCGTGGTATTCAAGTCATCATCCGCATGGGTATTCTATGAGACAGAAGCTAAAAACAGCGGAGCAAAGAAAACAAAAAAGAAAAAAGGGGGTAGAAAGTAATGAAGATGTCTAAAAAATCAAAAATTGTAATTTACATATTACTCGGACTGGTAGCCATTTACTTTCTTGCACCGTTTATTTACATGCTGTTTTCTGCATTTAAGACAGAAGGAGAAGCAATTGCATATCCGCCGAAACTTCTGCCGGCAGAATGGCATTTTGAGAACTTTATTAATGCATGGAAATCACAGCCGTTTGGAACATATCTTTGGAATTCAATTCTTGTAACAGTTCTGACAACAGTCGGACAGGTTCTTTCATGTTCACTGGTTGCTTATGGATTTGCAAGATTTAACTTTAAAGGAAAAAATATCCTCTTTATGATCCTGCTTTCAACAATGATGATTCCATGGGATGTTACCATGATTCCGCAGTACATGGAATTCAACTTATTCGGATGGATCAATACACTGAAGCCGCTGATCGTGCCGGCATGGTTCGGATCTGCCTATTATGTATTCCTGATGAGACAGTTCCTTATGGGAATCCCGAAGGATTTTGAGGAAGCAGCACGAATTGACGGCGCAAATCAGTTCCAGATTTACTGGAAGATTTTCATGCCGATCATGAAACCTTCATTGATTCTTGTCGGTGTACTTAATATGCTGACTGTATGGAATGACTATCTTGGACCACTCATTTTCTTACAGGACAGAAGCAAATATACATTGGCACTTGGACTTGCTTCATTTAAAGGAGTTCACAGTACACAGATTATTCCGATGCTTTGTATTACGATTATTATGATTATTCCGCCGATCATTATTTTCATTATCGCGCAGAAATATATTGTTGAAGGAACCAGTGGTTCTATCAAATAGACAGGCGTATGGAGCGGTCAGGCAGACTGTATCTGTCTGACCGCTGTTGCTGTCTTATATGGGATACCACTTGAGAGGAGAAAATTATGGCAAGAAAAAAAGTAAAAAGATGGGAAGACCATCGGATTACCGGAATTGGGAGAAGAGAAGCACGAACGGCTTTTTATAAAGATTCGCAAAAGAAAATCAGTTTAAATGGAGAATGGGCTTTTAAATATGTTGATGCACCGGAATTATCGCCGGAAGGATTTGAACAGTCGGGGGCATGTGAAGGATGGGATAAGATTGATGTTCCGTCCGTATGGCAGCTTAGAGGGTATGACAAGATGCATTACACAGATGTGTTATATCCATTTCCGGTAAACCCACCGCATGTACCAGATGAAAATCCAACTGGAATTTATAAAAAGACAGTTGTATTAGATGAACAGTGGATGGAAAAAGACACAGTTCTGAAATTCCATGGTGTTGACAGTGCATTTGATGTATGGGTAAATGGAAACCATGTTGGATTTGGAAAAGTCAGCAGACTGCCTTCAGAATTTGATATTACCGGGTTTGTAAAAACAGGTGAAAATGACATTACCGTTCGTGTATACAAGTGGTCAGACGGTACTTATCTGGAAGATCAGGATATGTGGTGGTTATCAGGAATCTACAGGGATGTAGAACTGATCAATGAGGAAAAGAATGCAGTTCTGGATCTTCGTGTAAATGGGACATTGGATGACAGCTACAAAAATGGTTTTTTTACAGCTGGAATTACAATGAAACAGGCTGGTACAAATCTTGGCTGGAAGCTTTCTTATAAAGGAAAGACTGTTCTTGAAGGTGAGCTTGTTTCGGAAGGAAAAGATATATGTATTGAGGCTGAGATCCCGGAAGTTCATACATGGACAGCCGAGACACCTGAGTTATATGAATTTACAGTAATGACAGAAAACCAGGAAGTAACAGTCAGATGTGGATTCCGCAAAATCGAGATCAAAGATAAGAACTTCCGTGTCAATAATCAGGTAATCCTTCTGAACGGAGTCAATCATCATGATTATAATCCAAGAGAAGGAAGAAGAGTGACAAGAGAGCAGATGGAATCAGATATTCGTCTGATGAAACAGTACAATATCAATGCTGTTCGTTGCTCGCATTATCCGGCAAATGAATATTTTTATGATCTGTGTGACGAATATGGACTTTATGTGATCAATGAAGCAGACCTGGAATGCCATGGATTTGAATGGGTAGAAAATTACACATGGATCACAGATGATGAGACCTGGAAAGATGCTTACGTAGATCGTAGTGTCCGTATGGTAAAGAGAGATAGAAATCATCCATCGATTATTATGTGGTCTATGGGAAATGAATCCGCATTCGGATGCAATTTCCGCAGTGCAGCAGAAGCAATCCGTGAGTTGGATGATACCAGACTGGTTCATTACGAGGGAGATTTTGAGGCAGAAGTGACAGACGTATATTCTACGATGTATACCAGACTGAAAGGTCTCAAAGAGATTGCAGAATATCAGATCAAAGGGGATAAGCCACACGTAATGTGTGAATATGGACATGCGATGGGAAATGGTCCTGGAGGATTAAAAGCATACCAGGATATGTATCGCAAGTACAAACGTCTTCAGGGTGGATTTCTCTGGGAGTGGTATGATCATGGAATTTACACTGAAGAAAAGGATAAGAAATATTATAAATATGGTGGAAATTATGGAGATTTTCCAACAAACGGGAACTTCTGCATCGATGGGATTCTGATGCCGGACAGAACACCGTCTCCGGGAATGGAAGAATACAAACAGATCATTGCACCAGTAGAAATTACAGCTGTTGAAGGAAGCATGAACAAGATTCAGATCCGGAATTATTATGATTTCCTGAATCTGGATACGACAACACTTTATTGGGAAGTAAAAGCGGAAGATCAGATGATACAGGACGGAACCGTTGAAGGACTTTCGGTTGCTCCACATGAAGGCAAGATCATTGCCCTACCAATTACAGCATTTGAATTACAGGAAAATACAGACTATTATCTGAATCTGACTGTATGTCAGAAAGAAGAAAGAAACTATGCACCAGCAGGGTATGAAATCAAGAAAGTCCAGATTCCGATGCAGATCCGAAAAGATGGATTTTCGGTAAGAGAAACAGCTGATAAGCTTCAGGTAACAGAAGGACAGGGGGGTCTTACTGTAGAAAACAGCCGTGTGACAGCAAAATTCAGTACTGTATTTGGAAAATTGATTTCTTTTGGAAAAGATGGAAAAGAGTATCTGACTGAAGGACCGAGAATGAATGTATACCGTGCAACAATCGATAACGATATGTACAAGAAAGAGGACTGGATGAATAAATATTTTATTCAGAAACCGGTAGAAGAGACAGAATATGTCAGCTGTCTGAAAGAAGACGATAAGGTGATCGTCCGGATCGGAACATTCTTCAGTTGCTATAACCAGTCCTGGGGATTTGAATGTGATTACACTTATACGGTTTATTCTTGTGGACAGATGAAGGTGGAAATTCAGGGAAAAGCTGTTCAGAGAGGAAAACTGGAACCAGCATTCTTACCACGTATCGGAGTCATTATGAAAGGAAATAAAAACTTTCAGAAGACGATGTGGTATGGTATGGGACCTGGTGAGAGTTATGTAGACAGTAAGGCTGCATCTATTATGGGAATTTACGAAAATACAGTTGACGGAATGATGACAGATTATGTATTCCCACAGGAAAACGGACATCATGAACAGGTGAAATGGTTCCGTATTGGAGATGGAAAAGATGGTCTGTTATGCAAGATGGAGGAGAAGCTTGGTCTGAACCTTGCTAATTATACCGATGAAAGTCTGGAAAAAGCACAGCATCCATTTGAAATTGAAAAAGCGGATGATGTGATTATCCATCTGGATTATCGCCAGTCAGGACTTGGAAGCAACAGCTGTGGAGAAGAACAGTTGGAAGAAAATAAAGTAAAACTTCAGGATTTTGCAATGGCATTTACTGTGCAGGCAGCAGAATGCGGAACCGAAATCCGGAAAGCAAGAAAACAGTATATCGATTAAGAATAAAGGAGACAATCATATATGAGCAGAGAAATGTTTTCAGGAAATCTGAGAAACAGATTACATAGCGATGAATGGCTCATCTGGCAGGATCAGTATGAGGCAAAAGAGAATCTCAAATATGAGAGTTTGTTTGCACTTTCCAATGGCTACCTCGGAATCCGGGGAAGTCATGAGGAAGGAACAAAGATTACACTTCCATATCTTTATATCAATGGAGTGTTTGACAAGTCAGAGACATTTATGCGTGAACTTTCCACACTTCCGAACTGGCTTGGAATCAGACTTTATGTAGAAAAAGAATTGATTGGAATTGAAGACTGTGAAATTTTGGAATTTTCAAGAGTGCTTGATATGAAAGGAGCTTTTCTTGGAAAGAGAGTTCGTCTGAAGGACTCAAAAGGAAGAGAGACTTTGATCGAAGGAATCCGGTTTGTGAGCAGAAACAATGTACACAGGATGGGAATCCGGCTTTATGTGACACCGCTCAACTACAGTGGAATTATTGAAGTAGAAAGTATTATTGATGGTACGATCATTAATTTTTATGATGCACCACGCTTTAAGGTAAAACATACTTATATGACAGCGAATGAAAAGCTGGCAGCAGATGGATGTTATGTGGAAGTTGCAACCAGAGAAAATCATCTGCATGTAGGTTGTGGATGCCGTATCGAAGCTTATGCAGATGGAAAACAGATTCTTGGAAACAGAATGATAAGCAGATTTGGTGAGCAGAGTGTGGAATTTGGTGATATCCATGTAGAAGAAGGAAAAGAAGTAGAAATCGTAAAATATGTTTCGATGTATACAGAAAGAGAATGCCCGGCTTATGCTCTTCATACAACAATCGAAAAAGAAATTGAAGGATTTGTTGAAACGGGATTTGATCAGGAACTGAAAGCGCATGAAGATGTTTATAAGAATATGTGGGAAAATGCAGATATTCAGATTACAGGGGATGATGAATTGAACCGTGCAGTCCGTTTTAACATCTTCCATCTGATGAGTACGGGAAACGAACATGATGACCATGTGAATGTTGGGGCAAAGCTTTTAACAGGAGAAGAATATGGTGGACATGCTTTCTGGGATACCGAACTTTTTATGCTTCCGTTTTTCTCATGGGTATTTCCGAAGACTGCACAGAATCTGGAAAATTACAGATACCATCTTCTGGACGCAGCGCGTGCAAATGCACATAAGAATGGATATAAAGGAGCACAGTATCCGTGGGAGTCAGCAGATGATGGTACAGAGCAGTGTCCGGACTGGACCATTGAGCCGGATGGAACCTGTTATAGATGTTATGTTGCAGTATATGAGCATCATGTAACAGCAGCAGTTGCTTATGGAATCTATAATTATGTTAAGATCACGCAGGATATGGATTTCCTTTACAGCAAAGGAGCGGAGATTCTGACAGAGACAGCAAGATTTTGGGCAAGCCGCTGTGAGTACAACAAAGAGCAGGATCGTTATGAAATCAATCAGGTAACGGGACCGGATGAATGGCATGAACCGGTTAATAATAACCTTTATACCAATTATCTGGCGAGATGGAATCTCGGATATGTTCTTTCACTGCTTGCATCAATCAAGAAAGAGAATCAGGAAGCGTATGATATCCTGATCGAAAAGACAGGACTTACAGAGGCGGAAACTGCACACTGGAAAGAAGTGCAGGAAAAGATGTATCTGCCAAGAAAAAAAGGCACAAGACTTCTGGAACAGTTTGAAGGATATTTCGAGCTTGATAATGTAACAATCGAAAAATATGATGAGAATGACTGGCCAGTACGTCCGGATAACAAAAAAGTAACTTTGTTGCATACAAATTTCGCGATTCGCCATGAAACTACGATTCCCGCTGCTCCTCACGGCACTTCTCTGGGGACTCCTTTCCGCTTCGGCACAGCCTGCACCGAAAAAGACGACGCCCCGTGCCGGACACTTCACCTTCGGTCCCCGCACGACCATCGCCGCCGACAGCGAACTGTTGCCGTTGGCCCGTTATGCCGCCGAATACCTCGGCTGCGAGGTCTGCAACGGCGTAGCGGGGGACGGGGCCGTCGTGCTGACGCTCGACGCGGCAGACGGGGAGGCGTCGGAAGGGTATCTCCTCGACATCACGCCCGACCACATCCGCATCGGCGGCTCGGCCTACGGCGGGGTTTTCAACGGACTTCAACAGTTGTTCAGGCTCCTGCCGCCCGAGGTCTATGCCCGAAAGGGCGTTGCCGCGGGAACGCAGGTCGCCTGCGCGGAGATCGAGGATGCACCGCGTTTCGCCTACCGCGGAATGATGCTCGACGTGGCGAGAACATGGATCGATAAATCTAAAGTAAAACGTTATATAGACCTGTTTTCCTATCATAATATCAATAAATTACATCTGCATCTTTCAGATGACGAAGGATGGCGCATCGAAATCAAATCGCACCCCGAGCTGACGGAGATCGGCGGATTCCGCGGCGGAGACTCGCCCGTAAGGCCCGTATACGGCAAATGGTCAGAGAAATA